>Ga0137306_102127_pt1 | contig 17505 bp, 15 predicted proteins | sample Inofroosms_March_FD_97187 | JGI IMG/M metagenome (GOLD analysis project Ga0137306, IMG submission 97187) | Mouse cecal microbial communities from Vienna, Austria - N-Acetylneuraminic and N-Acetylglucosamine D2O microcosms_March | ecosystem: Host-associated > Mammals > Digestive system > Large...
AGATGAGAAGGAGCCCGGCACAGCATGATTTTAAAAAGAATCCGAATCAGTCAGATCAGAATCCTGTTTTACCCTGTCTTTTTGCTGGCGACCGCCCTGTGGCTCAGTTCCCTTCTTCCGTGGAAAGCTTATTTATTTCCACAGACGCTGAATCCGCTGACTCCCATCAATTTCGAACCCCGGAAAAACACCTTTTATCAGATCACGCCCGAACGCCTTTATTATACGGGCTGTGATTCATTATCGGAAGGCCAGGTAAACGGGCATTATTATTACTCCATGACACCGGAGCGCTGCCAGCTTTACCTGCTGCCCCGGCAGAAAGAAGGAGCGGCGCCCATACTGGATCACATAACGCTGAAAGGCATTTTAAAAGAACGGCGGGAACTTCTCTATCAGGTTACGGATTCCATGGCCAAGGAACTGGCATGGTCCCAGAGAAAGATTCTGGAACTGACCGATCCCTATATCCTGGACACAATCTCCGAATCCTGTCTGCTGAACCGGCTTCTGTTTGCGCTGCTGCCTGCCTGTATCCTGCTTTCCGGCACCGGAATTCTGCGCCTGTTATTCTATGCCGTTTTCCCACAGCTACATCCCGCACTGCGCCGGGTCCGCCGGGAAACGAAGGATCCGTACATCCTGATCGATCTGGAAGAAGAATTGTCAAAAAAGCCGTCAGGCAGTATGCGGTCCCTGTATCTGACAGAGCACTATCTGATCAGCCTTGTAGACGGAAACTTTTTATTCCAGCCGCTGGAAAACATTTGCTGGATTTATACCCACACCTATTTTCCCGGTCTGTTGGGCAGACATTACCGGGGTAGGTTTTATGTTACCTGGTGGAACCGGTCCGGCAGGCATTTTGAAATCCCTCTGTCCCTGGAAAGCAGCGGCGAATCTCTTATCGACGAAATCGGCGAACAGCATCCGGAGATTCTGCTGCACTACAGTCAGCAGAACAAACGGGCGGCGGAAAAAATTTTGAAAAAAAAGATATTATATGTATAGACCCGAATTTTCAGGACATACTATAAATAATCCATCAGACAAGAGTACACGGACCCCCTCCGATGTACCTGATGGATTCACCAAGCATCATTACCAAAGAAAAAAGAAATACTTATCCTCCCCTTTAATAAGGTCCCCCTGCTGCGAATGCCGCAGCAGGGGGGCTTTTTTCAGCCCGGCAAAATCTTTTAAGGCCTGTATGCCGATTTTAATGATTTTAGGAATATTAATGGAATTCACACCGCCCTGTCTTTGCCGGAACGTGATTGGTACAAAAGCGATCTTCTCTCTGCCGTTCACAAAGAAAACCGTGAGCAGAACGTTGGACAAATTGAATTTTTCAGGCACTCTGGTGATATATTTTTCCAGAACCTCCCGCTTCATCAGCCGGTACGGCGTATTCGCATCCGTAATGTTCAGTCCGAATATGCCCCACAGCACAAATTTCAGCACTTTTGTGACAATGATCCGGGACAGCCCGTCCTCTCTGTTTTTCCGGTGCCCCATCACCACATCGTATGTTCCGCGTCTCTTCCACAATCCGGAAAATTCCTCCGGCAGCGTCTGCCCGTCCGAATCCGTTTGAAAAATATAATCTGCTCCCTGATTGATGGCATACTGATATCCGTACAAAACCGTGGCGCCGTGTCCCTCGTTGCCCTTTGTCAGCGGCTGAAGCAGCGGTCGGTCCTTTGCACATTCCCGCACCATATGATATGTATCGTCCTTACTGCCGTCGTCAATGATAACCAGCCGGGATTTTCCGCCGCCGCTGTGCTGTTCCACAACCGGGTACCAGTCGTCGATCACGTTCCTGATATTCGCTTCTTCATTGTACGCCGGTATTACAATATATAAAATGTCTGTTTTTCTATCTGTTTTCTTGCTCATTTTTCCTCTTTCCTCAATCGCACAAAAACCACCCGTTGATTCCCTTCTCCTCGTTCCAGTCCACATATTGGTAAGACGTAAAATCATTGTCCTCGAAAATGCCTGTCAGGCTTTCATATAGAAACTCAGCAAAATCAACATGACAATCAAAATGGGGTAATTCTTTTGTTCCTGACATACCAGCCCTTTCACCGCCAGGCCGACAAAAGGCAAACGAGGAATACAGAATAACAGGCACGCACTGAGAAAAAAACAGCGCAACTGTACGATATTAGACGAATATTGAAGAAGAATACCGGAACTCATCCACTGCGCATCCCGCCATGCGTCACCAGAGCGGAGCAATTTATAAAAAGCTCCAAAGGGGAAAAAAATGTTGAAAATAACACCAGCCACAACAATATCAGAAATGCCAAAATTCAGTAGACATATATATTTCCGCTCTGCTCCCCCGCGTTTAATCACTATACTCTAAAATACCATAAATCTCCTTTATATTCAAGTATTTAACAGCTTTATTCGATTTTGTCTTTTATTGAATCTTTTATACAATCTTTTATACAATTTTTCAGTTTCCGGCGCTATTGCGCCGGATTCTTTTTTATGTTAGAATACAGATAAGAAAACATCAGATTTCAAAAATCTGAAACGCAGCCGCAAAAACGGCTTCAAGTGTACCGCAACATATCAAAACAGGAGGAAATGACATATGTTCGGGAAAAAAATGTTTCTTGCCGGAACGGCAGTTATACTGACGTTTTCACTGTCCGTACTTCCGGCTTTTGCCCATGGACATGGGCACCGGGGCGGCGGTCATTGCGGAAACTGGACATCACAGCCCGCTGCCGGCAGCAATTATGATACCGGCGCCGCCGGTAACGCTGACATAAACGCCGGCGCCAGTCTCCCTGCCGACCCCGAAATCACAGCCGCTCCCAGCCCAGACGCAGGGAACACCGCTGATCCCAATGCAAATGCCGGAACCGCAGCCGCTCCCAATGCAAACACCGGAACCGCGGCAGTTTCCGGTGCATACCCGGTCTGCCCCGTTGAGGGCTGTGCCGAAACCGGCCGGCATCTCCATGACGGCAGCTATTACTGCGGATATCACCATTCCGGCGGCTACTGCGACGGTTCCTGCACTGTCTCCGGCGCATATCCGGTCTGCCCCGTTGAGGGCTGTGCCGAAACCGGCCGGCATCTCCATGACGGCAGCTACTACTGCGGATATCACCACTCCGGCGGCTATTGCGACGGTTCCTGCGTCAGCAGTTCCCCCACAGTCAGCAATTCGCAGACTGCCGGCTACACACCTGCAGTCAGCGGCTACGGTTTCGGCAGAGGACACGGCTGCCACCGGTCCTATGCCAAAAGACAGGTTTACTGCTACTGATACGTTCAGACAGTCATAAGGGAAACTCCTAGGACTTTCCTATAATACCAGAAAATACGCCCGACGTCTCATTCTGTCCGATCTGTCGACATGATAAGACTCCGGGCGTATTTTTACACAAACCGAATCGACGCATCTTTTGGCAGCGCCATTTTACACTCTGCCTCAACGCATTTGATGATGCCGGCAGTTACCGGACAGGCCGCATGAGGGCAGTATTTGGCGGCCGCCTCATAAAGAGGGCCGGCTCCCGGCTTCTGAAAACAAAGTTCCATGGCATCCAGTTCCTCTCCCACTTCCTCCATCATCTTTTGAACACCGCCGCATTTGGATTCTACCCTGACCGTCACATCCATGCCATCCTCGGATTCCGCCGTTACCAGCGCCGTCAGGCCGCATACGCCCGGCATAATCTCCACTTTCGTCATAATTGATCCTCTCCTAATTTAGTTCCGCAGCTCCCCTTCCAAGCCCCCTGAAACCGGGAGAATTTCCAGCCAATAAAGCATGTGTATATCCTCCTGGGTCTTCTGAGCCGGGAGAGAAGCCGTCGTTTTTTGTTTAAGTTTTTTTCTTCAGGCTTCTTTCTCAAAACTTCTTTGTTTAAAGCTTCTTGATCCGCTCCACCGCTTCTTCCGTATTCTTCCGTGTTCCGAATCCGGTCAGCCGGAAATATCCCTCGCCGCTGGGACCAAAGCCGGAACCTGGCGTTCCCACTACGCCGGCATTCTGCAGCAAGTGGTTGAAAAATTCCCAGGAAGTCATGGTTCCCGGAATTTTCAGCCAGACATAGGGCGAATTGACACCGCCGGAAACCGTATAGCCAAGCGCTTTCAGCCCGTCATAGATAATCTTTGCATTTTCCTTATAATAAGCAATCTGCTGTTTTAGCTGTGCCTTTCCTTCCTCGGTATAGACGGCGGCTCCCGCTTTCTGGATCATGTAGGGCGCGCCGTTGTATTTGGTCCCGTGTCTTCTGGCCCACATATCATGAAGACTTACATCCCCGCATTTTAAAGCTTTCGGAATCACCGTATAGCCCAGACGAACCCCTGTAAATCCGGCATTTTTGGAAAAGCTGCGAAACTCGATGGCACAGTTTTGGGCCCCCTGGCACTCATAGATGGAATGAGGCACATCATCCTCCGATATATAGGCCTCATAAGCGGCGTCATAAAGAATCACCGCCCCCACCCGGTTGGCATAATCCACCCATTCCTGTAACTGGCTCTTGGTAATCACCGATCCGGTGGGATTATTGGGAAAACAGAGATAAATCAGATCCGGCGTCTCTTTTGGAAGCTCCGGCGCAAAATGATTCTCCGCAACGCAGGGCATATAAATCACGTCGCTCCAGGTGCCTTTCTTCTCATCATAAACGCCTGTGCGGCCGGCCATCACATTGGAATCCACATACACCGGGTAGACAGGATCACAGACGGCAATCTTATTGTCCAGGGAAAACAGCTCCTGAATATTTCCGCAGTCGCACTTGGCGCCGTCGCTTACAAATATTTCGTCCGGCTGAATATCGCAGCCTCTCGAAGCAAAATCCCCCTGTGCAACAGCCGTCCGCAGAAATTCGTAGCCCAGATCCGGCGCATAGCCTTTAAAGGTCTCCGCCGCCGCCATTTCATCCACGGCTCTGTGCAGTTCTTCAATAATGGCGGGTGCAAGGGGCTGGGTCACGTCGCCGATCCCCAGGCTGATTACCTTTTTTTCGGGATGCTCCGCCTGATAAGCTCTCACCTTTTTCCCAATCGTAGAAAAAAGATAGCTTCCCGGAAGCTTCTGATAATTTGTGTTGATTTTAAACATGTTCCTTTATCCTCCTAAACTATTATAAACCGGTCCGAACGGAATCTGCGCCGTCTTTTTCCCGGCCATATTTCATGACCGGCCGTGAAATCACAGAATGATCTCCCCTGTAAACACTTCCGTGGCCGGCCCGGTCATCATCATATGTCCTGTGGCCGGGTCCCATGCGATGCTCAGGCTGCCGCCCAGCAGCTTCACCTGTGTCTCCTTATGAATATACCCGGCCAGCATCGCCGCCGCCGCGCTGGCCGTGGCTCCGGTGCCGCAGGCCATCGTCTCCCCGGAACCCCTCTCCCACACCCGCATTTTCAGCAGGCCCTGATCGACCACCTGAATAAATTCCGTATTGACGCGGTCAGGAAAACGGGGGTGATTTTCAAACAGCGGACCGATCTGTTCCACCGGAAAGCTGTCCGTATCATCCACGAACACCACCGCATGGGGATTGCCCACGGAAATACAGATCATCTCATACGCGTTTCCCCCAACCGTGATGGACTCCCAGATCTGTTCCGGGGTCAGGGCCTCTCTGTCACGGCAGGACAGGGAGGAGGCAGCCCCGTTGGAAGTCAGGACAGGCGCACCCATATCCACAGTCACCATGGTTACTTTCCCCTCCTGCACCGACAGCTCCAGCGTCTTAATGCCTGCTCCGGTTTCAATTCTGATTCTGGTCATGTTGGTCATACCATGGTCATAGACGTATTTCGCCACACAGCGGATGCCGTTTCCGCACATACTGCCCGGCGAACCGTCCGCATTGTACATCTCCATACGAAAATCCGCCGTCTCGGATGGCTTAATTAAAATCAGCCCGTCGGAACCGATGCCGAAATGCCGGCTGCTGACCAGCTCCGCCACCCGTGAAGGCTCCCGCACCGTCTCCTCAAAACAGTTTACATAGACATAATCATTGCCGATGCCGTGCATCTTTGTAAATTTCAATATTACACCTCCAATTTCCGTTCCCGTTTCCTTTGGTTCCCATTACGGTTCCTCCGGCCCTGCGCCCATAAACCGCCGGACTTCTCCGATCAGTTCCCGGACCCCCTCGATCATCATGTCAAAAACGCCGGCCTTGTAGATTTCAATCAGAATCAGTCCCAGCGGAACTGCCAGAATCATGCCTGACACGCCGCCTGCCCGAAAACCGATATACAGAAGGATCAGCGTCAGCAGCGGCGGAAGGCCCATACTGTCGCCTACAATTTTAGGCTGAATCAACTGTCTGACCAACTGGCTGACAAAATAGAGGACCAGAAGGGCCACGCCCATGTAAAACTGACGGTTAAAAAACTCAATAATCGCCCAGGGAATCAGCACGGTTCCAGTGCCGAATACCGGCAGAAAGTCCAGCATGGCAATCAGAATCGCCCAGAGCAGGCTGTAATGAATGCCGATCATCAGAAATCCCACGGTCAGGATCACCGCTACCACAATCATAATTTTAAACTGGGCGGCAAAATATCCGCCCACGGCCCGCATCAGGTTCTTTTTGACGACAGACCCGTAACGGACCACGGGCTGCGGCACCACCTCTTTTAAAGATTCCATAATCATATCGCTGTCCGCAATAAAAAAATAGGAAGACAGCACCGTAATCACGGCATATACGAAAGCGTTCGGAATCCCTTTGGCAAAATTCCCCGCCGCGTGGACGGTAGGCTCCCCGATCCCGGCGATAATCTGGTCCACGGAACCTTCCAGACTTCCCACCATGGCCACCAGTTCCTCCCACGCCGACTCCGGGAAAAACCGCCGGAGTCCGGAAAATGAGGCGATAAAGGACTCCACCTGCCGCTGGGCCGCTTCCAGAATCTCCGGCGCATCCCGGACAAAGCTGACACATCCGGCCGCGACCCTGGCAATCAGCATATATCCGCCCAGAATAATCAGCGCCAGCACCCCGGCCACAATCAGAAAGGACCCTGCCTTGCGCACGATGTTCAGCTTCCGCTCCAGATAACGGACGATGGGATTGCCGATCATGGCGATCACCCAGCCGATCACAAAGGGCATAAAAAACAGCGCGCCCTTCCAGAGAACCCAGACCGTCAGCCAAAAACCGGCGGCCGGCAGTAATATCTTCAGAAATATTCTTAAAAGTCTTTTAAAGGCTGCCATATGCCCTCTCCAGCGTCTCATACAGACGCTCCATCTCCTCATCAAGCCCCATGGTAATCCGCAGATACCGGCCGATTCTGGGACCGCTGAAATGTCTTACATAAATGCCGTTCTGCCGCAGATAAGCAAACAGCTTCTCCCCGTCATATCCGGGATGGGCCGCAAATATAAAGTTTGCGCAAGAATCCAAACAGCAGAATCCCTGCTCTGTCAGCCGCTTCACAGCCCTGCTCCTTGTGGCAATGATCCGGTCCGTCACCGTCCGGAAATAAGCTTCATCCGCCAGAGCCGCCGTTCCCAGCTCCAGAGCCGCCTGACTCATCGTATAAGAATTAAAAGAATATTTTACATCCTGCATGGCCCGGATCAGCTCACAGCTTCCCACGGCATACCCGATCCGAACCCCTGCCATGGACCGAGACTTGGAGTAGGTCCGCACCACCAGAAGATTCTCATACCGGTCAAGCAGCGCCAGCGCCGACTGTCCCCCGAAGTCAATATAAGCTTCGTCTATCACCACAATCACATCCCGGTTATGGTCCAGAATATCCTCGATAAAAGATAAGGGCTCCAAAAGACCGGTAGGCGCATTGGGATTCGGAAAAATTACCCCGCCGTTTTCCTGGGCATAATCCTCGCTCCGAAGCCGGAAGTTCTCATCCAGCGCTTTCTGCTCATAGGGAATCCGAAACAGCCCGGCCCAGACCGGATAAAAGGAATAGGTGATGTCGGGAAAGAAAATCGGCCGGTCAGAATTAAAAAAGGTCATAAAAGCCATGGCCAGCACATCGTCGGAGCCTACGCCCACAAACACCTGATCCGCTCCCACCCCATGATAGTCTGCCAGCGCCTTTGTCAGAATGCCGCAGGCCGGATCGGGATACAACCGGAATTTATCCGGTTCCATCTCTCTCAGCGCCTTCGCCACCGCAGGCGACGGCGGATACGGATTCTCGTTGGTATTCAGCTTGATAATATTCTGCTCTTTTGGCTGCTCGCCCGGCACATAAGGAGTCACCCGGCGAAAGCAGCTTCTAAAGCCTCCTGTCTGATTCTGTTCCACATTCATCTTCCCACACTCCTTCTATCCTCCCGGAATATCGGCAAAATTCCGAATATCCGTTTTTTAAAAAGGAGACATTTCACCCCTATCCTCTGAAAATGTCCCCTTTGACAGCCACTCTACATTTTTAAACGGTATTCCTCTGCCAGTTCTTTGAACGCAGGCAATGAATTTCTGATGGTGTCATAAGACACGCAATAGGCGATCCGCACAAAACCGGGACAGGAAAACGAGCTGCCCGGCACAAACAGAATCCGATGCCTTTTCGCCGCCTGGCAGAACTGGTGCTCATCGGCCTCCGGCGATTTCACAAAAAGATAAAAAGCGCCCTCCGGCCTGATACACTGAAAGCCATATTCCGTCAGACTCTCATACAAAAGCTTCCTGTTTTGGTCATAAGCTTCCAGATCTGTCTCCTCGTCGATACAGCGGACCAGCATCCTCTGCATCAGAGACGGCGCGTTCACATGGCCCAGCACCCGGTTCGCAATCACGATAGCCTGGGTTAAGCTTTCCGCATCCTCCGCCTCATCCGGAACCGCCACATAGCCGATCCGCTCCCCCGGCAAAGACAGCGACTTGCTGAAAGAATACACCACGATGGCATCGGCATAATATCTGGTGACAAAGGGCACCTGCGCCCCCTCGTAGGCCAGCTCCCGGTAAGGCTCGTCGGAAATCAGGTAGATGGCATGGCCGTATGCCTGCTCTTTCTCCCTGAGCACCTCTGCGATCCGGATAATCGCTTCTTCCGGATAGATCACTCCCGTGGGATTATTGGGATTGTTTATCAAAACCGCCCTGGTTTTTCCCGTAATCATCGTTCCAAGGGCATCCGCATCCGGCTGAAAGGTTTCCGTATCCGGTGGAACCTCCAGAAGACGGGCCTCATAATTGGCCACATAGTTTCTGTATTCCAGAAAATAGGGAGCGAATGTCACCACCTCGTCTCCCGGATCCAAAATCGCTTTCAGCACGGCATTCAAACCTCCGGCGGCGCCGGAAATCATCACGATATTTCCTTCTTTCAAATTCGTGCCGAACCTTCTGTTCAGAGAATCCGCCACGGCCGTTCTCGTATCGGAAAAGCCTGCGTTGCTCATATAGCCGTGGACCGCCACCGAATCTTCTTCCCGCAGCACATCCGCTATGGCCCGGTTGACAGCGGCAGGCGCCGGCACGTTGGGATTTCCCAGGCTGAAATCAAAAACATTTTCCGCTCCGTAAAGGCCGGCCAGCCGCTTCCCCTCCTCGAACATCACTCTGATCGCCGAATTATTTTCCACGAGAGGCCGCATTTTTTTTGAAATCATATTTACTTCTCCTATTTAGAGTACCGCTTCACTCCTCCCAAGCCCCCTGACTCTGGAAGAATTTCCGGCCGCTTTCGCGTCCGTAAATCCTTCCGGGGCTTGTACGGACTTCCGCTGACCAGAGTACCGCTCCATTCCTCCCAAGCTAAGCCTCGTGTCCTTTTTTCTTGATTGTGTCGATGATTTCGTCCACATACCGGGTGCATAATTCGTCGGTTTTGGCTTCTACCATCACCCGGATCACCGGCTCGGTTCCGCTTTCCCGGACCAGAATCCGGCCGTCGCTGCCAAGGGCTTTCTCCACTCTGTCCACCGCGGCTTTTACATCCTCGTCCTGCCTTGCCTCCGGCTTGCTTTTCACCCGGATATTTTTCAGCACCTGAGGATAGATATCCACCGGCTCGATCAGCTTTCCTAACGTCTGTTTTTTCTCCAGCATCACTTCCATCAGTTTCAGAGAAGTAAGAATTCCGTCTCCCGTGGAGGCGAACTTGCTGAAAATGATATGGCCGGACTGCTCGCCGCCCAGACAATGGCCGTTTTCCGCCATATTTTCATAGACGTATTTATCGCCTACCTGCGTCTTCACATAGCGGATTCCCGCAATATCCAGCGCTTTATAAAGCCCCAGGTTGGACATCACCGTCGTAACCACCGTATTGGTATCCAGCATACCCTGTTCCTTCATATATAAACCGCATACGTAGAGAATCAGGTCGCCGTCCACCACATTTCCGTTTTCGTCCACCGCAAGACAGCGGTCCGCGTCTCCGTCGTAGGCAAAGCCCACGTCCAGATGATGTTCCTTCACAAACTGCTGCAGCACTTCAATATGCGTGGAACCGCTGTTTTCATTGATATTCGTGCCGTCCGGGTCGTTGTTAATCACATAGGTTTTGGCGCCCAGCGCGTCGAAAATGCTTTTGGCCATCATCCAGGAGCTGCCGTTGGCACAGTCCAGGCCTACCTTTACATTCTTAAAAGACCGGGTAGCCAGAGAAATCAGGTAGCCGATATAGCGGTTCCGCCCCATCACATAATCGGTGGTGCGGCCGATTTTTTCTCTGACGGCAAAAGGAATTTCTTCTGTCTCCCCGTCCAGATACGCCTCGATCTTTTCGATCACATCCTCCGACAGCTTTTCACCCCTGTCGTTGATAATCTTAATCCCGTTGTCATAAAATGGGTTATGGCTGGCGGAAATCATAATTCCGCAGTCAAAATCCTCGGTGCGCACCACATAAGACACGCTGGGCGTCGTCGTCACATGAAGCAGATAGGCGTCCGCCCCGGAAGCCGTCAGTCCCGATGACAGCGCATACTCAAACATATAGCTGCTTCGCCTTGTATCCTTGCCGATGGCCACCTTGCACTTATGCCCCTGCCCATAGTACCAGCCCAGAAAACGGCCCACCTTATAGGCGTGCTCCACCGTCAGATTCACATTGGCTTCTCCCCGGAAGCCGTCCGTGCCGAAATATTTTCCCATACCATCTATCCTCCACAGGCAGGCTCTGTCAGACATGTCGCCATTCCGTCCGCTTCACCTGCTCTCCTTCAAAATCAATTTGTTTTATTTGCCGTCAATATCCCAGTTCCCGTAAATACCGGGACAGCGCATCCTGCCAGGGGGGCAGACGTCTGAATCCGTTCTCATCCAGCTTATCCCGGTTCATGCGGCTGTTGGCAGGCCGCTTCGCCTTCGCGCCGTACTCGGCCGACGTCACCGGCGTCACCTCCACAAAAAGCCCTGCCTGTCTGAAAATTTCCACGGCAAACTCATACCAACTGCACAGTCCTTCATTTGTGGCATGATAGGTGCCGTAACGGTCTGTCTGAATCATATCCACCAGAAGTCTTGCCAGGTCATAGGTATATGTGGGGGAACCCACCTGGTCGTTTACCACCGAAGCTTTTCCTTTTTCTTTTCCGATCCGCAGCATCGTGTTAATAAAATTTTTGCCGTTCGCCCCGAACACCCAGGCGATCCGCACGATAAAAAACTTTTCCAGCCACCGCTCCACCGCCAGCTCGCCCTGATACTTTGTCTCTCCGTATACGTTCAGCGGCTCTCTTTTGTCACCCGGCTCCCAGGGGCGCTCCCCCTGGCCGTTAAATACGTAATCGGTGCTGATATACATCATGGGAATATCCAGATCGCGGCAGACCACCGCCACATTTTCCGTGCCTGTGCCGTTGATTCTGGCACAAAGCGGTGCATTGTCCTCCGCGGCGTCCACGGCCGTATATGCGGCACAGTGAATGACCGCGTCAGCGCCGGAGGCGCCCAGCACCCGTTCCACCGCTTGGGCATCCGTGATATCCATCTCGTCTATATCCACGCCAATGGTATCAATTCCCCGCTTCGCCATTTCGTTCAGCAGGTCATTCCCCAACTGACCCTTTGCTCCTGTTACAAATACCTTCATAAGCCCGGTCAACCTCCTACGTTTTTCCCATCGTTAACAATCCCGCAGTCTGCGGGAATCATTAATACTATAACACAGGGAAGAAAATTATACAATTTATTTTTCCTTTACATTTTTTCGCATCATTGCTATGATAGTGGTATCTTCGGTAAGACAAGGCAATAAGCGATGATTCAGAAAAAACAACAGCGGACCTCATGTGCTCACAGCGAAGCCCCGGCAGGATTTACAGACCCTTTTACGGCTGAAAATTTTCCCGGTTCACAAAAGCCTGGCAGGGACGCTGTAATACCGTAAAGGAGAACGTATGATGAATAAAAAAGTTGTGCGCAAAGCAGTTATTCCGGCGGCGGGGCTGGGCACCCGTTTTCTGCCGGCCACCAAAGCGCTGCCCAAGGAAATGCTGCCCATCGTGGATATTCCCACCGTGCAGTACATCGTGGATGAAGCCGTAAAAAGCGGCATCGAAGAAGTGCTGATTATCACCAATTCCAATAAGCACTGTATGGAAAATCATTTTGACAAGTCCTATGAACTGGAGGACCGGCTGACCGCTTCGGGGAAAATGAAAGAAGTGGAAATGATCAACCGGATCGCCAACATGGCGAATATCTACTATGTCCGCCAGAAGGAACCAAGAGGACTGGGGCACGCCATCCTCTGCGCCAAATCCTTTATCGGCAACGAACCTTTCGCCATTCTGTTAGGTGACGACGTGGTAATTAATAAGGAAGGGGACCCGGCACTGCGGCAGTTAATCAACGCCTATAAAAAGGTAAACGCCTCCATTGTCGGCGTCCAGACCGTAGCCGAAGATCAGGTAAGCAAATATGGCATCGTGGCGCCCTCCGAATATGATACCAGCCAGGGCCGGCTGAAAAAGCTTTATGATATGGTGGAAAAGCCCCGGCAGGAAGATGCCCCCAGCCGTCTGGCCGTCCTGGGCCGCTACGTGCTGACCCCGGAGATTTTCGACCTGCTGGAAAACCAGACCCCCGGCGCCGGCGGCGAGATTCAGCTCACCGACGCCATCAAGCGGCTGATGACCTCTCAGGCCGTCTATTCCTATGACTTTGAAGGAACCCGCTATGATGTGGGAGACAAGTTCGGCTTTATCAAGGCTACCATTGATTTCTCCCTGGACCGGGAAGACCTTCATGATTCCGTAGCCGCATATATTAAGGAAATTGCACCGGGGTTATAAAGCCTGCGGCCGGATACCGGCGATGCCCCGATTTCCATGCAGACTGCGAATCAGAATCCTGCTCTGCGGGATTTTTCGTCTAATACAAAAAACAGAGCCGCCCCGTTATTTAACAGAGGCCGCTCTGTTTTTTCATCTGCAATCCTATCTGTTTTTCAGATAATCCGAATAGGTTTTCAACGCGTCCGAAGGTTCATAATCCGTAATGCCCAGCGTATTTCTCCACTCTCTGACCGTCTGCTCCAGATCAGCGGGAACGAAATAGTAGATTCCGTTAATCATCTTTCCGGCTCCGTTGTCATTGCTGAACAGCAGGATATTCTCCATAGAAGCCAGGTCCATGCCCATCACTTCGGTAGCCAGACCAATACAGTCGGATATCGTGGCGTCCGTATACAGATAATCATACACTGTTTTCAGCAGTTCCGGATATTTTGTCGGTGACATGGATTTTGCCTTATCATACAGCGCCATCATCACCTTATACTGTCTCTCCGTCCGTTTGAAATCACTGTCGATCATACGCACCCGGCAGTAGGTAAGCGCCTGCACGCCTGTCAGAATATTATCTCCTGCCTTGGTTCCGGGAACGCCAAAGAAATCTCTGATATTGTTGCTCTCCGCCTGAGTCAGTGTAATCGGAACGCCGCCTACCAGATCCACCAGCTTCTCCATACCCTCAAAATTGATTGTAAAATAATGTTCGATATGAATATCAAAATTATTCTGTATAGTTTCCACGGTTAGCTGCGCCTGCCCGTAGGCATAGGCATGGGTGATCTTATCATATCCCTTTCCCTCTATATACACATAGGTATCACGGGGAATGGAAGTAAGGATGATGCGCCCGTTCTTCTGATTCACCGAAGCGATCATAATGGCATCGCTTCGTTTTCCCTTAAATCCGCCTGTCAGGCCGTCTACGCCCAGCAGCAGATAATGCTTGTACCCTTTATCCTTCGTGGGATCGTCTCCCAGTCCTTCCAGCTCGTCGATGGGCTCCTCGGCGACAGTTACATTCTCCACGTCGATCTCTCCGCCCGGATTCTCCCCGTTCTCGCCCTCCGGCTCCATGGTCACGTCAAAATCATAGCCGCCCATATCCGGCTCCGGTTTGCTCCTCGTCAGCAGGAAAATAATCGCCGCGCACAGGATCAAAAGCACAGCCAGAACAATCACCAGCACTTTATACTTTCTTATGAATCTGCCGAAAGAATTCTCATTGCGGTGCAGCAGTGCTTCTCTTCTTTTTCTGGCTTCCTCTCGCTTGTCCTTCATCTGTCTCCTCCATCAATTCTGTTCCCTTTTCCAGCTCGGATTCTGCCCTGTGGATTCCGGAATTTTCATAATGTTATATTATACTCCAATATCCAATTATTATCAATGCGGGAAACCTGACGTTTTCCTTAATATTTTCCATAAATTTTTTAGATCACCGGAAATCTGCCTTTGACAGATTCTGCTTCATATCCGGGATTCTGATTGCTCAGCCGTTGCCGTCTTCATTCATACTTGTCAGCTTTGCCGCCTGATCCGCCGCAATCAGACTGTCGATCACCTCATACAGATCGCCGTCCATAATGGCGTCGATCTTATACAGTGTCAGCTTAATCCGGTGCTCTGTCACCCGGCCCTGAGGGAAATTATAGGTACGGATTTTTTCGGAACGGTCGCCGGTTCCGATCTGGCTGCGCCGTTCTTCCGCCTCCGCGCTCTGTTTCTTCGCCAGCTCCAGATCATACAGCCGGGAACGCAGCACCTTCAATGCCTTTTCCTTATTCTTTAACTGTGACTTTTCGTCCTGGCAAGAGACCACGATACCGGTGGGGATATGGGTCAGCCGCACGGCGGAATCCGTGGTGTTGACGCACTGACCGCCGTTGCCGGAAGCCCGGAATACGTCAAACCGGCAGTCGTTCATATCCAGCTCCACATCCACTTCCTCCGCCTCCGGCATAATCGCCACCGTACTGGTGGAGGTATGAATCCGACCGCCGGACTCTGTGGCCGGCACCCGCTGCACCCGATGAACGCCGCTCTCATATTTCAGCTTGGAATAAGCGCCCTGACCGGTAATCATAAATACCGCTTCCTTAAAACCGCCGATTCCGTTCTCATTCACGCTGATCAGTTCTGTTTTCCAGCGGTTCCGCTCGGCAAACCGGGCATACATCCGGTACAGCTCCGCGGCAAACAGAGCCGCCTCGTCTCCGCCGGCACCGGCCCGGATTTCCACGATGACATTCTTGTCATCATTGGGATCTTTCGGAAGCAGCAGAATCTTCATCTTCTGCTCCAGTTCCTCAATCCGGTTTTTGGCATCGGACAGCTCCTCCTTTGCCAACTGACGCATCTCCTCGTCATTTTCTTCCTCTAAAATCGCCAGACTGTCTTCCACGTCCTGTTTCGCCGTCTGATAACTTTTATAAGCTTCCACGATCGGCGTAAGGTCGGTCTGCTCTTTCATCAGTTTTCGGAACCGCTCCTGATTCTCCACCACAGAAGGATTGTTCAGTTCCTCCAGAATTTCCTCAAACCGCCTGACGATATCCTCTAATCTGTCAAACATATCTACACCTCCCGTTGTTTCTCACTCCTCTGCCGCCGCCGTCCGCGGCATCCTGATATGCTTTCTTTATCTCCCTGTCCCGGCCCGGACCGCCGATACCACCCGGTCCCGCCCGGCATCATCTTTCAGAACAAAGATCTGTTCCCATCCGGCAGCCGTCAGCAGCTCTGCCACGGCCCGGCCCTGGTCACAGCCAATCTCCATACAGAGCAGCCCGCCCGGTTTCAGAAACCCTTTGCAGTCCGACGCGAGACGCCTGTAAAACGACAGGCCATCCGCATCTCCGTCCAGAGCCAGACGCGGCTCATGATCCCTGACCTCCGGCATCAGGCCGTCTATTACCTCCGACGGAATATAAGGGGGATTGGACACGATCATATCAAACTCTTTTTCTTCGATCTGTTCCAGCAGGTCACTCCGGATCCATGAAATTCCGTCACAGCCCAGCCGCTGTCCGTTGCCTCTGGCCACCGCAAGGGCCTTCTCAGAGATATCGGCGCACCAGACCCGAACCCCTCCCAGCTTCATCAGGCTGATGCCGATGCACCCGGACCCGGTGCAGAGATCCAGTACCCGATCCCCGGGACGCAGCCATTGAAGGGCATACTCCACAAGCGTCTCCGTATCCTGTCTGGGGATCAGTACAGAGGGCGTCACCTGAAAATCCAGTCCCATAAACTGCTGCACGCCGGTCAGATACTGGAGGGGCATCCGCTGCGCCCGCTTTCCGATCACCGCCTCATACCGTTTCTGTTCCTCCTGATCCGTCCACGGACGATCTCTGTCCATAAAATAAACCGCCCGGCTGATGCCGCTGACCCAGGAGAACAAAAGCCAGGCATCCAGGGCGGCTTCCTCCACCCCCGCTTTCGCCAGCCGCGCCTCCGCCCGGCACAGCGCCTCTCGATAAGTGAGCATCCGTGCATCAGCCTTTCTGATTTTCATGCTCCCGGCGGGCGTATTCCCCTCCGAAATTTTCTTTCAGGTACTTTTTCCAGTCAAATACCGCCTCCACCGCCGCAATCGCCACCTGGGCCATGGATTCGTCCGGCTCCTTTGTGGTCAGCCTTTGCAGACAGAGCCCCGGCCGGCTTAAAAGCTCCACCAGACCGCTGTCACTGCTGCCCGCCAGACGGATAAACTCATAGGAAACGCCGGCAATCAGCGGAATAAAACAGATTCTGGTAAGAATCCGCAGCCAGAGTGTCTCCACACGGACAAACATGAAAAACACCACGCTGACGATCATGACAATCAGCAGAAAGCTGGTGCCGCACCGCTTATGCAGCCGGGAGCTTTTCATCACGTTTTCCACATTCAGTTCCATACCATGCTCGACGCAGTTGATACATTTATGTTCCGCCCCGTGGTACATAAATACCCGTTTAATATCTTCCATACGGGAAATCAGCGCCACATAAGCCAGAAAGATACCGATTCTTACCAGTCCCTCTGCCAGCGCAATCAGTGCGGAGGACTGGGTAACTTTTCGCAGAAAGCTGACCAGCACCACGGGAAGCACCATAAAGATGCCTACCGCCAGCAAAATGGAAAACGCCACGGTCATGGCCATCGCAGCCTTTCCCATACCGCTTTCTTCTTTTTCCTCCCCGCCCCGGCCTTTTCCCGCCGGACGCTCCTTATCCTGCTTTTTTCCGTTTTCGCTTTCTGATTCCTCCTCAAAAAAATC
>Ga0137306_101709_pt1 | contig 17503 bp, 14 predicted proteins | sample Inofroosms_March_FD_97187 | JGI IMG/M metagenome (GOLD analysis project Ga0137306, IMG submission 97187) | Mouse cecal microbial communities from Vienna, Austria - N-Acetylneuraminic and N-Acetylglucosamine D2O microcosms_March | ecosystem: Host-associated > Mammals > Digestive system > Large...
TGGGCCGTGGCCGCCACCTCCGCCTGGGCCGGCTGAGGTTTCTGCCTGTAGGAGTTAAATCCTGCCATTGCGCCTGCCACCGGAGCTCCCTGCGCCGCCGCAGGCGCCCGTCCGTCCAGACCCGTGGCTATAACCGTGATGGTGGCCTCGTCCTGTGCATTCTCGTCGTACATGGCGCCAAAGATGATGTTGGCGTCGTCTCCCGCCAGCTCCTGGACGAAGCTGGCCGCCTCGTTGGCCTCTACCAGGCTTATATCGCCGGAGATATTGATAATCACATGGGACGCGCCCTCGATGGTAGTCTCCAGAAGAGGACTGGACACGGCCTGCTTGACGGCCTCAATGGCCTTCTCGTCTCCCTTGGCCTTGCCGATACCGATATGGGCGATACCCTTATCGATCATGACGGTCTGCACATCCGCAAAGTCCAGATTGATCAGTCCGGGTACATTGATCAGGTCCGTGATCCCCTGAACCGCCTGCTGAAGAACCTCATCCGCCTTCTTCAGTGCATCGGGCATGGTCGTCTTCCGGTCCACGATCTCCAGGAGCTTATCGTTGGGGATGACGATGAGCGTGTCCACGCTCTCCTTCAGCCGCTCGATACCCTGGAGTGCGTTGGTCATACGGGTCCTGGCCTCGAACTTAAAGGGTTTGGTCACAACGCCTACGGTCAGAATCCCCATGTCCTTGGCGATCTTGGCCACCACGGGAGCCGCGCCGGTGCCGGTCCCGCCTCCCATACCGCAGGTGACAAACACCATATCCGCGCCTCTTAAGGCCTGGGCAAGTTCCTCGGAGCTCTCCTCCGCCGCCTTCTCGCCGATATCCGGTCTCGCTCCTGCCCCCAGTCCTTTGGTCAGCTTTTCGCCGATCTGCATAGCTGTAGGTGCCTTGCAGAAGCCCAGAGCCTGTTTGTCCGTGTTGACTCCGATAAATTCCACGCCGGCAATATTCTCGTCAATCATACGGTTCACGGCATTATTGCCTGCACCGCCCACACCGACTACTATGATCCTGGCCGCATTCTCAGCTTCATTTATCTTAATCTCTAACAAGATACTTCCTCCTTCACACTGTTTCATTAATATCTATTCCCTATGTAATTCCATATAAGTCCATCTTAAACTAACCTATCTAATACTATATTTTATTTCCCTTAAAATATCAACTGTTTTTTGCAAGAAATTTAAGACTTCCTTTTAAAGGTATAAGCTGTGTTGCTGCTCGCAGGATCATAAGTATCCAGATACAGGATTCCGCTTAAGCCTTCCAGCTCCGGAAGCATGTTGGACAGTCCCAGGATTTTTCCCGCTATATTGGCGCTGTTCCCCAGAAAGACCTCCAGGTCCTTCATATATAACGTGGCATCACCTCTCCTGTCAAATTCGACCCGCTCCACGTCCAGCTCATGGCTGGACAGCAGCTGGGTCAGGTCAAGGATCTCTCTGAAAATATCACTGTCCTCCACCGGAATGGGCTTATGGAGCACAATCTGCCCGTATTTCAGCCCTACGATCTGCGGAATTCCCTCCACCTCCTCGTTGGTGCTCTCCACGATGATTCCATCCTTGTCGAAATACATACAGCTGCTCATGTAAGACACATAGCCCACGATACTTTTCTCGTGGACGATCACTTCCACATCAAAGGGACTGTGAAACACCAGACTGTAGTCCTCCACAAATGGAATCTGAATATGCTCTTTCACCTGGTCTTTTCCGTAGGCATAAACGGCATTTGTATCCGCCTTTCCCGGAAAGATCCTGTCGATGATCTCCTGATCCGTATAACGATGATTGCCGCTTACGGTGATCTGACGGATGTTGAGAGACAAAATCGTGATCCCAATCGTCAGTCCGAAAGCCGCCGCCCCTAAGAGGAGGACCTTATATTTTTTCTTATTCAATCGTGTCATTTTTCTCTCCGTATCACTGCCCCAAGGCTCTGAAGATCGCCGCAGAGATCCTCGTATCCCCGGAAGATATGATGACAGTCTGTGATCCTGGTTTCTCCCTCTGCCGCCAGCCCTGCTACCGCAAGAGCCGCTCCGCCTCTCAGATCCCGGGCCTGAACCCGGGCTCCTCTGAGTCCGGGCCGTCCGGTGATACAGGCCTCATCACCTTCTATTATAATGGCTGCTCCCATTTTATGCAATTCTTTTGCAGTGGCAAATCTTGCCTCAAATACCGTTTCCTTCAAGTACCCGGTCCCCTCGCTTAAGGCCATGAGCACCATGAATACGGACTGCAGATCCGTGGGAAATCCCGGATAGGGGCCGGTCTCAACCGATACGGCTTTGGGCCTTCCCGACATCCTGATCTCCAGAACATCCTCCCGGACTTTGATCCGGGCTCCCATTTTTTTCATAGTCCCGATGACACATTCCAGATGTCCGGGGCTGCTCCGTCTGAGGACCGCTTCTCCTCCGCAGGCCATGACGGCTGAAAGACAGGTTCCCGTGACGATCCGGTCTCCCGGCACGTCCCTGACCACAGATCCCGGATTATCCGTCCCACGGATCTCCAGGCGGGAAGTACCCAGCCCCCGGATCCCGGCTCCCATGGCCTCCAGCATCCGGCACAGCTCTTCCACCTCCGGCTCTCTGGCGGCTCCTGTAAGGACCGTGGTCCCCCGGGCGGCCGCGGCCGCCAGCAGTACGTTTTCCGTAGCCCCCACGCTTGGAAAAGGCAGATGGATATGGTTTCCCTCCAGACGGGGCGCCAGGGCGTGGAGAACTCCCTCTTCTTCCCGGATCTCTGCCCCCAGCCTGGACAGAGCTTCCAGATGCATGTCAATAGGCCTGCTTCCTATGGAACATCCTCCGGGATAGTGGACAAAGGCTTCTCTGCAGCGTCCCAGAAGAGCCCCCAGAAGGACTATGGAAGACCGCATGGCCTTTCCTCCTTCTTTCGGAATCCGGATATCCGTCACCTCCCCGGCATCGATCGTCAGGACATGATCTCTCAGATCGCAGACACACCCCATAGATTCCAATATCCCCATCATACAGTAAACATCCTGTATTCTGGGGACATGCCTTAACACCGTGGTGCCTTTGTGGAGAAGCGCAGCCGCCATCATGGGCAGCGCCGCATTTTTTGAACCCTGGATCTTTAGTTCACCTTTTAGCGAATGGTAACCTTGGACTAAAATCGCAGACAACCTGTTCCCTCCTGAGGCTTCCTATATCCTATTCTATGTACTGCCGTCTCGTCCGTTGCCTATTTTTCCAGCTTAATCTGGTTGGAGACGCTTAGGACCATCCCCATCTCCATCATCAGAAACAGTACCGATGTTCCTCCATAGCTGATGAAAGGAAGGGTGATGCCGGTGTTGGGTATGGTATTGGTAACCACCGCGATATTTAAGATCACCTGGATAGCGATATGGCCCATGACTCCCACTACGATCAGCGCCCCGAACAGATCCGGCGCATTGCCTGCAATGAGCAGAAACCGGTAGATCATAAACATAAAAATCAGGATCACAGAGATGGCTCCAAAGAGTCCCAGTTCCTCGCAGATAATAGAAAAGATCATATCGTTCTGAGCCTCCGGAACAAACCCCAGCTTCTGGATACTCTCTCCCAGTCCTTTGCCGAAAAGGCCTCCGGAACCGATGGCGTAAAGTCCCTGAAGAACCTGATACCCTCCTGTAGACGGATAGGCCTCCGGATCCAGCCACACGTTGATCCTGGTCAGCTGATAAGGTCTTAAGATACCGATGGCCGCCAGTCCGTTTCCGATAGGACCCGCAAAGATGATGACCACGGCTCCGGCCAGGACACACAGCCCGTATGGGAGGCTCCTGCGGCTGGCCACAAACATCATGATAAATCCGATCCCGGCAATGATGATGCCGGAGCTTAGGTTGTTCAGCGCTACAATGGCGGCCAGAGGAAGGGTGATCATCACCGCCCTGACGATGCCCGCCGTGCGGTCCACGTCTTTTCCGATTCTGGTGATCAGCGCTGCCATAGCCACGATCACCGTGATCTTCACCAGCTCCGTAGGCTGAAATCTCAGGGAACCTGATCCCAGCCACCGTTTCTTTCCGTTTACTTCTTTGCCTACCAGGGTAACGGCGATCATCAGGATCCATGAGACCAGAACAGCCAATCCGGAAAACCTGGCATACCAGTGGTAATCCATCCTGGAAATGATCACCATGATCACAAATCCTCCCATGGCTATGACTCCCTGACGGATCATAAAATACGCTGAATTTCCTTCGTAATCCATCTGAGCCTTATAAGAGCTGGCACTGTAGATCATCACCAGACCAAATATGGTGAGAAATACGATGACAAACAGAAGGCTGTAATCATAAAAACGTCTTATCTTCTTTTTCTGCTTCGGCAAAACAGCCCCCTTCCCCCGTTACAGCAGTTCTTTTAGAGATTTCTTACACATTCTTTAAAAATCCGGCCCCGTTCCTCATAATTTTTGAACATGCCCCAACTGGCGCAGGCCGGTGAAAGGAGCACATTGTCTCCCATATTGGCATAGGAGGCGCATACTCTTACGGCCTCGGACATATCCTCCGCATACATGATGTCCGTAAAGCCGTGAGCTTTGGCACACTCCGCGATCTTATCTCTCGTCTGTCCGATAAGAACCAGGTATTTCACCTTCCCGTCAAAGGATTCGATCCACTCGTCGTACTCCGACTCTTTGTCATACCCGCCGGCAATAAGGAGGGTAGGCCCCGGCATGGCTCTGACGGCCTGTATGGCTGCATCTGGATTGGTCCCCTTGGAGTCATTGTAATATTTTACTCCGGACCGCTCCAGGACAAACTCGATCCTGTGTTCCACTGCCTTGAATTCCTTCACCACTCTCCTGATCCTGTCAATGGACACTCCCATAGCGGAACTGATGGCCACTGCGGCCATGACATTCTCGTAATTATGGCGGCCCAGAAGATTCAGCTCCCTGGTGTCCACGATAGGGCTGACCCGCCCGTTGTGGGCAAAACAGATCATGTCTCCGTCCAGATAGTAGCCTTCCGCCAGTCTGTGGCGGCTGCTGAAGAACACCACCCTGCATCTGCGCTCTTCATTCTCCGGACTTCCGAACTCCCGAAGCACCGGATCGTCAAAATTCAGCACACAGACATCACTCTCCGTCTGGTTCATGGTGATACTCTCCTTGATGGCGATATAATTCTCCATGGTGTGGTGCCGGTTCAGATGATCCGGCGTAATATTGAGGATCGCGCTCACATCCGGCCTGAAATCCATAATGGTTTCCAGCTGAAAGCTTGAGACCTCCGCCACGGTCACACTCTCGTCTCCTGTCTCAAGAGCCACCTGAGTGTAGGGAATACCGATATTGCCCACCACATACACATCTTCGAACTTGGACTTCAGGATCTCGCCCGTCAGGGCCGTGGTGGTTGTCTTTCCGTTGGTTCCCGTTATGGCTGCAAGCCTGCCTTTTGCACACTGAAAAGCCAGCTGAATCTCTCCCCAGATCGGGATTCTGCACTGCTCCAGAAGGGCCACGAAAGGGGCCTCCAGAGAGATGCCGGGGCTGATGATGCACATCTCCACTCCCGCAAGATGGCTTTTCTCCAGATCTCCCAGAACGATGGTGACTCTGGCCTCCTGGTCAAATTCGCTCCTCAGCTTCTCTTTATCCAAACCGGCATTGCCGTCATAGAGGATCACTTCTCCGCCTTTCTCCAAAAGCAGCTTTGCCGATGAGATCCCGCTGATCCCGCTGCCAGCCACCAATACTTTCTGACTCATGTCTCTTCCTCCTATAATCCTAAGTATGCTATCAGACAGAGAATCGCCGTAATCGTGGAAAATACGGCCACCACACGGGTCTCCGACCATCCGCACAGTTCAAAGTGATGATGGATGGGAGCCATCTTGAAGATCCTTTTCCCCCCGGTCTTCTTAAAATAAGTCACCTGGATAATCACCGACAGCACCTCCACCAGATAGATCATGCCCACAATGGGAATAAACAGGGGCAGCTGCATCATGCAGGCACTGGCTGCCACAAAACCTCCCAGTGCCAGAGAGCCCGTATCCCCCATAAAAACCCTGGCCGGATAGACATTGAACAGCAGAAATCCCAGGAGACTTCCCACCACCGCACCGGTTATGGGACTGATTCCGCTCTTCTCTCCCAGAGAGATGATGGTCAGAAACGTGGCCACCAGTATGGTCACACTGGTACACAGCCCGTCGAGACCATCCGTAAAGTTGACCCCGTTGTCGGTTCCCAGCATCACCACAAACACAAAGGGCACGTAGAATATGCCGAAATCCAGGAAATATCCGCCGTCAAAGCCTCCGGTAAAGGGGATCAGGGCAGCCGTCCCCACTTCGCCGGAATTCATCAGATAGTAGATGAAGATCCCTGTGATCACGATCTGACCCGCCAGCTTCTGACCCGGGTTCAATCCTTCCGACCGTTTCATCACAATTTTAATGTAATCATCGAGAAAACCGATAATGCCGAATCCCACTGTCACAAACAGCACCGGTATCATCTTGGGATAATCCCTCAGATAGAACATGGAAGTAATGATGATGCTCCCCAGTATGATCAGTCCTCCCATCGTGGGAGTTCCTGCCTTTTTCAGATGTGCCTGAGGCCCGTCTTCCCGGACCTGCTGACCGAATTTCAGCTTATGAAGGAATGGGATCACAATGGGGCACAGAACTGCGCTGATTGCAAAAGCGATGATAATCGCCAGTATGGTCTCGTTAATCATATCGCACCTCAAATTCTTATGTATACCCTTTTGGGGGGTATCGTTTTTAACATACTTTCATAGTATACGTCTTTTCACCGGAATAATCAACCATAGATTCGAAAGGCCGAGGCACTTTCTTCCTCATCTGCCCGGATTCCCAGATATGGCAGAATATTCTCAAAAAGGTCGGCAATGACAGGAGCCGCAATGGTTCCTCCGTAATAGATCCCCACCGGTTCATCTATGGTAATCAGAGCGATGACCCGGGGATCCTCTGCCGGGGCGAAGCCGAGAAAGCTTGATATGTACTTCTTGCGGCTCCGGGGAAGTTTCTCGGAAGTCGCCGTTTTTCCTCCTATATGATAGCCGGGGAGAGAAGCTTTTTTTCCGCTCCCCTCGGAAACTACCTGTTCCAGTATATAGCGCATGGAGGCGCTGGTTTCCTCTGACACGATCCCTTCCTTCACCGGGTAGGAAAACCGGCGGACCCTGGTCTTGTCGGCGGAAACAGCCTGGATGCCGAAATGAGGCGTCACCCTGCTGCCTCCGTTGACGATGGAGGCAGCCGTGGTGATCAGCTGAAGCGGCGTGATCTGGAAAGACTGGCCGAAAGACACGGTGGCCAGCTCCACCAGTCCCATGTTCTCCTTTTTGTGCATGATGGTAGCCGCTTCTCCGGGAAGATCGATTCCGGTCTTACCCATGAGACCGAACCTTGTAAAATAGTAATAGTATCGCTCCACCCCCAGCCTCTGCCCTACGTCGATAAAAACGGGATTGCAGGAGTTCATGGCTCCCTGGAGAAAAGTCTCTCTCCCGTGTCCGCCCACTTTATGACAGCGGATTTTCCGATCTTCCACGATACGGAATCCGGGACAGGAAAAAGTATCTTCCATTCTTACCACCTTCTCCTCCAGTCCTGCAGCCGCAGTGATGATCTTGAAGGTAGAACCCGGTTCATAAGTATCGTTGATTGCAGGATTTCTCCACATCTGATTCAGCAGATCCTGCTTTGAGGCCGCGCTCCCCTCCTCCGGTTCCACATTGAGGGTGAAGGGATCATTAAGGTCGAATTCCGGCACATTGACCATGGCCAGGATCTCCCCGTTCTGCGGGTTCATGACGATGACAGAAACACGTTTCGCTTCTTTTTCCTCCATTACTTTAAGAGCCGCCTGCTGAGCGTAGGTCTGAATATTCACATCGAGGGAAATGGTCAGATCCGCTCCCGCCACAGGCTCCACCCGGTCCTCAAAAGCATTTTCGATCTCGACTCCCGCCGCATCGGCCTGAGTCAGGATCAGACCGTTGGTTCCCTTGAGCCAGGACTCATATTTTACTTCCAGTCCGATGATCCCCTGATTATCTCCTCCTGTAAAGCCCAGAACCTTGGAGGCCAGGCTGCCGTAAGGGTAATACCGCTTGTAATCCTCGTCTACTTTCACCCCATCCAGCCGGAAATTTCTGATTCTGTCCCCCAGCTCTTTATCCACATTTACTGCCACGATCTCCCTGGCACTGTATTTCTCTGCTTTTTTTCTCACATCTTCTTCCGGGATCCCAAGAGCCTCTGACAGAACCCGGACCACCTGATCTTTGTCCGTGATCTGATTGTGGATCACGGAAATGGTGCAGACGGTACGGTTGGTGGCGATCACGGTTCCGTTGCGGTCCAGAATCTGCCCTCTTGCGGCCTTGATCGTCCTCTCTCTCTGGTGAAGGTCCTCCGCCATCTGACTGTAGTGTTCCGAGCGGAAGATCATGAGAAAGAACAGTCTTCCCCCCAGTCCCAGCATCAGCAGGCAGGATATGAGACACACAACTCCCATTCTTCCTCTGTGATATGACTGATTCCGGTTCATCTGCACTCCACCTGCGGGCCATTGCTACAGTATATGAAGCTTTTCTTAAAATATTCTCGGACAGCTTTACTGTGCTGTAGTTTCCTCCGCTGAAGAAGTCTCCCGGGCAGAGCCGGCGTCCTGTGTGGATTCTGCGGCAGGAGAGGTTTCCGTTCCTTCCTGACTGCTCTCCTGCCCCAGTTCAAATTCGGGAAGCCCCAGGGAAATGGGATTGCCGTTCTCATCAGTCTCAAGAGGCACATACTCATCGGTCTCATAGACCTTTGTCTCCGGTTCTTCGGAGGTTTCCTCGGTGATTCCCTCGCTGACTGACGGATCCCGGAAACCGGGATCCTCTCCTTCCGGCTCATCGGTGACGGGAAATACATTCAGATAAGGAAGGATGTCGCCCATGACCTGTGCGAATACTTTGCTTGCATAGGAACTGCTGGACTGCTTCTCCACATCCGGCTCGTCGATAACCACGTAGACCAGCACCCTGGGGTGATCCGCGGGAGCGTAGCCGCAGAAAGACACCACATAATCTTCCTTGTTCCGTCCCACCTTTTCTGCGGTCCCCGTCTTTCCTCCCACCTCATATCCCTCGACCTGGGCTGCCTTGCCCGTGCCCTCTGCCACGGTCCGCCTTAAGGCTTCACGGATAAAACGGCTGGTAGCGTCGGACACGGTCTCCCGGACCAGAACCCCGTCGTTTTTTTTCACCACGGAACCGTTGGCGTTGAGAATCTGCTTCACCACATGAGGTTCATAGTAGGATCCGCCGTTGATGACCGAAGCGAAAGCCGCCGCCATCTGGACCATGGTACAGTTAAAGTTCTGGCCAAAAGAATTGGTAGCCAGATCCGTGGGACCCATATGATCCACGTGATAGATCAAAGTGGCTGCATCTGCCTCTCCCGGCAGGTCGATCCCTGTTTTGGCACCGAAATTAAACATATCCTGATACTTTTTAAAGGTCACTTTTCCTTCCATGGCGCTCATGGCCATCATGGCGTCATTGCAGGATACGATCAGCGTCTCCTCCACGGTCAGTTCTCCGTGCCCCCCTTTTGAATAGGCGGTGCACCGGATCTTATGGCCGCCTACCTCTTCCAGGCCGTCGCAAAGGAAATGGGAGGATTCCTGGAAGGTATTCTCCTCCAGACCTGTGGCCACCGTAAACACCTTGGCCGGAGAACCGGGCTCATACGTATCGCTGACACAGAAATTCCTCCACATTTGGCTCAAGGCATCTACCTTCTCCTGATCGCTCATGGCATCGAGCTCTTCCTGAGAATAGAGTCCGCTTAAATTTCTGGGATTGTTCAGATCATAGGCGGATCTGTCAGCCATGGCCAGAATCTCTCCGTTGTTGGGATCCATGACGATGATCCCGATATTTTTGCTTCCGGTTTCGCTGTTCCACTGTTCGATCCGTTTCTCCACCAGTTCCTGAATATAGACGTCGATGGTGGATATGATGGTACTGCCGTTTATGGCAGGCTTGATCACTGCCTCTACATTGGAGTCATCGTTTAAATATCCGTACTCTCTCCCGTTGGTCCCTGTCAGAGTGCTGTTATAATACTGTTCGATACCTCCGTTACCCTCCCCGTCCGAGGTAGTGAATCCGATGACGTTGCAGGCCAGGGAATTGTAGGGATAGATCCGTTTATACTCGTCTTCAAACCACACGCCCCGGATCCGTTCGTTGCTTCCGTTCTTGTAGTTGGTATCATTGACCGATGTCTTCAGCTTTTCAAAGGCGTCTTTCTTTTCGTGTCCCATCCTCCGCTCATATCTTACATATCTGGATTCTCTGTTGTCATAGAGCGTCTCCAGAAGCTCGTTCCTGTCATAGCCGAATATCTCCGTAAGAGCGTTGACCGTAGGATTTAAGTAATATTCTTCCTTATCATAGATCTGTTTGGGATCCAGGATCAGGTTGTACACCTTATCGCTGGTGGCCAGATAAGTGCCGTTCCTGTCCACGATATCTCCTCTCCGGTAAGGGATCACGCGGCTGTCATAAGTAGAGTGCTGGGACAGAACGATCCTGGTGTAATCTTCGTTATTTTCTCTGACCAGCTTATAGAGCACCAGAATCAATGCAAACAAAGCCAGCATGATCACAAAGACTGTGAATGCCAGCTTTTCCTGCATATATCTTGGAAATGCCCGTCTGAGAAGGGACTGTCCCTGCCGCCCTTCTTCCGGTATCTTCCTAGTAGTTCGGGATGTCTTCATACTGCCTTACATACTCGCTTTCTGTCTGATGATACATACGGATCTGGTCCTTTCCGGCATAGACCATACCCAGCTCCTCCGTGGCTACCTTATACACATAGTCCAGATCCACAGAGGTGTTGATCCTGGTCTGTTCCGTATCATTCTCGACTTTTAAGGCCTCCAGCTCCTGCTCCAGCTTCCGGATATTCTCCACCCGGTTGGTCATCACGGAGCGCACCTGAATATAGTTGATGCAGATAAACAGGGTACAGCAGGATGCGATCAGCAGGACCACCAGATAAGGCAGATCCATCTGCAGCGCCTTCTCCTGATTCCGTCTCACCCTGCGGCTTGTCTGACCGGAATTTTTCTTCCCCGGTCTTTCCGGAAGATGTCTCCCCGGCTCTGTCTTGCGCACCGTATTTCCATGTATGTATGCCTGATTCTGCGGTCTTCTCTTCTCTGCCATATCAGTCTCCCCTTTCCGTGTCAATCCTGGTCCGTTCCCCTCTCAAAAACTCTCAGTTTCGAGCTTTTCGATCGTTTGTTCTCGCCGATCTCCTGTTCTCCGGGCAGGATCGGTTTCCTCGTTACCACCCGTCCTCTGCTTTTTCTTCCGCACACACATACGGGAAACTCCCTGGGACAGATACAGGGATCTTCATTTTCCCGAAAACGGTTTTTTACGATCCTGTCTTCCAGAGAATGAAACGTGATGATGCTCAGACGGCCTCCTGGATTCAGAAGGCTGATCATTGTATCAATGGACTTCTCCAGCACTTCCAGCTCCTGATTCACCTCGATGCGTATCGCCTGAAAGGTGCGCTTGGCCGGATGACCTCCCACCGCTCTCATCTTCATGGGGATAGCGGCCTTGATGATCCCGGTCAGCTCCTCTGTCGTCTCGATGGGCTTCTGCGCCCGGGCCCTGACGATATGCTTCGCAATATTCTTTGCAAACTTCTCTTCCCCGTAGTCCCGGATGATCCGGTACAGTTCCTTCTCATCATAGTGATTGATCACATATGCGGCGTTTTTTTCCTGATCCTGATCCATCCGCATATCCAGAGGGGCGGATTCCCGATAGGTAAATCCTCTCTCCGGCGTGTCCAGCTGATAGGAAGACACGCCCAGATCCAGACAGATCCCGTCTACTCCGGGAATCTTCAGCTCCTCCAGCACGGATCTGATATTCTCGTAGTTGCTTTTGACAATGGTTACTTTATCTCTATAGTCCCTAAGTCTCAGGGAAGCCGCGGCAATGGCATCCTGATCCTGATCGATCCCGATCAGACGTCCGCCTTCCCCCAGATGCCTGCACACCTCCAGAGCATGGCCTCCGCCGCCCAGAGTCCCGTCCACATAGATCCCGTCAGGTTTTATGTTCAGGCTGGCTACGGTTTCTTCCAGCAGCACTGATCTGTGTTCAAACATCATATTCCAAGACCTTCCATACTTTCTGCGATCTCATCCATATCATCATATACATTAGCCGATGACCAGGATTCTTTACTCCAGATTTCAATTCGGTTTCCTACGCCTACCATCACGGCGTCTTTCTCGATCTTCGCAAATTCCCGCAGCACGGCGGGAAGAAGGATCCTTCCCTGTTTGTCAACCTCGCACAGGGTGGCTCCTGCCAGGAAGAAGCGGGTAATCTTGCGGGCGTTGGCGTTGGTAAGGGGCAGATTCTTCAGCTTTTCTTCCAGGATCTTCCACTCGGTGTTTTCATACACGAAAAGACAGCCATCCAGACCCTTCGTCACTACGAATTCATCTCCCAGCTGTTCCCGGAACTTGGAAGGGACAATGAGCCGTCCCTTTGCATCTACCGTATGATTGTATTCACCCATAAACATATGCAATCACCTGCTGCCTATCCGCGCCACTTTCCAACCACTTTGCACCACTTTATACCACTTTTCACCACCTGTACCTTAATTTTAGTACAAACCGGAGGAAATAGCAAGGAAAAAATAAAAAAGAACAACAAAAAAGAACAGCCATCCTGTAACAAACAGCTGTTCTCTCTTCTTTATCTGCCCTGTGCGCTCTCAATATCCCTCTGCAATATACTGTTCGATCAGAGAATCCAGTTTCACACTGTTCTGATAGATTTCCTCGTATCCGTGCATCTCATCTATGCTTTTATTCAGGATCAGTCTTGCAGATTCTATTTTACTTATTAATTCCTCTTTAGAATTTTCCATCACTGTTCTCCTTTGCCTCTTGCATTCAATTTTTTCTTCATTTTAACCTTAAATAAGCCAAACATCAATAAAATTCGACCGACATATTCCGTCAAAATTCGACATTTCGTCCTATGTAGGAGAAAAATCCGTCATATTTTGTCGAACCCCTGAGGATTTTCAGGGCTTTCCCTCTTTCCTTTCTCTTCCTTATGTGATATCCTATGATGCAGGTATCATAAATAAGGAAGGTAATCATATGAAATTAGGAATTGTAGGCCTGCCCAATGTAGGCAAGAGCACATTATTCAACTCCCTGACAAAGGCAGGTGCAGAATCGGCCAACTATCCCTTCTGCACCATTGATCCCAATATCGGCGTCGTTCCCGTCCCCGATCACCGTCTGAACCTTCTGGGAGATTTCTATCACTCTAAAAAGGTCACTCCCGCAGTCATCGAATTCGTGGACATCGCCGGACTTGTAAAAGGGGCTTCCAAGGGGGAGGGCCTGGGAAACCAGTTTCTCTCCAACATCAGGGAAGTGGATGCCATCGTCCATGTGGTCCGCTGCTTCGAAGACTCCAATGTGATCCATGTAGACGGTACGGTAGACCCCTTAAGAGACATCGAGACCATCAATCTGGAGCTGATCTTCTCCGACATGGAGATCCTGGAACGCCGTATTGCAAAAACTTCCAGAAGTGCATTTAACGACAAATCCCTGGCAAAGGAAGTAGAGACCTTAAAAGCAGTAAAGGCCCATCTGGAAGACGGCCGGCTGGCCAGGACCTTCTCCTGTTCCGACGAAGACCAGGAAGCTTTTGTGGCCTCCTTAAATCTTCTTACCTGGAAGCCTGTTATCTTTGCCGCCAATGTAAGCGAGGATGATCTTACCGATGACGGAGCCTCCAACTCCCACGTAGACGCCGTCCGCCGGTTCGCCGCCGGGACTGACTCCCAGGTATTCGTCATCTGTGCTCAGATTGAACAGGAGATCGCCGAGCTGGATGACGAGGAGAAAGCCATGTTCCTGGAAGATCTGGGATTAAAGGAATCCGGACTCGAAAAACTGATCGCTGCCAGCTACAGTCTCCTGGGGCTCTTAAGCTTCCTGACCTCCGGCGAGGATGAGACCCGGGCCTGGACCATCAAGGTGGGAACCAAAGCGCCTCAGGCCGCAGGCAAGATCCACTCTGATTTCGAGAGAGGATTTATCAGAGCCGAGGTAGTCAATTATCAGGACCTGCTGGACTGCGGCTCCTATTCCGCTGCCAGGGACAAGGGACTGATCCGTCTGGAGGGAAAGGATTACGTGGTCCAGGACGGAGATGTGATCCTCTTCCGTTTTAATGTGTAAATCCACAGGGCAGGTTCTCCTCAGGGCCCCCATGCCGCCGGCAGGCGGTAATACCCCTTTCGCAGCCTGGTTGTATAAGAAAATCCATCTGTCTGTTACAGACAGATGGATTTCTGCAGTGTGAGAGAATAGAGAATTTTTTCTCTCACCGGTTTTTTCTTTATCTGCTCCAGTGCCCGGGAGTAATAATCCAGCTGAGTTCCATACCGGCTTATGAGCAGTTCCTCATCTCCCGGATTTACCCGGTCCGTCTTATAATCAATAAGGACCAGTCCCTCCGGCTCTTCGATCCAGGCATCGATGATCCCCTGGATAAGTACCAGTTCTTCTGAATCTCCCTTTCCCATATCCTTTGCCGGGATCCCCATGACAAACTGCTGCTCCCTGTGCAGCCTGTTTTCCTTCTGAGCCTTTCTCATCCTCTGCCCCAGAGGGCTCTCTGCAAAGGTCCACAGCTTCCCTGCCTGCACCATCTTTCTTGTCTCCTCCGGGATCAGTCCTTCTGCCACGGCCCTGGCAAGCCATTGTCTGACATCTGCCTCTTCCTCTATGGCCTGAAGATCCAGAAGCTCCAGGACCCGGTGGTAGGCGCTTCCCCGGACCGTTCCGCCCGTCCTGTATCCTTCCTCGCTTTTTTTCGCTTCTTCCCTGAGAAACTCCGGGATCACCGGCTGGAACAGGCTGTTTTTATCATCAATGTCCTGGCCTTCTTTCTTCAGCTCTGACACGGACATCTTGGTGTGCAGATCGATATCTGCGCGGAAAGGATACTGATAGGAAAGTTTCCGGTCCAGCAGCTCTTTCATATCCCTGTCCCAGGTCTTTAAAAGATCCAGCCCCTTTAATTCTCCTTCGGAAACAGTCTTTTTCAGGGTCCTCTCCACCGCCTCTCCAACCAGCTCTTCCACCCCGATCTGCCGCACCAGAAACAGGGGGCTTCTCTGGAGCCCGGCCATGAGAAGCCAGTCCAGATAGGAACCTGCGGAAGAAAGGATGGTGCAGGGAATCTGTCCGGATCCCCAGATGGGCTGTTTCCACTTTTCCAGTTTTTTCTCAAGAGACCTGTCTGTGGCCGTTATAATCAGCTTTTCCTTAGCCCTGGTCATGGCCACATACAGGACCCGAAGCTCTTCTCCCAGATTGTCCCTGTCTATCTTCCGCTTCAGCACATTCTTCTTCAGAGTGGAGACTCTTACCCTGGTGTCCATATCCAGATAGTCGGCTCCGATACCCAGGTCCGGATCGATCAGGAGCCTGCCTCTCACATCCTGCCTGTTGAAGGCTTTCCCCGTGCCTGCCAGAAACACAATGGGAAATTCCAGGCCCTTGCTCTTGTGGATGCTCATAATACGGACCATCTCCCGGGATTTGCCTGCTGTGGCTGCTTCTCCGAAATCCGTGTTGTATCTCTTCAGCTTTTCGATATACCTAATAAAATGGAACAGTCCTTTGTAACTTGTTTTCTCATAGGCCCACGCCTTCTCGATGAGCATGTCCAGATTGGCCTTTCTGGCCTCTCCCGCAGGCATGGCCGACACATAGTCATAATATCCTGTTTTCAGATACATGCGGTGGATCAGTTCATGGATCGGCACATAGGCGGCCTCTTTCCTCAGTCCTTCCAGGAGAGAAGAAAAGGTCAGAACCCGGCTGCGTATGGATTTTGCCGTCTCTTCGGGTACTCCCGTCTTTTCGGCCTGTCCCTCCCATGCCTCCGACAGCACCAGCCTGACAGCCCCGTAGAGCCCGCCATCCTGTCCTTTGTCCGGATTCTGCTTCGCAGCCGCCTTCATCCAGGCCAGTTCCTCCTCGTCCATCCCTGCCATGACCGATCTGAGGACCGCGGCCAGAGGGATATCCTGCATGGGATTGTCGATGACAGCCAGCATGGCCAGGACCGTCTCCACCTCAATGGTGTCAAAATAGCCGGTTCCCGTCTCTGCAAAGGCCGGGATATCCTCCTGAGTCAGCACATTGAGAAAAGAGTCCGTCCACCCGGTCAGGCTCCGCAGCAGGATCACCATGTCTCCGTACCCTGCCCTGCGCATACAGTTCTTTTCTTTATCCCAAACCTGAACCCCCGTCTCCGGATCTGTCAGCTGACGGATCCGGCCGGCGATCAGCCTGGCTTCGATCTCTCTGCTGGTATATTCTTCCAGTTCCTCATCGGCAGGTCCCACAGCCCGGGTTCCCGTGTCCGTCATCAGCAGTTCCGTGACAGGATCTTCTTCTCCGGTCTCATTAAACACAGCCCCCGGATGGAGAGCCACATCTTCCGTGTATTCGATATTTCCCAGATTTCTGGTCATGATCTGGAAGAAGACCCGGTTGATGCTCTCCAGGACCCGGGCCCGGCTCCGGAAGTTCTGCCGCAGCTCGATCTTCCGGCCGTATCCCTCAGAGCTTCCCCCTTCCCCGTAATCGCCATAAGTATCGTATTTCTCCATAAATAATTCCGGGCGGGCCAGACGGAACCTGTAGATACTCTGCTTCACATCCCCCACCATAAAAACATCGGGACGCCCGAACCGCTCCCCGGACAGACTCCTGATCAGGGCTTCCTGGACATCATTGCTGTCCTGATACTCATCTACCAGGATCTCCGTATATCGCCGGGCCAGCTCGTCCGCCACGGGAGTATACTCTGTCTTTCCGTCTCTGCGGTTGATAAGGATCTTTAAAGCCTCGTGTTCCAGATCGTTAAAGTCCACAATATTCTTCTCTTTTTTGCTCTCCTGATACCTTCTGTAAAATTCTTCTGCCAGTTCCAGAAGCTTTAGCACCACTGCCCTGCTGCCCAGGATATTGGCGGCCGCCTCCTCTCTGGTCTGCTGCCCGTAAAGCCCTTTCAGATCTCCCAGAACCTTCTTGACCTGATTCCTGCAGGCACCGGCGTACTCTTTTTTCTCCGGATCGATGTCCTTTCCTCTGGCGGCGGCGATCCTGCCGAAGGACACTGCCCGGAGCCCCCGGTTCAGACCGTTGTAATCCTTTGCCTCCTTCAGCTGCCGGACCATGTCCAGTTCCGTCAGAAGGGTGGGGATGTATTTCTCCGGCCCCCCTTCCTGGCCGCATACTTCCAGGGCCGATTCCAGGAGTTCTTCCGCCTCTTCCAGCTGAAGCTTCACATCCTTCATCAGATATTTCATCCAGTCCCATGTCTCCAGACT
>Ga0137306_101337_pt2 | contig 17497 bp, 12 predicted proteins | sample Inofroosms_March_FD_97187 | JGI IMG/M metagenome (GOLD analysis project Ga0137306, IMG submission 97187) | Mouse cecal microbial communities from Vienna, Austria - N-Acetylneuraminic and N-Acetylglucosamine D2O microcosms_March | ecosystem: Host-associated > Mammals > Digestive system > Large...
ACCGCGGCGCCGCCCGCAGCGTCAACATCATCGCAATCGACCATACGGCAAAGCGCACAACCGCATCCGATGTTACAATGCGCTTAATGCGCCGCGAAAATTTAACCAGCCTGGTCAAAGACGGCGCAGGATACTACAAATATCAAACAGTTACGCAAGACAAGCTAGTAACACAAGATAATATCTCCATACCCGAACGCGGTCTGGACATCAACCTGGATACATCAGCCCCCGGCACATATTATCTGCAAATAACAGATGCCGGCGGCCGAATGCTGGCAAACATAGAATACTTTGTGGCCGGCGCATCCAACAGCAGCCTGGAATCGGACACACGCGCCGAACTGCAGATAAAACTAAATTCCACATCATACGCGCCGGGTGATAAAATCGCTGTTGGCATAACTGCCCCGTATGCCGGATACGGCCTGCTTACCATAGAACGCGACAAGGTATATGCATATCAGTGGTTTAAAATGTCTTCTACAAACTCGGTCGAATATATTACTGTTCCCGCTGGCTTCGAAGGAACGGGCTACATAAACGTATCATTTGTACGTGACATAAACAGCCGCGACGTCTTTACAACACCTTATGCGTATGCCGTCGCCCCGTTTATGGCCGATACAGCACGTCGCACAATAGGCGTAAAGCTGCAGGCACCGGCCACCATATCGGATTCTAAATTAACCGTAAAATATGAAACCAACCGGGATGCACGCCTGATGCTTTTCGCAATTAACGAAGGCATATTGCAGGTTGCCCGCTATCAGGTTCCAAATCCAATGGCGCATTTCTTTAAAAAGGCCGCCCTGCAGGTTGAAACATATCAGATATTGTCACTAATACTGCCTGAATATAAGATTCTGCATGAATTTGCGAAAACAGGCGGCGGCGATTATGACGAGATAGCGGACGCCATGGCCGGCATTGCAAACCCATTTGCACGCCGCACCGACAAACCGGTGGCATTTTATTCCAAGATAATAAACGCCACCGCCAACAAAACCGGCAGTGTTACCTTTGACATACCGGATTCTTTTAACGGCACACTGCGCGTATTTGCGGTTGCAGCCGGGGAATCAGGAATCGGTTCGGCCGATACATCGGTAACGGTTCGTCATCCGCTTATTGTCACAATAAACGCACCTGTGGCCGCGGCACCGGGTGATAAATTTGACATAAACGCGGTTGTAACAAATCTGACGACGGAAGCCTCACAGTCCCAATCTTTTACCGCACGGGCCACAACATCGGCCGGCATTGAAATAAATCCGGCATCAGATGCCACGCGTGAAATCCCATCGGGGGACGATGCATTATGGACTTTCCACGCCACCGCGGGTGATACGCTGGGCTCGGCCGACATTAACATCAACGCACATGGTGGCGCCACATCCGCAATGGGCACCGCAACAATGTCCATACGCCCTGCAACACCTTTTACAACAGACATACAAATCGGCAAACTAGACAGCGCAAAAACAACACTGCGCCCAACAGATATACCGATGTATTCCGACGGCGCACGGCATAGCCTTTATATATCATACGGTGCGGATGCGGTTGTGCGACCATTGGTTGAATATCTTGCTCATTATGAATGGACATGTACTGAACAACTGACATCGCGCGCCATGCCATACGTCGCAATCGGCGCAAGTGAGATATTGGGCATAACTTATGATGCAGCCGCTAAAAAAGTAGCCGATACAATCACTATGCTAAAAAATCGCCAAAATGACGACGGTTCTTTTGCAATGTGGGCCGCCGGAAATACGGGCCGCAACAACGAATCTGATGCCAGCACCGCCTATATAACGGCATATGTGGTCCAGTTTTTAAATATGGCGCATGACCGTGGCTTTAACGTTCCGGCCGATATGAAGTCCCGTGCGCTTAGCTATCTGCGTACATATGCAGGCACCAATATCCGTGACAGCCAAGACGCCGCCACGCATGCATTTGCAATATATGTAATAACAGCTAACGAATTTGTAACAACCGCATACATCAGCCAGTTTGAAGAATGGGCAAACGCTAATTTGAAAAACTGGGAATCTGAGCTGGCGGGCGCATATATTGCCGCGGCCTACTCTATCATGCGCCAAGATGAACGTGCGACAACACTGGCATCAAAATATAAGTTCGAAGACAATATAAAGTACACATCTCAGTTCAACAACACCATTGCAAACAATGCGATTTATCAATATCTAAGCTCAAGATATTTCAAGGAATCACATTCTGTCCCGTCCCTTACCAAGGACCAGATGAAATATATAAACAGCGGCCAATATTCGTCATTTACAGCCGCGGCCCTGATACTGGGCCAAAGTGGAAATATTGGCACGAAAAACAATATTTCGGAAATATTGACGGTCACAGCGGACGGCGTGCCACTGGCCGGCGAAAGCAAAGCTGGAACATTTGTGGCCGCGATTGCCCCGGGCGTAAAAAAGATAGAGGTAAAATGTCCCGACTGTGGCACCAGCGTAACGCCTTTCTGGACAATTATCAAACAGGGCTACCCCATGACTGTTGCCGCCGACTCACATGGGTTGGAGCTTATCCGCGAATACTATGACATGGACGGCAATCGCATCAGCGCGGCTAAAATAGGCGACCGGGTAAAGGTAAAAATATTTGCCCGCGCCCGTGCAGACGTGCAAAACATTTCCAATGCGGTGATAATAGACCTGCTGCCTGGCGGATTTATTGCGGATACAGACACCCTGGACGGCGAATACACATTTGCAGAAACCCGCGAAGACCGCGTAATAATATATACCGATATTTCACGCACAGAATCCGTATATGAATACACCGCACAAATAGGCGCCGCCGGAACATTTGCGATTGCACCGATACATGGTGAATCTATGTATAATCCAAATATATTCGCAACCGGTCGGGGCGGAACATTTACCGTAAAAAATGAAAGCGATGATTAAGTTTATCCGGCGCCATAAATTTTGGTGCGCCCTGGGGGCTATTGGGACGATATACTTAATCATCCGCCTCTTTTTTGTGCCGCCAATATTAGACCAGACCTATTTTTCTAGAGCCTATTACGATACCAACGGCCGCCTGATGCGACTGATACTATCTGCGGACGAAAAATACAGACTTTATACACCGCTATCTGAAATTGCACCGGATGCTGCACGGGCAATCATCCTCTACGAAGATAAATACTTCTATATGCACCCCGGAATTAACCCGGTATCACTGGCCAAGGCTACACTGGGCTACTTTCGCACGAACGCCCGCCCAGTCGGCGCATCAACCATAACCATGCAGGTTGCACGCATGCGTTACAATTTAAACACCAAGCGGCCCGCTGGAAAACTGATACAGATTGCCGCAGCAATTTATCTGGATGCATTTCATTCAAAGCGCGAAATTTTGGAGGCATACCTAAATCTGGCACCCTATGGCGGAAACATAGAAGGCATTGGCGCCGCATCTTTGATATTCTTTCAAAAGCGCGCGGCAGATTTAACTACAATAGAATCTATAACACTTGCAACGATTCCACAAAATCCCACAAACAGAAATATCTCAACCCCCGCAGGTATGAACAATATAATGAAAATGCGCGGTGATTTGGTACGTCGCTGGACCAGGGCGCATGGTGATAACGGAACATTGACGACAATGGCTCAAATGCCACTGGCGGCGCACGGCGTACGCGAGCTGCCGTTTTATGCCCCACATTTCATAAATCGCGAAATTATAAATAATGATAAATACCGGCCAAACATGGGGCCGGCCCCCTCAGAAATAAGAACAACCCTGGATATTGAATTGCAGCAAAAGCTGGCCGCTACCCTACAAGCCCAGGTCAATCGCAGGCGGTCATTTGGCGTATCAAATGCCGCAGCAATTCTGATAAATTATAAGACAATGGAAACGCTGGCTTATATAGGTTCCGTCGATTATTTTGATAAAGAAATATTTGGTGAAAATGACGGCGTACGCGCACGACGCAGCCCGGGTTCCACCCTAAAGCCGCTGATATACGCCGCCGCGGTTGACAATGGGCTGATTCACTCGATGACACTGCTAAAAGATGCACGTGTTAATTTTGGCGTATATGCCCCTGAAAATGCAGATAACGAGTTTTATGGACCAGTACTGGCACACACGGCCCTGACACATTCACGAAACATCCCCGCAATAAATTTGGTGCGTAAAATCGGGGTGGCAAACTTTCATGCGCTGTTGGGCCGCGCGGGTGTCACAAACCTAAAAAGCCCCGGCTATTACGGAATATCGGTTGCTCTCGGAGGGGCCGAGGTTTCAATGTGGGAACTGGCGGACATATATGCAACAATGGCAAATCTGGGGACACGCCGTGCAATACGCACCAGCCAGTCCGACCCCGACGAAGTTCTCGACAACCTGCTGTCGCCGGAGGCATATTTTATAACCCTTGATATGCTAAGCCGGCAACGCACGCTGCAAAAAAACGTCCCTTTTGCAAAAAAGCGTGTCGAAACCATACGACATTATTGGAAAACAGGAACCTCTTCTTCATATCGTGATGCATGGACCGCCGGAATATTCGGTGACTTTGTAATGATAGTATGGGTTGGTAATTTCGACGGCCAGCCAAATAATGTTTTTTCTGGGGCGAAAACTGCGGCACCGATATATTTTGCAATGGCAGACGCCGTCCAAGATTACAATAAAACCCACGGCAAGCCAACATCAAATAATAACTTCATGCGTCCAGACTTAAATATATCGCAAATAGATATGTGCGAAGAAGTCGGTGGAATTGCAGGAACGCATTGCCCCAGTGCCAGACCTGCATATTTCATTCCGGGCAAATCCCCTATTGAAATGTCATCGATTTATCAGGCGGTTCCGATTGATAATAAAACCGGCCTGCGCGCATGTTCTCAGAACCCCGCCACGACACATATGGAGGTATATGAATTCTGGGATGCTGAATACTTAGATATATTCCGGCGCGCTGGCGTAAAACGCCGAACCCCGCCGCCATACATGCCCGGATGCGACCTGGACAGCATATCACAGATGCGAACATCGCCTGTAATCACATCACCTGCAAACGGTACACGTACAGTAATCATATCAGATTCAGACACAGCGCCTATAACTTTCCAGGCGGTAACAGATATGGCCGATGCAAAGATATTTTGGTTCCTGGACAATCGGATAATTGGCGCCACAGTGCCCGGCGAATCTATTACCATACCGGTAGCAATCGGCGAACACACAGTACGCGCAATCGATGAAATGGGCGCGGCGGCCGAATCTCAGTTTTTAGTTGTCAAATAAAGCATAAAAAAATTCAGGAGGCCCAAAGCCCCCTGAAGAAATATTCACGAAAACATTATTTTTCATTTTGGCCGGGAAATACATCCATGCCTTCCAATGTAATATTGCGCTTCTGAAAAGCCTTCGCCAGGTTATAAGCTGGCACCCGTTGCATGCCCTGACGATATCCCGCCGCACGCTGCATCGCAGCACCGGCTTTATTAAAAATATTTACTTTATCAGTCATTTTCAATGCCTCTATCAAAAACATCTCTCTGACACGGCCAGCTTATACCAACAAAACTTTTTTGTCAAGTACAATCATGCAATCCTCCAAATAAAATTCAGAGATATGCTAACTTACTGACCGCAACCATACATTCCGCACTCTGCCGATGAAACCTCGCTGACTTCGATTGCAACGGGCCCCATGGCCGCAGTACCTTCATCCGAATGCACTTCTTTTACGACGCGAACACGACGATTTTGCGCGTTCGGAACGCCATCGGGTGTCGGCACCGCCAAATCTTCTTCACCGGCTGATACCGCAACAATCTGGCTGGCGGGGATGCCATATTTAATCAGCATGTTCTGTACTGCCTCGGCACGGCGTCCACCCAATGAATAGTTATAATCTTTTGAGCCAGACGTATCAGTATGACCGACCACTGACACTTTTATATTCTTATTAGCCTGGGTCGCACCGGCCAACTTTTGAATCAGTTCCTGATATTCCGGCTTGATAGTAGCTTTATTGAAATCAAAATGAATTTCAAAAACTTCTTCCATAATATGCTGCGTTGGCTCTAACGGAATCTGCTTAACCTTTATCATTGTTTTGTCATTTTGCGCGGCCTGAATTTTATCCAAGCGGGCGTTTATCGCCTGCAGTTCTGCACGCATTGCCATCATCATGTTAATGAATTCATCACGACTGACCAATTCATCGCCAATCATCGGAATTTCTTCGGACGCCGCCGGGTTGGATGTGCGAACGCTGTCCTGCTCTTCCACAACATAGCCACCAGCCCCACTGCTAACACGAGAATACTCATTCGTACTGCTGTCGTTTGCACTGTTGTTCAAGCTGTTGCTCATAGACTTGTCGCCACCATAAATATTTTGATTAAATACCATTGGCTGGACAGGAACCGGGTTAATCAAATGCTCCGGAACATTTACATTATTTACGATAATAACACCTTCGCGGGCGCGGCCTGCCCCACTCATCGCGTTCATATTGCGTGTATCGGGATAATAAGTCTGTGCATCTGCACGACGTGTCGTTGTTTCAACCGCAATGGTTTCTGTTGTGGTAATATTTTTTGTCGGTCTCTGTGAAACGATTTTTCCACCACGGCAATCACGCAGTGCGGTCATCGTTTTATTAAAGCGTGTACGACATTCGCGTGCCGTTGATTTCTGACCGGATGCGGCCGCCGACAACCAACAGTCAAACTTTGCCTGTGCCTCCGCTGCCAGTTCGGGATTGTTTTCACTGGCATCATTTTTCAGTTCATTAAGCAGTTCGTTATAGGCCTGGCTAAGCTCAAACGCGGTCTGTTCATCATCCACTGGCCAATTTGAAAGTGTTTCAGGGAACGGCAATTCGCCAGAGAATGCGGCAACCGCCTTTTGTGCGAACAGTTCACCCATATCGGCATATCCGCTGGTACGGGCGTTATAAATAGCATAAGAGCGATAGTTCATCGCAAGCTGGTTTAAAAACGAATCCTGGTGCGGTGCAGAATAAACATCCAACGATTCCACGTAATCAACGGTGGGTGTTGCCACGGGTGCATAATCGCCGTTACCGTCCCCACGCATAGACGCACATCCGGCCAGTCCCAGCACCGACGCAAATGCAATCATACGCGCAATAACCAATGTTGATGCAACAGATTTGTTTTTCATCCCCGTTCCTTTATATATTATCCCCCTTATTATACGATTTTTAAGGGTCCGAGTAAAGCAGAAAAAACGCGGCATGTGCGTGCCGCGATAGTTATTTATTCATCAACTGCGTTGCCAATCCAGACAGAGATGATATCCCCCCGCCCAGGCCGCTGTTTGATATGCTGCCCACGGATTGCATAATTGCCCCCGTATTAGTGGGCTGGCCCACATTGCTGATTGTATTAACCAAGAACTCGCCCCACATTGCGCGCTTTGCCGCACTAAGCTTTGCATCCGAGCACTTTTCAATCTTCGCCAGCAGTTGGCTTGCCATCTTAGCCTCTGACGGGGTATAGTCCGCCTCACCAAAATCGATTAGATTGAATACATTGTAAATATTTGAAGCCGTTTTCTTTTGCGAATTGCCGCACTCGAACGAGCCGTCTGCACAATAAGTCGCCTTGGCGGCCATGGGGAAATTCTCCCATACCATTCCGACATTACCGGGCCCACCGAACCAGTCGGTACATAAAAACTCCTCATCGTCGTCACCGGCGTTAATTTCCACCATTCGCGCATAGCCACCGCTTGAAATATCCTGACACCGACGCATCCCCAGGGCCTTTTCCGCCTCATCTGCGGTTGAGGCACCTGTTTTAGCCCACTCTTTGATAGTATTATTTACAAATGTAATTTCCGCCGCGGTCGGCACGCATTCCGCGCTTAGCTCTCTAACCTTCGCATCCAGTCCCTTTACCGCCCCGACCAGGCCCAATACTGTCGGCACCAGGCTGCCCGTGCTTTCCACGGCCGACGTCGTCTTTGGTGCGACCGGTGCGGCCTTTTTAATAGTCATGGCCCCATGGGCCCAATCCGGGCACATAGATGCAAGGGCTGCAAAAATAAGTAAGGCTTTTTTCATTCTCTCTTGCCTATGATTATAACATAAAAAGATGCCTGTACAAATATAAAAATTGCTTTTTTCGTACGGGCGGTTTAAACTGCGTATGTGCAAAAGGACAAACGCAGTTTTATTATTTTCACAAAGCATCGGCGCTGGATGCGCCTGTGGCAGTTTTTCTTTACCGGCTGGGGGCTGGTAATGGTGGCGGCCCTGGTTGCAGGCGCCCTGTTTACGAAGCAGTTGTTGTGGACACCGATATCCGCGATAAACATGACTGATGTAATCAGCAATCAGTTTAAAATGTCGGGTGCATCGTTTTCCGGCACGGATAAAAACGGTGCGCCGTTCCGCCTGCGTGCGGCCACCGCCCGCCAGGAATACAAGACACCGGATATAATATACATGGACATTGTATCGGGCACGATTACGCGCAAATCCGGGGGCCAGACCATAACACAGGATATAACGTCACGCACGGCGCAATACGACCGCAAGAAACGAACAATCCGCCTGATTGGCGATGTCCGCATCGATTCCAGCAACGGCGACCGCATATTAACAAAAGAACTGGTGATAAAATTATGAAGCAATCGGTATTACGTGTCGAACACCTGTCAAAATCATACGGCAAGCGTATGGTTATCCGCGACATTTCACTTATCGCACGCCAGGGCGAATCGGTTGGACTGCTGGGGCCCAACGGCGCGGGCAAGACCACGGCATTTTATTGCATCACGGGCCAGATAGGCGCCACAGGCGGCCAAATATTTTTAAATTCCCAGGATATAACCCACCTGCCGTTTTATCAGCGTGCGCGCCTGCACATCGGCTACCTCCCGCAGGAGAACAGTGTTTTCCGCGGTCTGTCGGTGGAACAGAACATCATGGCGATACTGGAGGTGGTAGAGCCCAGCCGTAAAAAGCGCAAGATAAAGCTCGATGCCTTGCTGGACGAGTTTTCAATATCAGCCCTGCGCCGCAGTCCTGCAACCGCCCTGTCGGGGGGCGAGCGTCGTCGCGTTGAAATCGCGCGTGCATTGGCCAATGACCCAAAGTTCATTCTGCTGGACGAGCCGTTCGCCGGCATTGACCCGATTGCGGTAAACGAAATCCGCAGCCTGGTGTCCCAACTGAAAAATCGCGGCCTGGGCGTTATTATTACCGACCATAATGTTCGCGAAACATTGGGTATTACCGACCGCAGTTATGTTTTGCATGACGGCAAAATCCTAAAACACGGAACCACGGCCGAAATCGTCAAAGATGAAATGGTTAAAAAAGTTTATCTGGGCGAAGACTTTGTAATGTAACGGCGATTCGGAATCTTTTTTGGTTGCACCGGCAATATGAATTGTTGTAACTTTATCGGTATGAGAAAAAGTTTACTTATATTTTTAGCGGCCCTGTCGGCCTGCACATTTCAGACCAAGCATCGCGGATACGTATTCCCGTCGGATTTGGATACTGTTGTTGCGGAGATAAAAACAACAAACGCACTGACCGAAAAAATCGGCATGCCCCAGGTAAAGACCCAATACGGCGACGAAATCTGGATTTATTACGGTGCGGATGAAAACTATCGCGGCCCCCTGCCCCATACGTTTGATAATAAAACAGTGCTGTTGGCATGGGTATCGGGCAACCGCGTAACCCGGACGCGCGTCCTGCGCGATGGCGATTTGCCAAATGTTCGCATTGCCGACGGCGAGACGGAGATTCCGGCCGCGATAGAGCTCAACGCCCTCCAGGAACTGTTTAACAATATCGGGCGTTTTACGCCGGCGGGCCTGGGCCAGTAATAAATGTTTGCGATTTGGTCGAAAAAAGTGTAAAATGTATCTAAACGGATACCGAGAGATGAAAAAGATTATTTTCGCAATTTCCAGTATAATCTTAGCCGCCGGCGGCGCAAACGCGGCGTTTACGTCATGCGGCCCGGGTTACATTTTAACCAGCCACAGCAACATCGACGGCATAAATGCCGCCGAGTGTCAAAAGCTGTGGTGTATGGATTTAGAAACAGGTAAGTCAATGGGCCACGGCAACACGGCCGCGTCGGGCTACAAATCCACATCGGCCCCGGCAGAGCTATGCGATGCCAGCGGCAATTGTATCGAATGTTTTGGTGAGCGTAAATGGTGCGGTGGCCAGGCGGCGGGTATATGGAATGCGGAATACGGTGCATATACACGCGGCGGCGGCGACAACGCCACATACCAGTCATACCAAAAAGGCAGCTGTTTTGCATGGCGCCTGGAAAAGCCGGATTGTCCCGGCGGCCAAACGGCGGTTTTACTGAACGGTGAATGGCATTGTGCCACGTCCAGCGGCACCGACGTCGGCAGTCGCGCATCCAGTGTGCGACGCACCGGTGCGATTCGCCGCCGCCTGCCACGATAAAAGGCGCCCGAACGGGCGCTTTTCTTTATTTTTTTTCGCGAGTGTTTGTTTTTTGCTTATTTTATGATATAATGCATGATATGTCAGAGAGAATGGCAACGTTAAAGGGTACGGCCAAATGGCAAGCAAGAAATTAGACTTTAAAACAGGACAATACGTCGTATATCCGACCCAGGGTGTCGGCAAACTATTACGCGTCGAAGAGCAGACAATTGGCGACCAGAAGGTAAAAATGCTGGTCATTGATTTTGAGCGCAACCACATGACCCTGCGCGTTCCGGTCGAACGTGCCGAGATATCGGGTCTGCGTCCGTTAACATCGGTCAAAAAGATGGATGAGGCAATCGCCGCCGCCAAGGGCAAGGCCGGGGCCAAGCGCATGATATGGGCACGCCGTGCGGCACAATACGAAGAAAACATAAACTCGGGCGACCCGATGAAACTGGCGGAGGTTGTACGCGACCTGCAGCGGCGCAGTGCGGCCGATACCATGACATTTTCTGCGCGCCAGCTGTACCTGCGCGCGCTGGAACGCATGGCCCAGGAATTCGCGGTATTACACAAAATAGATTTAGACGAGGCATCAGATAAAATCGAAGACATTTTGGGCATACCAAAGGAAATTGATTTGAACGCGGTCGAAGGCGACGAAGAAGAAGAAATCGAAGACGAATCATAGTTCCACGCCTCCACCCGCGGGAGCAGATTTTTTTGTATGGCCGGGGGCCGATGATATATATAAATAAATCGGCTATGTCATTGATATAGTTTAGACCCCCGGCCCCCTTTTATGGTTGGATGACGACGAATAACCAATAAGTCGTGCTATTACATCGAGATAGTTTCTAAGCGTCCAACCACTTTTTATGGTTGGAGTGGGTGATATACATAAATAAGCCCGCTATACTTTACGATAGATTGTACCTCCAACCACTTTTATGGTTGGGGGCCAGTGATATACTTGAATTAACTGGGCTACACCTTAATATAGTTGTTAACCTCCAACCACTTTTTATATATTGAAATCCTACAAAATCTTATGTATAATTACCTATGTATCGATGTGTTGTCGATATGGGACGAAGAACCCCTTCATTCAAAATGCATTAAAATGCATAATACTCTAACTAAGGTTGGGGGGCAGTGAATATATTGAATAACTGCGCTATTATGAATGGTAGTTCTTACTCCCAACCACCCGTTTGTTAGAGAGTGGTTTTTGCATTTATTTTTTTCTTGCGCCGCATTTATATATATGATATTATTCATCTGCACTAACGATGTTGGTGTGAGGCATAAGAAACCTCCATTCTAAGCGTGCCGGGGCACGTCAAAATCTCTGACCATTATATGGTTGGAGGCCGATGATATACATAAATAAATCGGCTATTTTCTTAGAATGATAGTTTCTTACCTCCAACCGCTCAGTTTTTACAGCGGTTCATTTTTTATCGGCGGGAATGTTTTATGGTGGAAATAAAATATTTATCCGTGGGTAAAAATAAATGTCGGGGCCTGTTTTACCGTCTTCTCATCTCCAATCAAAAGAAACGGTATCGGGTCCCACCCCTTAATGTCTTACACTTTATGGCCCGGCGGCGCTATCCCCGGCTCTGGTGCTGGTACCGGGCCGCATTGCCGCCGGGTTTAATTATTTTTTATCATCGTTTGTAACGTCGATAATACCAAAACGATTTATATAGTTAAATGATATTCCGATTATAAAATTACTGCCATACTGGTCGGCACCGCGTGCCTTGGCACGACGATATTGTACGTATGGGCCCAATGTGAACTTGTTCCACAGATTCGTATCCATACGAACGGTTGCGTTAAAATCACGTTCCAGGTCGGTTGCTATATAGCTGGAATACGACAAATACTCGCGATAATATCCGTTGCTGTGGAACTTTACCCCCTCGCGCAGTTTGTATTCCAAACGCCAGCCCAATTCCGCCGCCGTCTTACTGATTTTATCATCAGAATACGTAAAATCGTATTCATATACGCCGGTTAAATAAAGGCTCTTTATTATCGGATGGTCAAACAGCGACATACCCGCATTCGCACGAACCAGATTCTGGCGCGGTGCATCGCCACTGGCGGCGAATTCCGTTTCATACGCGCCGCGGACCGTCGGACCAAAGCTGAACTGGCCCCATTTCCAGCATGCCCATGACATATCGCTCGACAGCAATATCTTGTCGGCGTTTTCACTGGTCGTGGCGGGCTCATTATAGGGTTTTAGCGTTGTTTTACCGTATTCCATAAACAGGCTGTTGTCCCATTTGAACTTGTTGTGCTTGTACTCCAGCGCGGTGTCCAACACCCCCTTGACAAAATCCTGGCTGTCCGCCTTCAGGGCCTGTATCGGCGAATCCTGATATTGTGCGGCATGGCGTACCTGGGTTTTCGACATTTCCAGGCCAATGCGACGAATATTTAGGTACAATGCTATCTCGTCCGGATTATCGGCGTATGCCGCTGCCGGCAATATTGCTGTTAATACAAAAAACGGTAAAACTTTCTTGAACATTATTTCCAGATACGTAATAGACCACCGTCATCGGTCGCCTGCCAACCGGCACTGTGTGCAGCAGATACAAACATACGACGCCCCGATTCGGGAATAGACATTGTTAACTGATTTCCACTGATATTGCGGGTGTTTAAATCAATATTTTCACCCCGGGCGATTTGATTCAATTGCATCCAATCACCAACACGGTCACGCAGGGTAACAACAACCATTACCTGGTCGCCGTCCGTATTGTCCGGCAGCCAGCTTTGTATATTATTCGCATTCAGCCAGCGCCGCACCGCCGCATTATCCAGCGTCATTGTAATATGTGCCGAATAAGTGGTCGCCGACTGCTGCTCGCCGTCGATGCTGGATGTGGCAATCAGATTTGTTAAATCCGACGCCGATGCATCCTTTATCGCCGCAGCCAACGCATCTTTGTCCGTATATGGCGACAGCGCATCACGCACAATCTGGCGGCGCGCATTATCCAGGGCAATGTTCTTGGCCGCCGCGGCCGTTTCACTGGTTACATTAACCGCGGCCGTGCCGGAATAAACACGCGACGCAGCGCTTGCACTGCCTGCAAACGCCAACGTCACTATTAAAAACAACGCTTTTTTTAACATATTCTTTTACTTTAGAAGCGCGCCACAATACCCAGACGCACGCCAAGTGATTTATAGAACGATTCTATCTCGCCGTTGGCCGAACATACCCAACCTGGACATTCAGATTCCAGGTTCTTGATATTTATCGCCGCCGGGTCGCCGGTCTCTGAATTCAGCATGTCGGCCTCGGTCTTGCCTGCGTCCTCCCACTGCTTTAACAAATCATTATACAGACCTGTATAGTATTCCGGATTCAGGTATGTTTTTGCATCCGCATCACTTACCGTATAATAATCATACGTTACCCCCAGCGACAGCGATATCATATCCGTCAGCGAGGTCATCCACTGGGCCCCCAACCCCAAATGCAGAGCCGAGAACATATTTGCCTTGTCCTCTACACTCTTGGGATGCTGCCAGTCAAAGCGATACGGCTGGTCGCCGGTGGACTTATATCCGGGGAAACCCAACTCTACACGACCGGTAACAGAATTGTACTGGTTAATATCATACGCCATATCCATTGCAATATATGGCCCCGACCATTCGACCTCGTATGAATGGCTGGTCCCGGGCTGCTGATAATAATATGTGCCCTGGGTGTCTATGTACTGCGCATTGGGGGCGATTTCCATTTTGTTGTTAATATTATCGCGCCACAAAATCTGCTGCGAGCCATCGCTATAATGAACAATTATCGCCGGGTCACACTGAACTTCGTCACTGCCCTCGACGGTAAAGCATGCCGCCGTATCAACCGCCAGACCATAATTCTTTTTCGTTTCCAGTTCATACTTCAGGTAACGATATCCCACAGACGGCGTAAACTTTACATTGCCCAGTTTAAACGCATCAACCATACCAAATCCAACGTTAAACCCGTACATCTTGCCGCCGTCACTGGTACCAATCGACAGGGCGTGGCCAATCTGGTCGCCGATTACGCTGTTATCCTTGGCATCAATCCACTGGGTAATAAAATATCCGCCCTTGGTTATGTCGTCGTCGGTCATGCTGGACTCGCCCGATTGCATGCCGTATTTAAAGCCGGCATCCACCTTTAACGTCAGATTACCCGCATTAAACTCGTACGCACCATTTAAATCCAAAACATTCCACGCAACATCGTCATAGCGCAAAATCGACGCGGAATCTTTCATCTCGAACTTCCACATTGCCGCCTCACGCGAGATGCCGCCACCAAATGTAAAGCCGTTGCCTTTCTTGGCCGACGCATTACGTGCCGGCGCAGTGGCCGCATTATTATTCTGGGCCGTGTTCGGGCGCGCCGTCTGGCCATAGCGGGTGGACGCATACGCCGCATTGTTATATCCCCCCTGGGGCACGCGGTTATATGTCACACCGTTTTGGGTGTATGTTCCCCCGCGCTGAGACGAGTAAGACTGGTTCGAATAGCGCTGCTGTGGCGACTGATAGTTGCCTGTATAGTATGTCCCGGCCGCGTTCGCCGCAATCGGTGCCAGCGCAAAAATAGAACACCTTAGCAAGAATTTTGGTAATTTATTCATTTATTTGTACCCTGTGTTATAATTTCAATGGACATTTTAACATAAAAAGGCTAAAAATAAAAACGTAATTTTTTACGCATATTAAACCAACGCGGATATGGCGAAACTGGTAGACGCGCAGCACTAAGGATGCTGTGGAGCAATCCTTGGGGGTTCAAGTCCCCCTATCCGCACCACTGATTTTAATCTAAGCTCCCCCTATTTTCCCCTTGCCCGATATTTCCTAATTCTGCTAAACTTTATAAATAAAGAATGAAAGGACGCTATCTGCTTTTTACCGTATGCCTTGGCTGCATTGCGTTTTATGGCGCAATGGCCGCTGATGACGATACGACCGCACGCGCGGCAACGCGGCGCGCATCCGGCACAACATCCGCGCCCACCCAATCCAGACAGCAGGTAAAATCGGCCGATACGGCTCAGCGCTCGCAGGCGGCAACATCACGCCTAAATACCGCAACAACAAAAAGTGCCACCGGAACAACATCGCCGCGCACCATTGGGGCACGAACCGCGACTGTTTCTGAATCAAACCGCACGGCGGCGGAAAACAATGCGCGAACCGCTGTTTCCCCGCGCAGTGGAAATGTTATAAATGTTCAGGCACGCCCCAGCGCATCCAACACGGCCCGTACGACGATTACCGCGCCAATATCCCAATCACGCAGTGCGGCCCCCACGCGCATCGTCACACAACCCCGCGGTGCAATAACACAGTCACGCGGGGCCACATCCGCCGCATCCCGCGGACGCAGTGCAATATCAGCCACGGTATCACGTGCGGCCGCCAATACTGATTTACGTGATGCCGTTATGGGTCGCGATTACAAAACATGCCGCCAGGTATATTATGATTGTATGGACGAATTCTGTGCGAACAAGGATTCACAGCTGAAACGTTGCGCATGTTCATCGCGCCTGCATGAATTTGACCGCGTAAAAAAAAGCCTTTCGAATGTAGAGGACAAACTGCTTGACTTTAACCAGCGCCTGCTGACGGTAAATATGGACAAGGAAGACGCAGATGCGCTGTTTACCGCCACAGAGGGCGAAAATGCCTATAACCAGACCAAGGATACGTCTGGCTCAAAAAAGATACTTGATGAAATATCAAAAAAACTGAACGCAGGCGGGGGCGATTCGTTCAGCCAGAATCTTTCCGCTATTTCACTATCACTTAATACGGATGCGGCATTTGACAGTGTTGATTCATTGCTGGGGGCATCAACCACCGCCAAAGAAGGCGCCGCTCTGTACAACGCGGCCCTGCCCGTATGTCGGGAAATGGCGGCAGAGGTATGTGATGACGATGCGCTGGCCCTGGCGGAAAGCGGTTATCAAATGACAATCGAACAGGATTGTAACACTGTCGCAAAATCATATGAAACCCAGACCGACCAGGCCCGCGAAAAAGTCCGCGAAGGTGCGGCCCTGCTTGATATTTCACGTCTGGACATACACCAAAAGCGTAATTCTGACGACATTCTGACATGCAAAAAGAAAATGCTGGCCCAGCTGTCCGAGACATCCGTCTGCGGCGATAATTTGGAAAAGTGCCTTGACATGTCGGGCCGATATATTGATCCGTCCACCGGCCAGGCTTTTTTAACAAACGATTTGGCCAACCTGGCATCACTTATTACCCGGCCAGAGGGTAACCAGACATGGCTGGGCGCACCTGGCAACGACCGTTTCGTATCTTATCTTAATTCCAAAAAGAAATACTTGGAACCGGCAATGGAAAACTGCCAGGATATTGCAGAATACGTGTGGGATGCATTTATAGAAGACGCCCTGGCCCAGATAAAACTGGCCCAGGATGCCAAATTAGAGGAAGTGCGCCAAAGCTGTACAACACTGACCACACAATGCCTGGCAAATACTGCAAAATCGTTGTCTGATTTTGACGCGCGTGCATTATCAACATTTGGCGTCAAGGCAGACAAAACAGTAAACGACATGTGTGCCAGCGTGCAAAACGCATGTACGGCACTGTTAAAGACAACCCAGGGCGATGCAGACTGGGTTGGCGGCATGACGCAAATCGCCACAGATAAAACATATGAAACAATTATGCAAACCTGTCGAGAGGTTGGCCGCGCATGCATCATTCAGGCCTGCAAATCCATATCTGGTAATTTCGGCATGTGCGAGAGCAACAATAATAACTCTATCAACCGCAAATCAATTATAAACCGCATCAGTTGCTGGAACGAAGTAAAGAACTGTGTGGCAGAGGCCGGTGTTGACGCCATAAACAATATATTTGAACTCGAGGCGCCCCAAAACGGTAATTTCTATACAGAGCTATATGGCGGCACAATTATTGAAAATGGCGAATCAA
>Ga0137306_102130_pt1 | contig 17492 bp, 16 predicted proteins | sample Inofroosms_March_FD_97187 | JGI IMG/M metagenome (GOLD analysis project Ga0137306, IMG submission 97187) | Mouse cecal microbial communities from Vienna, Austria - N-Acetylneuraminic and N-Acetylglucosamine D2O microcosms_March | ecosystem: Host-associated > Mammals > Digestive system > Large...
CCCGGAATCACACAAAATCTTCATGTGGTAGGATAGGCCCGACTGTGTCAAATCCATAGGCTCCTGCAGAACACAGGCGCATTTCTCACCGCTGCGAAGCTGTTCGAGAATGGCAAGGCGTTTTGGATCGCACAGAGCCTTGAATACTTTAGCGTGTTCCTGGTGGATTTCCATGCTGCAACCTCACATCAATTTTTTTTGATATAATTGAGTATATAGAGAATTGAGCCATTTGTCAACAATGCTCTGCAAAATTGCCCGGAAACTGCATTTTTTGTTTATGAACCGCTCCTGCTCTATTGCGCAAACATCCTGAGCAGCCCCAGCAGCCGGACGAGACTGGCCGATCCTGCGATTCCCGCCGCGATGCCGATGACAACGGCATGTCTCTTCCAGGTCAGCCGCAGGTAGCCGGCAAATTCCCGGATCAGCGCATTCAGCGTAAAATACCATTTTGTCTTTGCCCCGAATCCCACGCATGGGATTTCCTGCTGCCTTGCCAGAATCAGCGCCCTGAACACATGATAGGCGGTGGTGACGATGATGATTTTCGGATTCTCTTTGTCCATCAGTTCCCTGGAAAACCGCAGATTTTCTTCTGTAGATATGGATTTTTGCTCCATCCGGATTTTTTCCATATCCACACCCCGTTCCACCGCGTAATCTGCCATGGCCCGGCTCTCCGGGATATCCTCTCCCGGCCCCTGCCCTCCGGACATGATCAGCAGCGCATCGGGATTGTACCGCAAAAGCTCGATCCCTCTTTCGATCCTGGCCCCCAAAAGCGGCGTGACCTTTGTTCCCAGGATTCCGGAGCCCAGTACAACGATGTAGTCCGCATTTCTCTTCTTTTTCAGATGGACCAGGTTGAGAACCGCGGAGATCGAATACATCGCCAGCAATGCCAATATATAAACCGCGGAAAAACTGATGACGCCGTAAAGCGTAGTGCCGAATGAATTTTTCTGTAAATTCCCGATCGACGGCCAGACGGCCAGATATGCATACAATAAGATGGAAAACAGCATGGAGAGCAAATTGGAGGGCTTCATCCCCTCATGCCGGATGACCCGAATCCCCTCTATGAAAAAGACAAGAATCAGGACAGCCGGAAACGCGATCACGCTGATCACCGCCAGCATACAGAGGAACGTCAGGATTCCGATCAGCCCGGGATGGGCCGACAGCCATTCCGTATACTGCGCCAGAATCAAAAACAGAACGACGGCGAGAAACGTCATCATCCAAAAGAAGGAGACCCCGCTCCACAATGTCCTGGGGTCCCGTATCATAATTTTCACAAATATAAAAAACGGTATCAAAAATATAAGAAATGAAATCTGCCACATACTAAGCATCCCTCCTGCAACACGCTTTCTGCCAAACCGTCACTCTTCCCGCCTCATCCGGGGCAGGTTCCAATGGTAATGCGCCGCCAGAAACCGAATCAGCACCACCAGCGCGGAGGATACGACCATAGCCGGGATCTGTCCGAAGCCGCGGTAGATCCAGACGCAGCACAAGGCCCCTGCCACAGAGGCGCAGGCATAGATATGTTTTACAAAAATGTAGGGCGGCATGCCTGCCATTATATCCCGCAGAAGTCCGCCCCCGACCCCTGTCAGCGTCCCCAGAAATGTCAGAAGAAACGTATTTTCCAGATATCCGCTGCTGATGCCTGTGGTAACGCCTACCACGGTAAAGATTCCAAGCCCCACCGAGTCCATCACCAGCATGGCCCTGTCATACAGTTCCCCGGGTTTTCCCCGGAGCACATTTCTCTTAAAATACAGCACCAGAAACACCGCCAGCGCCGTAAACACCGCAACCAGTACATACACCGGCCTGATCAGCGCCCCGGGCACATTTCCCAGGATCATGTCCCGCGTCATCCCGCCGCCCACGGCCGTCACCACGCCCAGGACGCACACTCCGAAAATATCCATCCCGCAGTTGATCCCCACCATGGCCCCGGACGCCGCGAACGCGATGGTTCCGGCTAATTCCATACAAAATACAATCAGTGTCTGAAGATCTCCCACGTGAATCCTCAAGCCTCCTTTTACTCTACGCCCAGTACATTTCTCCCGGCTCTTCGAAAATGATGATCTGCTTTAAGGCGTCTACCGTCTTGGTCAGCCCTTCATTCTGGCTCATCAGTCCGTCCTCGTGCTCAATGCTGATGACATGGTCGTACCCGGTCAAACGAAGCTGGGAAATGATATTTTTCCAATAGCCCAGGTCGTTTCCATAGCCGATCGAGCGGAAGGTCCAGGAGCGTTTTTTCAGATCATGGTAATTGCCGGTGTCCAGAACCCCGTTGATCCGGCAGTTATACGGATTGATCTGGGTATCTTTCGCGTGGAAATGGAAAATCGCGTTTTCCTCTCCCAGCACGCGGATCACTTCCACCGGGTCCATCTGCTGCCAGATCAGGTGGCTGGGGTCTAAGTTCGCCCCGATCTCCGGCCCCACCTCCCGGCGGAGGCGCAGAAGCGAGCTTGTATTGTATACGCAGAATCCCGGATGCAGCTCCAGTGCGATCTTTTCCACGCCGTGTTCCTTTGCGAAAGCGGCCTTTTGCTTCCAGTACGGGATCAGCACCTTTTCCCACTGCCAGGCAAGGATCTCGCCGAAATCATCGGGCCAGGAGCAGGTCACCCAGTTGGGCATCTTCGAGTCGTCGTCAGCCCCCGGGCATCCGGAAAATGTATTCAGAACCGGCACGCCCAGCTTTTCGCAGAGCAGTATGGCATCTATCAGGTCATCGTCAAATGCCTTTGCCTTCTCCGGATCCGGATGGATGGGGTTGCCGTGGCAGCTCAGGCCGCTGATCTCCAGATGATGCCTTGCAAGCACATCCAGAAATTCCCTGCGCTTCTCCTCGTCATGTAAGAGCACCTTCGGATTGCAGTGCTCTTTGCCCGGAAATCCCCCGCATCCGATCTCCATCATCTGCACGCCCAGCCCCTCCAGATAGGCACATGCCTCCTCGAAGGTTTTGTTTTTCAACACCGGATTAAATACGCCTAACTTCATCGCTTTTTCATTCCTTTCCTACCTTATATTAATATGGATCTGTTTGATGCTGTTCACAGCACACGCAATACAAAAATACTACTATTTTCGGCAGTAAATGTCAAGATGCTGGTTTCAGGCAGCCAACCCATAAAATACCGCAAGAATCATGAAACATTCTCATTTCATTGTGGTACAATGGTGTTATTGTTCACGGCCGGACGTGCACTTTTTGCACACCCAGGCGCCGGAAAAAAGATACAGGAAGGGGGAAGAGAAATGCAGGGCCAGACAGTACGCATTGTTTCGCAGGCCATTCGTTTTATCGAAGAGCATCTGGAGCAGAAAATTGATCTGAATACGGCGGCGGCAGCGCTGCACTATTCAAAATTTCATCTGCACCGGATTTTCACAAAAACCGTGGGCATGACCATTCACGATTATGTTCAGAGGCGGCAGCTTACGGAAGCGGCCAGGCTTCTTGTCGATTCCGATCAACCGATCCTGGCAATTGCCCTGGCCAGCGGATATGAGAGCCAGCAGGCATTTACAGACATTTTCAAAGCGATGTACAAAACAACGCCCGCACAGTTTCGCGAAGCGAAAGCCTACTATCCCCTGCAGCTTGAGATCCGCCTGAAAGGGGAGCCTGCGGGTATGCATTTTACAAAAAAGGATATCCGGTTTGCCAGGCTTTCCGATGCGGACGACTGGATGGAGCTGGTCCGCCTTACCATCGACGGCTACCCCTGCCTGGACGAGACAGAATACGCCCACAATCTGCGCCGTTACATCGCGGAAAAGCGGGCGCTGATCCTGCGGGATGAGGGCATGGCCGTGGGAGTTATGGGGTTCTCGGTGGACTCGGGAAGGATTGATTTTCTGGCAATACATCCACAGTACCGGAACCTGGGAGTGACCGGGCTGTTTCTCGACAAGCTGGCCTCTGAGCTGCCGGAGGGCACGGAGCTCTCCCTGACTACATACCGGGCAGGCGACAAAGCAGATACCGGATATCGGGAGGAATTTTGCCGTCTCGGTTTTGCGGAAAAAGAACTGCTCCTGGAGTACGGGTATCCGGTACAGCGGCTTGTGCTCTCCGGGGAACATACAATTCAGCCCCAGGGCAGGTAATTCCATACCCGCTGCGGAGGCTCTGAATCATCGATCGATTGCAGAAGGAGGAAACTGATTATGACCAAAGCACAGACAAACCCGCTGTCAGAGGATTTTCATACATTCTCACTGATCCGGTTTGCGTTTCCAAGTATGGCGATGATGCTGTTTATGGGAGTCTATACCATAACGGATACCATATTCGCGGCCCGTTTTATCGATACAAATGCCCTGTCCGCGATCAACATCGTCTGCCCTGTCCTCAATCTCATTGTGGGAATGGGAACCATGCTCGCAGCAGGCGGAAGCGCCGTCGTGGCGCGGAAAATGGGAAGCAAAAGAGCCGTGGAAGCCAGAAGCAATTTCACGCTGATCATCCTGACAGGCGCGCTCCTCGGCCTGGCTGTGTCACTGATCGGATTTGTATTTCTGGAGGAGATTATCCGGGGATTGGGCGCAAGCGAACTCCTGCTCCCCTACTGCAGGGATTATCTGAGAATCCAGCTTTTCTTCGCTGCCGGAAATATCATGCAGGTCCTGTATCAGAATCTTTTTGTCACCGCAGGAAAGCCGGGACTGGGACTGGTTCTTTCGGTTTTTGCCGGAATTGCCAACATCGTGTTTGACTATATTTTCATCGTACTGCTGCAAATGGGCATCCGAGGGGCTTCCCTTGGGACCAGCATCGGATATATGATCCCCACCCTGGCCGGAACGGTTTTTTTCTTCACCGGAAAAAGCGAGCTGCATTTCTGCAGGCCCAAAATGGATCTGGCCGTTCTGGGCAAAAGCTGTTCCAACGGCGCTTCTGAAATGGTCAGCCAGCTCTCAAGCGCCGTCACTACGTTTTTGTTTAACAGGTCAATGATGGGGCTGATGAAAGAGGACGGGGTGGCCGCCATCACGGTGATCATCTATTCCCAGTTCCTTCTGACCACGCTTTTTATCGGTTTTTCCATGGGAACCGCCCCTGTGATCAGCTATAACTACGGCAGCCAAAATGAGAAGCGGCTGAAAAAAGTGGTCCGCATCTGTTTCTGCTTTATCGGGGCGGTCTCACTGCTGGTTTTCCTGTTTTCCCTTTTCGCAGGCAGGCACATCGCCGGGATCTTTTCGGGAACAAACACCCATGTTTATGAGCTTGCGAAAGATGGGTTCGCAATCTTTTCATTCAGCTTTCTGTTCTCCGGATGCAATATCTTTGCCTCCGCCCTGTTTACGGCGCTGTCAAACGGAAAGGTCTCCGCGGCCATATCCTTTTTCCGGACGTTTGGACTGATTACGGTCTTTCTGCTGGTGCTGCCGCGGTTTCTCGGGGTTGCAGGGGTGTGGGCGGCGATTCCCGCGGCGGAGATGGGGACGTTTGTGCTGACGGGGTGTATGGTCTGCCGATATCGGAAGCATTGAGCCTGTTTTGTGCCTGTAAGGCTTCGGTCTGCTAGTGTTTTTTTGTGAAAACGCTCCCCCCAAGGAGACGGACCGGATTTCTCTTCCGAAGCCTTACTTCTCCGCCACAAGTAAAAACCGGTGGATCGTGCCCTCAATCCTCCCCGCACGTTCGATCTCTTCCTGCATGTTCAGCAGCCTGTCAAAACATTTTTCTACGGAAAAACCGGGAAACTCCCATTCTACGATGTGGGCAAACCAGACAAATGCACCTACATCATAAAACCGGATCGGTCTGTATGCCTCCTCCCCGCGCAAAATCTGAAACCCGGCAGTCTCAAATACGTTTTGCTGCTCTTTCAGGTTCAGATGCGGGAAGGGCTTTTGTGTTCCGGGCAGCACCCGTTCTGCCAGATCCCGGTCATTATCGCCGCCAACCTGTTCGGTAATAAAAATTCCGCCTTTTTTCAGTAAACGGAAGCATTCCCGGGCATCAAAATCTCCATGTCTGTTGATGATGATATCAAAGGTCTTGTCCTCATATGGAACTTTGGATGGGTCTGTGCATTCCTTAAAATGGATTCCCAGCGGCAGCAGTGTTTCCCTGCACAATTTCACATTCGGCCCATACCCTTCCGTCGCAGACGTCCGCTCAAAAGGATGCCCTAAAGATAATAAAAATTCTCCGCCTCCGGTATCATAGTCCAAAATATCCAGGTCACTTCCATCGACTTTGAAATAATTCAGCCGCACCCATTTTTTCATAGCGCTCTCCTTTCCATTGCTGTTCATACCCCATTGTTCGGACCGCGCCGTATACTTTACGCAGCGTCAGGCTCTAACGTAAACCAGTTCCGCAAACGGTCCGTATTTCTTTACTTCCTTCAGTGCAAACCGTTTTCGCCCCTCTTTTTGAGAAAACAGCGGAATACCGTCCCCCAGCAGTACGGGGGCGATCTGCAGGATCATGCAGTCCACCAGATCCTCGTCCAGCAGCGGGGCAAGTATGGTGTTTCCGCCGATGATCCAGATATTTTTGTCCCGATCCAGTTGTCTTACAAACTCTGCAGCTCCGCAGTTTACAGGGATGAACCCCTTGAGAGGCAATGTCCCGGAATGTGTAAAAACGTAGTTTTTTGTCGTCGGATAGATCTCTTCCGAAACTTCTGATTTTTCCAATTCATGGAAGGTCCGCTTCCCCATGATGGTAATGTCCATATTGTTGTAAAAATTTTCATAATCCGTTTCCTCCGTTGTGCCCGTCTGATAAAGCCAGTCCAGATTGTGGTTTTTATCAGCAAGATAGCCGTCCATGGTTATGCAGCCGTAAAAATATATGCTCATGTCCCGTCTCCTTTCCCTGTCACGGTTCCTCACCGGTGGTTCTGTTTTCTGCGTTTATTGTACCATAGAAGGGAGTTTTTTTCTATAAAGTTATAAGGGGTATGTCTACTGGTACATTTTAATTGGTAATGTTGAAGTGAAAAAAATCTTGACAACAAAGTGGAATCAAACTAAAATGAAAATGTGGAACAGATACGCCGATCGGGCGAGTACTTATGAAAACATATAAAAAAGGCACTACCAGAAAGCAGAACGGTTTGCCTTGAAATTAATTCGTTACAGAAAGTAACTGTTTAGTTTATCAGGCTAAGGACAGTTACTTTCTTGCATTTTTTCCAAGTTCATATCCTATTTTATACGCCGCTCCGCATAAAATACTTGCAATGCCTAACGCATAATAAATAGTCTGCAATGAAATTGTTATCATATGCAATAGTCCTCCTCTCCTAGATTCCTAAAAAAGGTTTCTATGTAGACAGAGCTTCATACTCTCTGATTGGAAGACAAACCGTCCTACCGTGCTTAGGTAGTGCATTATTATTCTACAGAATTTTCCATAAACTGTCAAATATTTATAAATGTATTGTACTAAATAAACACCATACTTGATTTTTCTTCAGAATACAATCCCGCCTGCTCTCTTACCTGCAAACGGGATTGTATGGAATATTGCTGGTTACAGCTTATTTTTCTGCTTTCTGAAACATTCTGATCAGAATACTGGTCAAAACAAATCCAACGGCGCAGAACCCGATCAGAGAGCCAAACATCACTTTGTACCCCGCCACTTCCGACATGCTGTCGATGATCTTCCCATAGACGGAGAATAAAAACGCATCCGGCGCAAATCCGATCACACTCACCACACCGGCGGCAGTCCCCAAATACTCGGCCGGAATTTTCGCCTCATCCAGAGGTACAAAGTATACCCCTCGGACTGCGGTCTGTACAAGCCTTACGGATAACCCCATGATGATCGCTGCCATTAAGAAGGAAGGCACGCCCGGCACTGCAACAAAAATTGCAAGCAATACCGCCATAATCACAAAACACCATTTCAGGAATCTTGTGGATGATTTCATCTTATCTGTGATCAATCCTCCGGCAACTGCTCCCACATTCCCTACGCCGTAGGAATTAATGATACCTACAATACCTGCTGTCGCGACTCCCATCTTAAATACGGAGGTCAGATACGGGGTCAGCCTTCCCATGATTGATCCGACGGCATAGCCAAAGAAAATGATAAATCCGATCAGCCATACCAGGGGATTCTTCAGCACATAGCCAAGTCCTGCAAAAATATTGCGCTTTTCCGCTTCACCTGCCTCGTCATTCGGCAGAAACATAAAACTGATGATTCCTGTCACAATATATACAATGCTGTAGAATATAACGACATTTCTGAAATTCTCCCCGCTGCGTGTAAAAATGAACATTGCTGTTGATGAGAAAACCAACGCCCCAAAAGAGTTCAGCGCTTCCCTGAAACCAAACAGCCTTCCCTGTACATCGCTGTCCCCCAGCAGCTTAACCGCTTTGATCGTAGCCGGCCAGTACGTAAAAATCGTCGTAAATGACCAGATCACGCTGATGATCATCATAGCCGTATAGGATGGAAACGTCGCAAACCAGAATCCGGTGATTCCGGTTACAACCAGGGAAAATGTAATCAAAATCCGGCTGGAAAACCGGTCTGCAATCATACCGCCGATAAAATAGGCAATCAGGTTCAGCGCCCCATACACCGACATGACATTTCCCATCTGGGTATTGGTAAACCCAAGCTCTGCCATCATGCTGTCATAAAACGTATACTGCAGATACGGAAAGATATAGATGATACTTCCCCCCAGGCAGATGACGATGAGCATCAGCCACATATTTCTTTTTTTCGTCTGCTTCATATTATTTTACCGTTCCTCTCTCCTCAAATACTTTTACAAACCATTCCCAGAACGCATCCAAATCAATATCTTCCGCACAGTCCACATTTTTCTCGTGATCCGGGCATACATCCCTGAAATCCGCTACCGTCATACCCCGGGTAATGGTTCCTTCTGTCTCTACATCCACATAGTAGCGCTTCAGCTTCAGAACTTCCGGATGGACGATGGCACAGAATGCGACTACATCGTGCAGATTTGCCACGTCGTATCCAAATTCTTTGTTCCTGATCAGCATAAATTCAAAGACCTGGACTGCAAGCTGTGCTTCCGGCGTGTTGATTGCCGCGATCTTGTCCTTTACCCACATCGGCAGCTCTGTCTGCAGCGTTACGTCCAGGCCGACCATCGTCACATCCACACCGGAGCGGAACAAAATCTGCAGCGCCTCCGGATCAACATATGCATTGAACTCCGACGCCTGCGTCATGTTTCCTCCTACCAGGCAGCCTCCCATGATATAGACCTTCCGGATCAGCTTCACAATATCCGGGTATCTCTGGATCGAGAGTGCCAGGTTCGTCTGGGGCCCTGTTGCCAGGACTACCAGTTCTCCCGGAAATTCCAACGCCGCCTCATAGATTGCGTCAGCCGCGTCTTTCTCATAGTACGCTCTTCCCGAATCCGGAACCGTCACATTTCCAAGGCCGGTTTTCCCGTGGGAAATTGCACAATGCAGTTCTCTTTTCAACGGCTTGTCCGCGCCTTTCGCAACGATAATATCGTCGTGTCCCAGCATGTCCACGATGTTTCTTGTGTTTGCGGCTGTTGCCTCAAGGGGTACGTTTCCCGCTACCGCTGAAACCGCGCGGATATCCAGGATGTCCCTGTGCTGCAGAGCCGTAATCAATGCGATGGCGTCGTCCGTCCCTGTGTCAAAATCCATTACAATTGGTATTCTTTTCATCTCTGTCATCTCCTTATACCTCCCATTACTTATCCTGTTTCTTATCTATCGCATCAACGGGCTGGCCATTACCCGCAGATACCAACATTATATTTTTCAAAAGCGATATCCCTGACAGAAGGAGGAGAAACACTGCCGGTATCCCTCCGATTACAGATATCATCTTAATTCCCGCGATTCCTTTGGAACACACCATCAGAATCGACATCGCTCCCAGCAGCACGCCCCATACGACCTTTACAAAAATCATACCGGCTTCCTGTTCCTCTCCCTGGCAGCAAAGATTCCCCAGCACATTTGTCGTAGAATCCGCTGCCGTTACGACGCTGAGCAAAACGACAATGACAAGTACCGGAACAAGCACCATCCCTGCAGGCAGGTTTTCAAGCATCGTATACACCGCACTTTCCATTCCCGCGGATTCCATCTTTCCATACAGGTCCACGCCGTGAAGCTGCTGGCTGATTGCGGTTCCTCCGAAAATATTGATCCAGAGCCCAGATGCTGCGGCAGAGGCAAGTATATTGATCCCGATGAAAGAGCGCACGGAATGCCCGTATGAGATTTTCCCCAGGAACATCCCGGTGACCGGAGCCCATGCCATCCAGTTTGCGAACGTTGAAATTGTCCAGAAATAAGACCAGTCGCTTCCGCTTCCCGCCCCCATCATCAGGCTTCTTGTAAAAAAATTGTCTATATATACCCCAAACGATTCCAGCGACAATTGAATGATATACGCGGCAGGCCCTGCTATAAATACAAACAGAAGCAGCCCCAGCAGAAAAACGGTATTGATATTGGAAATCCATTTGATTCCTTTCAGCACCCCGCTGCACGCTGAAACAGTAAAAACCACAGCAATCGTAATCCCGATCAGTATCCAGGTTGTTTTGGATGCCTGCCTTTCTGTTATTTCGGTAATTCCGCCTGCGATACTGAGGATTCCCTGTCCAAGAGACGCGATCATTCCCATCACCGTGGAAAACACACACAGGGAATCGATGATTGATGCCGGCCGTTCTCCGCCCGCTTTTGGAACCGCCTCCACTATACAGGAAGAAAAGCTGAATGCCCGGCGGCGGTTATAAACCGCAAAAGCAAAGGCCAATGCCGGAATCCCGTAAATCGCATAGGGGGTGATCGTCCAGTGCAGAAACATGGTGGTCATCGAGAACACCGCGCTTTCGTGGCTTCCCGGCTTCAGCCCCAGGAACTCCGGCGGCTCCATCAAATGATAGATTGGCTCGCATGCCCCCCAGAAAATCAGCCCTGCCGCAATTGTTGTACATAATACCACCGCGAACCAGTTCCACGTGGACAGCATCGGCTTTGCTTCGCTGCCCCCGATCCTGCTTTTTCCAAATTTTGAAAACAGGGCAAGCGCCGTTACAATCACCAGGAACAACGCCACAACCAGGTAAAACCATCCCAGCGTCTGATTAAATGCTTGATTCATCCAGTCTGACGCTTTGCTGACAAGTTCGTCATTGAAAAAATAGCATCCAGAAAACGCAAGAATCATCAGAACCGTAGGATAAAATACATTTTTACGAATCTTGATATCAAACACCTCCTGGCACTTCAGCTCTCCATGGTATTGACGTCTGCGCGCCATGCCTGCCGACTACAATAGAAGAAACAGTCTGTGCAAATTCGACCGCGCTCTCAAATGACCTGTCTTCGCATAATGCCGTAACCAAAGCGGCCAGAAAGCTGTCCCCTGCTGCGGTGGTGTCTACCATTTCCGCTTTCTTCGCCGGGAAATGGACCGCTTCTTTTTCCCGGACCATCAGGCATCCCTTTTCTCCCAACGTCACCAGAACCGTTTCCACTCCTTTGAAAACCAAACTGCGCGCGGCTTCTATCATTTCCGTTTCATTGCGAAGCTGCTTTCCGGTCAGAATCCCCAGCTCTGTTTCATTCGGTTTCAGAATTGTGATTCCATGCCAGAATGAATCCTCCAGCCCTGCCGCAGCCGGCGCAGGATCGATCACTATTTTCTTGCCCCTGCGCAAGGCAAGCTCTTTTACATACCGCACGGTCTCCAGAGGAATCTCAAGCTGCATGATGATATAGTCGCATGCATCGATATATTTCATGCTCTCCTGGAGCATTTCCGGCTTCAGCCTCCCATTTGCCCCCGGAATCACGATGATCGAATTGTCTCCGTTTTCATAGACTGTTATAAATGCCTGTCCGGTTGCGTCGTTCTTACTTCTGAGAATGCCCTCTGTATCCACGCCCGCATCCTGCAGATTTTTTGTCAGACTGCTGCCGTAAGGGTCCATCCCTACAGCGCCCAGCATGGTCACATGTCCGCCCAGCTTTCCCGCTGCATACGCCTGATTTGCACCTTTTCCTCCCGGAACCAGAGCAACGTCCTCACCCAGAATCGTCTCTCCGACCTCCGGCATTTTTTTTACCCGAATCACAAAATCCATATTCAGGCTGCCTAAAACCAGTATCTTTTTCATTCCGTCCTCCCGTTACTTAACTGTTTATCCTGATATCTGTTTCATCATCCTGTGATACCGCGCGTCAATCTCTTCCCGGTAAATGCCGACTGTGTTTTTATCCGGCATCGCCTCCTGTACGCCATACCTTGTCACTGTAATCCCCGCCGCATACATCGCATAAATAACAGCATAGATCAAATCCTTATCTTCGCTCAGGGCGACCGCAAGCGCGCTGATAAAGGAATCTGCTCCGCCGGTTGTATCCACCGCATGAAACGGTGCACTTGGAAAGTACAGGCTGTATTTCCTGTTTTTCAGATACGCGCCCTGCTTTCCCAGCGTTACGATCACATTTTCCACACCTCCGTGCAGAAGCTCCTGCGCCTTCTCCTCCAATGTCTGATCCCCGCTGATGATCTTTCCCAGTTCCATCTCATTGGGGATCAGATAGTCCACGCCGTTTAGCAGTTTTTCTCCCAATTCCTCAATGGCAGATGGTTTCAGGAGGATCTTTGTACCGGTTTCTTTGCAGCATTTGATTGCCGCCGCGATGGTCTCCTTCGATATTTCCGAAGACAACAGGCAATATCTGCATTTTCGAAAAATCACTTTGTACCGCTCCAACTGACATCCGTCCAGGTTTTCATTTGCCCCGCGGTAGACTACGATCGTATTTTCCCCATTCTGGTCAATATGGATAAATGCTTTTCCGCTGGCAGAGGAATCGTCAAACTCCACGCCTTCCAAATTGACGCCATAGTTTCCAAGGCTTCTATACAGCGTCCGGCCGTCCGCGTCTTTTCCGAGACGTCCGATCATATAGGCGCTTCCGCCAAGTCTTGACACTCCAACCGCCTGGTTGCCGCCTTTTCCGCCGGCAGAGCAGATAATATTTTTCGCGATCTGAGTCTGCCCATTCAGCGGGATCTGCTCTCCTTCGATCAGATTATCCATATTCATGCTTCCGACAATCACCATTTTCACCGCAAAATCTCCGGCGTTTTGCTTCTTTACGCTGTTTCTTTTGATCAGCTCCGGCAGATATTTCCGAACAATCTCACTTTCTCTTTTCTGTTCAATCAGATCCAGCAGATATTCGGCCGCATCCTCGGTCATCCGCCGGACCGGATATCTCACTGCGGTGATGCCGCAGCAAAGACACTCCAGAATTTTTTCATCGTCCGCGCATACGCAGGACAAATCTTCCGGAACATGGATGCCGCTCTGCTCCGCATACTCCACTACACATCCGGTAATCATCACATTTCCGCAGACCACTGCAGTCACATCCTCGGCAATGCACAGTGTCATTCCGTTTTTTTGGATATCCGCCATGTCCTCTCCGATGTAGTAATTGATCATTTGGCCGGACAGGTTTTCTTCCCTGTATACTTCCTCAATTCCTTTTAATATTCCTCTCTCCTGCTCTAAAAAAACCGCTCCGATGGTACGGTGTCCAGCCGCCAAAAGCATTCTCGCAATTTGTCGTCCGGCCTCGGATCTCTGGCAGTAAAATGTATTTTTCTGGCTTTCATCAAACCGGCCTGTATCGGAGAGGTATACGGTCTTCAAATAGTCGTCCTGATAAAACGTAGATTCCTCTGTATTTATAATCATTCCTGAGAGATTTCTTTTCTGCATCTGACGCATCGCATCGTCCAATGTCTCATCATCATCCAGCATTCGGATCAATAGCTGGTATCCTCGATTTTTCAGCACTTCTTCCGCAGACATGACTTACAAACTCTGCAGCGCCGCAGTTTACAGGGATCCCCCCCCTTGAGAGGCAATGTCGAATTTTGTAGAAATCAGGGAGAATTTGTAGAACGATTGCCGTTTCTATTTCGACATATTCGTGCTAAAATAGACACATGGAAACAGGCTGCTGCAAAACGCTGTACAGCCAATACATAGTAACAGACGCAGTTATCTCTTATCCCTATGCCGCTTTTTGGACGGATACTGCTCAGAAAACTTGATTCTATTTATCTTCGCTGCTGTAACAATGAGTTTGTCCAACCGGACAGGGATTTTCAATCTGCTTTGTCAGATTTTGCAAAAAAGAAACGCTTGTCAAAACCTTGATGAAACGTGACAGAAAAAAGAGGGATGGCTGCCTGTTAAAATGCTGCCGTCCTTCTTTTTTTCTATGAAACAACAGACGGAAGGGTACGCGTGCTGCGTGTTCTGCCTGTTTTCCACGAAACCCGTCAATGTAAGCCAGTCTCTTTTCACTATGCCTACGGCAGAAAGGAATCGAACATATGCTTAAAAACGACCAAATCGCACAAGAACTCTTTTCCATCATCACAGAAGATAACAGCATTGAAGAAATAAAAGATATATTGAAGTTGTACATGGACAGCCTGAAAAATACGACTCTGCACAGTCTTCTCCTGGAGGATAAGGATTACCAGGTGTGCCGGGTCGAATACCTGCAGGCTTACCGGCGCTATCAGAGCACCGACTTCACAAAACCTCAGCGGGACCTGATAGATACCATCCTGGCCCGAAAAGAGGAAAGCGACTTTGAACACAGTATTCTCGCTTACATGGCCGGACTTCTGGACAGCTACCGCATCCTGAAAAATTTTGGCCTGACTGTGGAATAACGTTACTGTATCGGCCGGGTGCTCACAGTGACAAACCGTCTAAGCTTCTCTGGTGTCCCGCAGTCTCCGCTTCCAGGATACTGCGGGACATTTTCTTTTGCCGGAAATCCCGGCCGTACGATCATCGACAGGTTTTGCTGTGTGTCTTGCGGAACTGCGATCCTGCCTGTACATGATTTATTTTTTCCACGCTTCCACCTGTCCCCGCAGCCAGTCCGCCCAGGCTTCCATCCCGTCCCCGGTCTTAGCGCAGATGGGGATGACTTTTGCCTGTGGGTTGCGCATGTGTACATATTCCACGCATTTTTCCATATCAAAATCAAAATACGGCAGTACGTCGGTCTTGTTCACAAGCACCACGTCGCACACCTGGAACATGAGCGGGTATTTGAGGGGCTTGTCGTGGCCCTCCGGAACGGAAAGGATCATGGCATTTTTTACGGCCCCGGTGTCAAATTCTGCGGGACATACCAGATTGCCTACATTTTCCAAGATAAGAAGATCCAGACCCTGGATTCCAAATTCCGTAATCCCCTGCTCTGTCATCCCGGCGTCCAGGTGGCACATGCCTCCGGTGTGGAGCTGGATGACCCTGACGCCGCAGTTTTCGATCGCCGCCGCGTCCACATCCGAATCAATATCCGCCTCCATGACCCCGATCTGCATTTCCTGCTTCAGCATTTCAATGGTACGGCTTAAGGTGGTCGTCTTTCCGGCTCCCGGGCTGGACATCAGATTGAGCAGGAATACGCCTTTCTCTTTCAGCTTTTCCCGAAGTGCGTCCGCCTGTTTGTCGTTATCCGCAAAAATGCTTTGTTTGATCTCGATTACTCTGTATTTTTCCATCTTGATTACTCCTCTGCCTCCATCGGTTTATCGGGAACTCCCGCAGGGTCCAATTCTGTACCTTCCTGGCGGAAATCCAATTGCTGTTCTTCTTCGCACACCTCAATACTGCGGATTGTCATGTCGATCCCGGACACAGGTTTTAATTTTTCCCCGCCGCAGTCCGGGCATTTGAAACCGCTCTCTGCAGGCCGGACATGCGCCCCGCAGTCCAGGCAGTCTGCATAGCCTGGTTCCGTCCGGATCTCCAGCACGGCGTCTGCATAGTGGGTCCCGCGGGCGACCGCTTTCCAGCTTTCCTCCATGAAACGGGGAACCACGCCGGAGAGCTCGCCGATCTCCAGCACAACCCGCCGGATGCTGAATGCCCCTGGTTCCTCTTCTGTCAGTATTTTGTCCATCATTCTCAGCATGGCATCACAAAGTCCCAGTTCGTGCATGCATATCCCCCTTTCCTGATCCGTTTTCCCTGGTCAGCGGAATTTCGGCGCTGTCCGCGGTGCCCTGCACTTTGCCGCAGGGCATCCCCCTCTCTTGCGCTACTTTCGAAGCTTCTTCCCATTCTTCACTGCGATCTTTCCTACCTTCTTCACCACATGTCCCGCTACCTTGATGGGTATGGTCTCGAAGGTTCCGGCCTGGACGGGCTTCATATCAGTCCGCATCTCCAGCTTAATAGCATCAAATTCACATTTCGTCGTGCACAGGCCGCAGCCTACGCACAGGTACCCGTCCACCTTGGTAGCCCCGCAGCCGAGGCACCTTGCGGTCTCCTTTCGCACCTGCTCCTCCGTAAATGTAGTCCTGGTATCCCCAAATGACTTTGCCTTTGCCGCGTTGTAGCCCGGAATCTGGCGTTTGTCCGCATCGAAGCAGTCCAGCGGAACCAATGCGCTGCTCTTGTCCAGCGCCCGGTAATTCCGGCGGTCCCGTCCCATGGTCAGAGTCTGTCCCGGCTGTACATAGCGGTGAAGGGAGATGGCCGCCTCTTTCCCGGCCGCAATGGCGTCGATGGCAAATTTCGGTCCGGAGTACACATCGCCGCCGGCAAAAATATCCGGCTCCCCGGTCTGATATGTCAGCGGGTCCGCCTTCACAGTTCCGTTTTTATTCAGCTCCACCTTTGTTCCGTCCAGAAGCGCTCCCCACTCGATGGACTGGCCGACGGACAGCAGGATATTTTCACATTCTACCGTGATTGTATCGTCCTCATCATACTGAGGGGCAAATCTGCGGTTTTCGTCAAACACGGCTGTGCATTTTTTGAACACGATGCCCGCTGCTTTTCCGTCCTTTACAAGAATCTCTTTTGGCCCCCAGGAATGATGCACGGTAATGCCTTCCCTGGCTGCCTCTTCCACTTCATCGGCAGCCGCCGGCATCTCCCCGGGAGATTCCAGACAGTACATCTCCACATTTCCCGAGCCTACGCGGATGGCTGTCCTGGCAACGTCCACAGCCACATTTCCGCCCCCCACGACTACCGTTTTTCCGGACAGCTTCGTCCCGCTTCCCAGATTCACTTCTTTGATAAACTCAATCCCGGAAGCTACGCCCAGGGCATCCTCCCCAGGCACGTTGATCTTCCGTCCGCCCTGGGCGCCGATGGCAAGGTAGAAGCCCTGGAAGCCTTCTTCCCTGAGGCTGCTGATGGTCACGTCCTTCCCTACTTCCACGCCGCAGCGAAATTCTACGCCCATTTCCTTCAAAATATCGATCTCCGCTTCCACCACGTCCTTTTCCAGACGGAAGGAGGGAATGCCGTTCATCAGCATACCGCCGGGCCGCTTAGCCTTGTCAAATACCACCGGCGAATAGCCTTTTTCCGCCAGATAAAACGCACAGCTTAATCCTGCCGGGC
>Ga0137306_102131_pt1 | contig 17489 bp, 14 predicted proteins | sample Inofroosms_March_FD_97187 | JGI IMG/M metagenome (GOLD analysis project Ga0137306, IMG submission 97187) | Mouse cecal microbial communities from Vienna, Austria - N-Acetylneuraminic and N-Acetylglucosamine D2O microcosms_March | ecosystem: Host-associated > Mammals > Digestive system > Large...
TGGTATCTTATCTCTTTTATCTATCTGCCGCGCAAGCCATAATCCTGGATCCATATTCATACAAGCATTCACAATCCTAATAAGAATTCCCCCAGCAAACTTTGCTGCCTTCGTCCCTATGAAAAACTTAACTTTATCAATAATTGCCCTCTTTATGTGTGACCGAACCCATTCTTTGGCTTTCTCCTTGCCCCATTGCGTCACCATGGCCTTCAATGATCCGACCCCTGCCGCACCGACTGCCACGGACAGTATGATATTAAACGCTGTGGCCAATGCCCCCACAGACAGCCATCCGTGCTTTTTCTTCTTCTTAACTTTCTTCCCTCCTTCCAGAGTAACGGTTTCTGTACTGTACATCTGCATCTTCCCGTCTTCGCTCTCTTCTACTTCCATGGAACCATTTAACATCTTCTCCATGTTCTCCAGGTACTCTTTTTTGGACCAGCCATTTTCCTTTGCCACTTGCTTATTCTGCTGGAAAGACAATTCCAAAACCTCGTCAAATTTCTTCTTCTCTTCTTTTGACATTTGGGAGCGGTCAAAACCCTTATCCAGAATACTGGCGGAATTGTCTGCCCCAAGGGTCTGAATGTACAGATCCTGTGTCTCCGGAACTGTTGATGCCATTGTTTCTACGCTCAAGTCCGTAACTGCCATTGTGCCTACTAATAATAATGCCACTGTTCTTGTAATTAGTTTTCTTACTTTTGTATTCTTCATTTTTCTCCTCCTTCATGTTAAAACACTTTTCCGGCAGGCAATCCAAACCTGTCCTTCTAATGCCCTAAAATCCTATGTTGCGTATAGTATAAAGTTAGGTTTTAATACAATACTTCCTTAATTAATGTTATTACTATTCCTGTCTTACATGTTTATGCTGGCATCCGGCACAGCCCCATCCACAACCAGCTCTCTGCAAAAGCATTTGCCATACATTCTCTCACCTCCATTTCCTTAGTTCTCCATCATTATAAAACCAAAATACTGTTTTGTCAATACTATATTTTAATTCTAGGTACTTTTTTTTGATGATAATATAAAAATATTTTTTTATTAGGTATTGTTTTTTTGGAATAACCTGCTATAATATAGGATAGTATAAAGTTAAATGATATTTTTTAGGTTACATCCGGCACTTTTCCGAACAAACAGCAATCCAAAACACGCTTCTACTGCCATATATGCATTAAGACGTTTTCTGGTTTGGATGATTCTGGCCAAATGGAACGGGTATCACCTCAATTCCCTATGTGGCCGCATACAGGCAAAGGAGCATTTATGGTTAAATTACGTTCACAATTATTAGCTGGCTTAAAGAAAGCTACAATAGAAATGCTCTTGCTGAAATTACTCGCGGAGCAGGATATGTACGGCTATCAGATGACCCAGCAGCTGAAAAAACGCAGCAATGGCCTGTACACTGTATTGGAAGGCTCTATGTACCCCATACTCTACCGCCTGGAGGAGCAGGAATATATCTGTCATTATGAAGAGAAGGTAGGGAAGCGGCAGACGCGGGTCTATTACCATCTAGAAGAAAATGGGGAGAAATACCTGGCAGAATTGTATGATGCCTATAAGCAGGCGCTGGCTGTCGTCAATTTCTTATATGACTCAGGGGAAGGAGATGTATTTGAAAATGAAGAAGCAAGAGATGAAGAACTATTATAAGAAATTGAGGGAAAATTTACTCCTTAGCCATTCCGCAGAAGAAGCGGATGAGATTATCTCCCGCCTACAGAGCAGCGCGGCTGATTTCTTCGAAGATAATCCAGGGGCTGAGTTTGACGAGTTCTTGGAACACTTCGGAGATATTGAAGAGCTGCACTACTCCTTCCTCGAAAATGCCCAGGACTTATCCAGACAAATCAGGAAGGCGCATTTCAAGAAAACGGCTTATACCGTTATTTTAATTATTGTAATGATAGCGGCATTGATTTGTGCTGTCTACTTTGTCAAAATTTACATAGAAGACAGAGAAAGCCTCATTAAATATGAAAGAACCGAAATCTTCTGACTCACTGAAATTTCTAACTCTGCATACAAAACTACTTTGCCAAAACCTAATATTTTAATTTTCTTAATTTTTAATTTCAAAAGGGGAATATCTTAGTGTTATGAAAAAAAGGAAATTGGAACAATATTTTAAATTGAAACAATATTTCAGAAAATTAAAAAAATGTTTGAGGCATACATATTCATCAGAACAAGTTGCCACTATCATCAAGCAACTACAAAACAGTTCTGACAATTATTTTCTGGAAAATCCAAACGCCAGCTTTGAAGATTTTATAGAAGAGTTCGGGGATTTTGAAAATCTAAGTCTTAATTTTATAGAAAATGCAGAGGATTTATCAAAATTAACTGACACTGCTCATTTTAGGAAAAAACTTATTATCATTATTTTGGTGATTGCCATTTTTCTAGGGCTGTTTTCCCATATACTGGATCTTGCAGTCCTAATCGAAGAAGAGAACACTACAATTACACAAGAAGAACTTACTATTTATTGAAACAAAGGAGAGTAAAACCATGAAAAAATTTTTAGGTATACTTCTATCATTTACACTTATTTTATTCAATATCCAAACGGCTTTTGCCCAAGATCCAAACACAAAAATTGAATATTTCGAAGATGGGAGCTACTGCATCACAATTATTGAAGACTGCAATGACATAAATATCACTGGCATTGCTACCGCTTCTACATCCAAAACGGTCTCCAAAAATAAAAGAACCCATTATTACAGCAGTTCAAATGTAGAACTATGGTATGTACAAGTCACTGGCTCTTTTACCTATGGGAATGGCTCTGCTGTCTGCAATTCAGCATCTGTTACGGCTGAATCCAAAAATAAAAATTGGAAGATATCCAACAGAACATCCCGTAAATCAGGAAATTCTGCCACTGCATCTGCTACAGGGAACAGATATTCAAAAGGCAAAATAGCCAGTTCAGTCACTAAATCCGTCACCCTAACCTGCAGCCCCACCGGGAAATTTTCCTAACTTGCCCGCATAACCATTCTTTCCCCTTTTGCCGCCCGCCTGGCTCTTCTTCCACGGAAGCCCTGGCGGGCCTTTTCTAAAAAGGGCGTAAGCACTTCTTATGCCTTTCTGTTCATCAAATCAGGATAACTATAGCCGTCATTTTACGAAACAACAAATTTTTGACTTCCCAGGGTAAGCGCATACATTCTGCCTGCCCTATTCCCTATCAACAGTATACCCTTCTATTTCGTGAACTACCCATTGTCTAAAGCCAATGGGCTTCCTGCTTCATCGACCTCGCATACCCATAGGGCACTTACCTACTATCTCCACAGGCGTTAATTCGGGCAGTCCCTGCCCTATCTATTTCTTTATGCTATCTGTCACAATATCCTTCTGCTAATATATTTTTTGCTGCATTTATATCCCTGTCATTTTCTGCCCCGCATTTTGAACATGTCCATTCCCTTACAGATAATTCTTTTGTGCCTGTATTCTGATAGCCACAGGCTGAACATAGCTGGCTGTTGTATCCACTTTTATATACTTCCTCCCATTCCATGCCGCCCTATATTCTAACTGCCTTGTTAATTCATACCACGACACATCTGAAATAGATTTTGCCAGATGGTGATCCCTTACCATGCCACCCCCTTCCTCTCCTTGATTTTCTATATATTTACGTAGCATTTCTTCGGAAACATCCCCTACGCTGCAGGCAAAATATCCATCTGTCCAGAATGTATGCCCTTTCCAGAAATGTTTCTGCAGACAATTTTGATGCCCTTTCCAAATATGGTATGCAGTGTAACTTTTCATCATGTTTACAATTTTACTGGCAGACATTGTTGGTTCTGTCATGTAATGGATATGGTCTCTGTCCGTTTCCATATTTCTGATAATTACATGATGTTTCTGCCATATCTCATAAGGAAACTGTTTTATATCATCCGCCATCTGTTTTGATACTAGCACTTTCTTTCTATAGCTTATTATTCTTGCATACGCAAAATATCACTTACTTTATATTCAACCTCATGGTTTGTATACAAAATATCTATCATATCTGCCTGCTTTAAGCGTTCTAATTCTTCAGGATTATCTATGGTAGGCAATTCCACATGAGACGTTAATGGATAGGTACTTCCAGAAATATCCGCATATATATTGCCCTTTTTAACATACAGCTTCGCAGGGGTATCTATGCTTGTTAATTCAGCAATATTGTTCAGTTCTGGGGAAAAGCTTTCTGATAAGGTCCATGCATACTTCCCGTCTATATCCTCAAATACGGCAAGCAACACCAGTATTTTACCACCCGAAACAATAGGTATGTAATTTATTTCACCTAACCTGAACGCTGTCCCATACGATAAAACCGCATCTTTATCTAATTGGCTTAACTCATCTTCAATCGTATCGTTTAAGCAAAGAAATAGACGCTCTGCTTCTTCCTTGGCATATGACAGGGCATCCTCGGCAGCGCTCTCAGATACAATATACAATGACCCTTGCTGCTTCCTGACAGAAGTGCCACATCCCGCCAGATACAGGCACAAAATAAAGGAAACTGCTATTAATGCCATCTTCTTCATACTCTCTTCTTCTCCTTCCTAATTGAGTGAAATTATACGGGGCTTCAGATAAATCTGCCACCCAGCATCATGTAGTACACGCAGCCACATGAGATAACCTAGCTATTATTTAAGAGCCTGCTTCTCCGTAAATTGTTGCAAACAAATCAAAAATAAAGATTATGCCGCTTCTACACCCAAATCTTGGTGTTACCAATTATACAAAAAACATCTATCTTTACAATATAAATATAGCCATAATTTTACGGAACAACAACTGCTGTGTTACACCATCCTCAAAAAAGGGTATTGACATATTACTTTTTTTATTCCATATTTAAGAAGTACCCTTATGTATTTTTTTCAGCGTGGGGAAAGGAGGATTCCCAGATGGATGGAAGGAAAAAAGCGCTTCCCATTGGGATTGAATTTTTTCGGGATTTTAAACGGGACAATTACTATTACGTGGATAAAACGGCCTTTATCGCTGAACTCCTGAGAACGAAGGGCGCCGTGAACCTTTTCACCAGGCCCCGGCGTTTCGGGAAAAGCCTGAACATAAATATGCTCAAGTCCTTTTTTGAAATCGGGACGGATCCGTCCCTGTTTGAAGGGCTGGACATTTCCAAGGAAACAGAACTGTGTGAGCGGCATATGGGGAAGCACCCGGTCATTTCGCTCAGCCTGAAAGATGTGGAAGGCGGCGACTTTGAGACAGCCTATGACAGTTTAGGCATGCTGGTCAGCACGGAAGCAACCCGTTTTGCTTTCCTGAAGGAAAGCGACAGGCTGCCGGAAGAAGATAAGGTGCGCTTTTGCCAGCTCATGGCCGGGGACTTTGGAAAGGCAGCCTTCCTTCAGGGAAGCCTGAAACTGTTAAGCCGCCTGCTTTGCAGCCACTATGGCCGCCGCGCCATAATCCTGATTGACGAGTATGACGTGCCGCTGGATAAAGCTTACCAGGACGGTTATTATCCGCAGATGGCTAAATTAATCCGCTCGTTTTTCAGCCAGGCACTCAAAACAAACGAAAGCCTGGATTTTGCCGTGCTTACCGGCTGCCTGCGGATCGCTCGGGAAAGTATTTTCACAGGCCTGAATAACTTCAAAGTGCGCTCAATCTCTGATGAGCAGTGTGCGGAGTATTTTGGCTTCACCGACGATGAAGTAAAAGAAATGCTTAAGTATTATGGCGTGGAAGACCGTTTTCCGGACATGAAAGAATGGTATGATGGTTATCACTTTGGAGACGTGGATGTTTATTGCCCATGGGACGTGGTTAATCAGTGTGAACTGCTGACAGTGTCAGGGGATGCTCCTATGAGGCCACACTGGGAGAACAGCAGCAACGCCATAATAAAGGACATCCTGGAAGATGCCACCGAGGCCACAAAAGGGGAAATCGAGGAGCTGATTTCTGGAGAGGCAGTGGAGAAGGAGATTATCCCAGATCTGACCTATACAGACTTTGATAACAAGAATGTAAATATCCGCCAGACATATCTGTGGAGCGTCCTCTACGCCACGGGATACCTGACCGATGCAGAAAAATTTAATGGAGGACGCCATAAACTGGTGATTCCGAATAAGGAAGTCCTCAGGATTTACGAAAACAAAATCCGCACATGGTTTGAAGATCAGGTAACCAGCGACAGAAAGCGGTGGGAGATTTTCTGCAAAGCAGTCAAAACTGGCAATGCCGAAACCGTACAGGAGCTATTTGGCGCATTCCTGTCAGAATCCATCAGCATCCGTGATACGGCGGCACAAAAAGATAAAAAGGAAAATTTCTATCACGGCATTTTCCTGGGCCTTCTGCGGGCAGAAAGCAGCTGGATTGTAAAATCAAATGCTGAATCCGGCACTGGCTACCCCGATATCCTGCTTATCGTACCAAAAGAGAAAACCGGCTGTGTCATTGAGGTGAAATACGCCGAGCATGGCGCCTTTGACGCTGCGCTCCGAGAGGCGATGGAACAGATTAAAAGCCATGAATACATTGATTTGTTAAAGCAGGAAGGCATGGAAACAATCCACAAATATGGCCTGGCCTGCTATCGGAAAACCTGTCGTTTGTCATATGAAAAAGAGTAAGGTAAGGCAAGCCAGCAGGCTTAAAACATGGGAGGCAGTGTAAATTAATTTCAATGGTTCAAAGGGCTTTTTTTTCTTGAGGGTTCGTGTTATGATAATATAGAAAAGCCTGTTACCCATAGCAGGCAGACCCTTTTTAAGGGGATTGCCGAATGGGAAATGAGCCTTTTATTATGTTTTAAGGAAATGTTAAGGAAAAGGAGTAATGTGAAAATGGAAACGAAACAGTCAGACTCCCGCATTAGTCGAAAAACGAGGAAAAGTCTTAACGGAAGGATTTTGAGGCACACCACACTCAATATTTTGATTTTGGTGGCAGTATGTTGTGTGATTATGGCGCTTTCCATGCAATCGCTGGCAAACAGTATTTTACTGGACAGCCTACAGCCAATGGCCAGACAGTCAGCTAAGACAGTGGAGGCAAATATCCGCATACTGGCGGAGCGCATGATGATGCTTGCCGGCGATTCGAGAATGAACATCGTTGATATAGGAGGAAACGTAACGGAATCCGGGCATGATGGAGAGGCAGCAGCGAACGGATGGGAGGCTGTTTTGACAGAAGCAGCCGAAATTTACGAATTTTATACGATTGCCCTCTATGACTTAAGCGGCAGACTGATCCAGGGAATAGACGGCGCGCCGGAAAGCCTGGACGATGGCTTTTTTGCAATGCTTAAGGAAACAGATAATCTGACGACTTATAACAGTACTATTTTTCAGGATAATTTGGGCATCACTATGGGGATGCCGGTAAAGGAAAACGGCGAAACCGCTTTTTATTTGGTAGGCGTCTATAAATACGATATGCTGAATGATGTGCTAAGCAGTATAAATATCGGAAAAAACGGTATGGCCTATATGGTTAACCAGGAAGGAATTGTCACAGGCCATCCGGACCAGTCAAAGGTTCAAGCCCAAAGTACGCTGCTGCAGCTTGGCGGCGGAAATGAGGAAGCGATTAAAAGTGTGACGACAGGGGAGACCGGTTCAACCGAATTTGACATTGACGGACAGCAGATGCTGGTGGCGTTTTCACCCATTCATGGCACACAGTGGGCTTTGGTTATCCAGGTGCCAAAGTCGGATTACAATCATCTGATAAACGGGGCGATGATCGTTGCAGGAATATGTACGCTGGTGGTACTCTTTCTATCCATTCTGGTGATTCTGCGGATGGCTCGGTCCATATCCAAACCGGTGAAGAATGTGACAAACCGGATGCTCTGCCTTTCTGATGGCGACTTGCATACAGAGGTGGCGCATATCAGGTCAGGGGATGAGCTTGAGATTATGACCAGAACATTGGCAGACACGGTAGAAAGCGTTAATCGGTACATATCAGACATCCATCAGGTATTAAGCGGTGTTGCAGACGGCAACCTGCAGATTGAGCCTCAGGTTCAGTATAAAGGTGATTTCACGCTGATTCGTAACAGCCTCGTCACGATTCTCGCGTCCATGGATAAGACGATATCGGGATTTCGGGCAGCTGCGACCCGCCTTGCCCAAATGGCAGAAGAACTTAGCGGACAGTCAGGGCAGCTTCATCAGGCATCTTTAGAACAAAATCAGGCGACCGAGGTACTGGTTGATGAAGTGACCCATGTCAAGGAACAGCTTGCCGGCGTAATTAAGAGCAGTGACCAGACGCATACTATGACCGGTGAAATCACCAGAAAGGTGCAGGAAGCGAATACGCAGATGGACTCCCTTTCTAACGCAATGAGCAATATCAGCTCCAATGCCCAGGAAATTACGAGTATTGCCAAAGCCATTGACAATATTGCCTTCCAGACCAATATTCTAGCGCTGAACGCATCTGTGGAAGCGGCGCGGGCCGGAAGCGCGGGCCGCGGGTTTGCCATTGTGGCCGAGGAGGTGAAGGAACTGGCAGGCAAAAGCGCCCAGGAAGCTCAAAACGCGATGGATATCGTAACAAATACCAGGGCTGTTATCCAGGAAGGCGTGGAACTGAACGCCAGTACGGCGGAATCTCTGCAGGCCATTTACGGTGTTTCCACTGAAATCAGTAAAATATCAGACCAGTTGGTAGCGGCAGTCCAAGGGCAGGAGAATGCGCTGATTAGCATGGAAGAGAGGATTGCGACAATTTCATCCATCGCCGACAGGAATCTGCAAAGCGCCGTTGGAACAAGCCAGTCCAGCGAGCTTTTGGCAAAGGAAGCCGAAGAGCTTCAAATGCAGGTAAAGAAATTTGCTTTGAAGGAGGAATAACATTGAAGAAAATAAGAGACATGATAAAACGGATGTTTGGCATAATGTTGATTTTTTCAATTATGCTGCTTGCAGGCTGCGGCGGGCAGACAGGTCTTCAGGATGGATATTATACTGCTCAGTCTTCAGAGTTCAGCCACGGCTGGAAAGAATATATTACGATAATGGTCAAGGGCGGAAATATTGTTTCGGCGGAATATAATGCGGAAAATGCCAGCGGTTTTGTCAAAAGCTGGGATAACACCTATATGCAGGCGATGCTGCATGCCACCGGAACTTATCCGAATGCGTATACCCGCTTCTATGCCAGTCAGCTTTTAGACGGGCAGGGAGATGGTGAGATTGATGCGCTGACCGGGGCGACTTCCTCTTACGGATCCTTTCAGAAGCTGGCGGCAGCGGTAATAGAACAGGCAAAGCAGGGCGATTCCAGTATTGTAATTGTGGATATGGCAGAGTAAACGAAAGGGGCTGTTGCATTTGTATTTCTTCCGAAACCCCGAATCGAAAGCCAGCCTGCTCTGGCATCTCTTCCTATTCGCGCTCACGCTCTGCATCTCCTGGCTTTCCGCCCCCGCCACCCTCCCCCCGTTGGCGCTGCCAGCCATTGCCGTCCTCTACACCCTCTCACACTACTGGATTACCTGGCGCCGCTACCGCAAGCTGCGCCAGCTCAGCCATGACATTGACAATATGCTCCACTGCCAGATCCCCATCCGCTTTGAAAAATACAAAGAGGGAGAACTCTCCATCCTGGAAAGCGAGCTCTCCAAAATGACCCTGCGCCTCAGCGAACAGGCACAGGCCTTGGCGCAAGACAAACAATTATTGGCGGACTCTATGGCTGATATTTCCCACCAGATCCGCTCTCCCCTGACTTCCTCCAACCTCATCCTCTCTCTGCTGGCCGACCCTGCCCTCCCCCCGGAACGCAGACAAAAGCTCCTCCAAGAACTGACCCAGCTCCTGTCCCGGATTGACTGGCTGGTGGAAGCGCTCTTAAAAATGTCCAAGATGGATGCTGGGACTGCCTGCCTGCAGCATACGCCAGTAGCGGTGGACGAGCTCATCCGCCGCGCCCACGAACCCCTGGAAATCCCCATGGAGCTGCGCTGCCAGACCCTCGCCGTCCACGCCCAGACAGAGCATGCGCAGTTCCTCGGCGACCTCTCCTGGTCCACCGAAGCCATCCTAAATATCCTCAAGAACTGCATGGAGCACACGCCGCCCGAAGGCTGCATCCAAGTCACCTATCTGGAAAACACAATATTTACGGAAATCATAATCGAAGACAATGGCACAGGCTTCAACAAGGAAGACCTGCCCCATCTGTTTGAACGCTTTTACAAAGGGAAGAACGCTTCTGGCCAGAGCATCGGCATCGGCCTGGCCTTAGCGCGGATGATTATTTCCCAGCAAAACGGCACTCTCAAAGCGGAGAACCGCATGGAAGGCGGGGCGAAATTTACGATTAAATTTTATAAATAAAACCGTAAGCCGGATCTGTCGCAGCGCTGCCCGTACGGTATGCTCCAATGTACAGCATTTTTATCTGATGCGGCAGACGGAAATTTAGAATCTGACAATTCTGTCACATTATAGTCACGGAGGCGTCACCCTGAAGGTTTAAACTCTTTTATAAGATAAATTAGAAAAGAGGTTATACGATGGAAACAGAAATCTTAAGGGCAGAACGCCTGACAAAAATCTATGGAACTGGCGAGAACCAGGTAAAGGCACTGGATGATGTGTCCTTCTCTGTACAAAAAGGCGAATTTCTGGCAATTATCGGCCCTTCCGGCTCTGGGAAGTCCACCCTGCTGCATGTCCTGGGCGGCGTGGACGTCCCCACCTCCGGCAAGGTCTTTATGGAAGGGACAGACGTCTACGCACAGAACGAAAGCCAGCTAGCCATCTTCCGCCGCCGGCAGGTAGGGCTCATTTACCAGTTCTACAACTTAATCCCCGTGCTGAACGTAACAGAAAACATGACCCTTCCCGTGCTGATGGACGGCCGTGAGGTAAACGGGCAGCGCTTAGAAGAGCTGCTGACCCTGCTCTCGCTCAAGGGGCGGGAAGGCCACCTGCCCAACCAACTCTCCGGCGGGCAGCAGCAGCGCGTCTCCATTGGCCGGGCGCTGATGAATGCGCCTGCCGTCGTGCTCGCTGATGAGCCTACTGGGAACCTGGACTCCAAAAACAGCCAGGAAATCGTAGAGTTGCTCAAATACTCCAACGAGAAATACAAGCAGACCCTCATCGTCATTACCCATGATGAGAGCATTGCCCTGCAGGCCAACCGCATCCTGTCCATCGAAGACGGGAAAATCACCAGAGACGAGGTGATCCGCCGATGAATATTTTTCAGAAAGTCACCTTAAAAAACCTAAAAGAAAACCGCACCCGTACCCTAGTCACCATTGTGGGGATTATCCTTTCCGCCGCTATGTTTACCGCCACGACGGTCAGCATTTCCTCCCTGCAGCATTACCTGGTCCAGTCCGCTATTTTCAACAGCGGGGATTGGTACGGAGCAGCTTACGGCATTTCTGCCGAGGAAAGAGAACAGCTTCTGGCAGACGCCGAAGTGGAGCAGGCCGTCTCAATGGAATTTCTGGGCTATTCCGCCCTGGAAGGCTGCCTGAACGAAGATAAGCCCTACCTGTGCGTGTATGGCGTACAGCCCGATTTTACAGAAATGATGCCCATCCACCTGCTGCAAGGGCGCATGCCGGCCAACAGCCAGGAAATCCTGCTGCCAGACCATCTAAGAACCAATGGCGGCATTGAGCATAGCCTGGATGAGAAGCTGGAAATAACCTTGGGAGACCGCATCACGCAGGATGGGAATCTCCTGCGGAACCAAGACCCTTTTCTGGCGGCCGAAGAAAAATCTTCCCAGAACCTGGGAAGTATGGAAAACGCCTCACAAGACCTGGAAAGTGCGGAAAACACATCACAGAACCTGGAAAGTGATGGTGAGGGCTCTCAGAACCTGGATCTCGGGGAAGCAGAGAACAGCGCAGATTCCTCTGCCCGAGAACGCCTGCTGCCGAAGGATGAGAAATCCTACACGATCGTAGGCTTCTATGAACGCCCTGACTTTGAGCCTTACACTGCCCCTGGCTATACCGCCCTCACCGCCGCCGATGGAGAAGGAGACACCGCACATCCCTACGACCTCTATGTCCGAACGGTATCTGGCAGAAATTCCACCGTCATTTTAGAGGGCATGTTTTCCAGGCTGCAGGGGTTTGACCCACAGGCAGAAGGCTCTGGCGTTAGCTGGGGGTTTAATTACGACCTGATGCGCTACTATGGCTATTCCGGGGAAAGCCGTTACAATAATGTCATGTATAGCCTTGGCGCCATCCTAATCGGAATTATTATGTTTGGCTCTATCTCCCTGATTTACAATGCGTTCTCCATTTCTGTCAGCGAGCGTACCAAGCAGTTCGGCCTGCTGGCTTCCATCGGAGGCACCAAGCGGCAGCTGACAGGGAGCGTACTGTTTGAGGCGCTGTTCTTGGGCTGCATCGGCATCCCTCTGGGCATCCTCTCTGGGCTTGCGGGCATCGGCATTACCTTTTACTTTGTCAAAGACATGGTAGGAAATATCTTAGGCATTATCTCCACAAGCTATGAGACAGCCCGGCTGATCCGCATCCTTGGCCCAGCCAAGCATGTGACCCTGACCATGCACCCTTCCCTGGGGGCGCTTGCCATTGCCCTGCTGATTTCACTGGCGACCATCCTGATTTCCGCTTATCTCCCGATGCGCCGCGCCATGAAACGGCCTGCCATTGACGCCATCCGCCAAGCAGGCGACATTGCCATCCGCCCAGGGAAAGTACGGACTTCCCGCCTGACGCAAAAGCTGTTTGGCTTTGAAGGCGCCCTGGCCACCAAAAATTATAAGCGCAACCGCAGGAAATACCGCGCCACTGTAATCTCCCTGTTTTTAAGCATTGTGCTGTTTATTTCCACCAGCAGCTGGTGCGCCTACCTGACGCAGTCTGCGGGCTTGGTCGTCTCAGATTCCGGCTTTGATATCTCATACTATCTGCCCTCAGAAAACCGGGTCCCCCTTGACAGCCTGTATGAAGATTTATCCAGCGCTTCTGGCATCACCGCCGCTTCCTACAGCGCCCACCTGTACCTGCAGTCCAGCATCCAGACCTCTGCCCTCAGCCATGAGTTCCTGGATTACCAAAAACTCTTGGCCAAACAGATGGACTACACCTACCAGAACTATGACACAACGATGCTGGAATTTACCCTGAATTTCCTGGAAGACGAATCCTACCTTGCCTACCTCAAGGAACTGAAGCTGCCAGAATCGGTATTTTATAACCCGAATTCCCCTACCGCCGTCGCTGTAGATACACTCTGGCTCTACAACGAGACAGATGGGAAATACTATACATTTTCTGCCTTGGCAAATGCATCCGGCGGCTCCCCCACTGCTTACCTGACCCGTATGAAGGACAATTATTATTTAAACGACCGTAACAGAGACAAAACTACTGGCAGGTTCTATTTTACTTTTTGTGATAATGACACCTATGATGAAATCAGGCTCCCCATCGAAGAGGCCTGCCTGCCCATCCCCCTTTCCATCGGGGCAACGGCCAAGACAGTACCTTCCTTCTTTTCGGACAGCAATGACACCATCCAGCTTTTCTACCCCTACAGCTTCCTTGGGCAGATCCTGTCCGGCCTGGAGCCAGGCGTGGAATACGTAGAGCTTCCGCAGGAGCATTCTCCCGAAATGCCTGTATCCGTAGCCATGTATTTCCGCTGCCAAAACCACCAGAACACAGAAGCTGAAATGGTACAAAAGCTCTCTGACTGGAACCTGACCTCTGACGGGCTATACAATTATGCCTCCAATATGGAAGGGGAACGTGCGATGATGACGGTAATCAATGTTTTTGCCTTTGGATTCATTACCCTGATTTCCCTGATTGCAGCGGCAAATGTGTTTAATACGATATCTACGAATATCAACCTGCGGCAACGGGAATTTGCGATGCTCCAATCCATTGGCATGACGCCGCAGGGCTTCCGCAAAATGATGAACTTCGAATGCCTGCTCTATGGCATAAAGGGGCTGCTCTATGGCATACCCGTGTCCATTGGCGTCACCTGGCTGATTCACCGCGCGGTATCGAATGGGGTAAACCAAAACTTCTTTATTCCCTGGTATAGCATTGTAATTGCTGTAGGGAGCGTGTTCCTGGTCGTATTTGCCACGATGGTTTATTCGATGCGGAAGATCCGTAAGAAAAATACGATAGATACGCTGAAGAATGAAAATCTGTAGGGAATATTCCACTTCCGCAGCGGCCCGTTAGCCACTTCCCAAAATAATAAATACCTTCTAAGGCTCTTCCCCCACCGGCTCATTCCCCGGATCTACCGGCGGATCGACAGGATCCGCCGGATCCACCGGCTCAATGGGTTCTACCGGCTCAATAGGCTCCACCGGCTCTGTGGGATTTTCTGGGTTCTCCGGATTTCCGGGGTCAACGGGCGGATCCACTGGCTCCTGCGGCACGTCTGGCACATCGGGCACATCGGGTACGTCTGGCACATCGGGCATCTCTGGGATATCCGGCTGCTCTGGCATGATATCTACGCCTGGGTCTTCTGGCTGCTCTACGGGCGGCTCTGGCTCCGGCGTGGGTTCTTCTACGGGCGGCTCTGGCTGGACTGGGGGTTCTTGGACATTCCCCTGCGGCATATTGTTCTCATTAATATAAGGTAGAAACTCTGCTGGCTCCAGCCCCTGGTGGAGCTGCTCCATAAAGGCATTCCAGATACTTCCTGGATAGCTGGCTCCGGACAAGCCAGGCAGTTCCTTGGGCATGTCGTAGCCTACCCAGACACTTGTCGTATAATATGGCGTATAGCCTACAAACCAGCCATCCTTATTATCAGTGGTCGTCCCTGTCTTGCCAGCGCTTGGCATGCTGCTCAGGGCCAGGCCGCGTCCCGTCCCTTCCTGGATGGCGGTCACCAGCATATCTGTCATCATCCGCGCGGCATTCGTCTTGTATACTTCCTTTTCTTCCTGCTGCGTCTCAAACAGGACTTCCCCTTCGGAATCTGTAATTTTTACGATACAGGTTGGCTCACGGAACTTGCCGTCATTTTCCAGCGCCGCATAGCCGGAGGCCATCTCCACGGCAGAGGCGCCGTAAGTAAAGCCTCCCAGGGCGCTCGTTGGGCGGTTATCCTCCTTGTCCAGCCGGGAGAAATTCATGGCCTGCAGGTAGGAAAGACCCACTTCTGGCGTTATTTGCTCCAGCAGATCCCAAGCTACGGTATTTTTGGAAGTCTGCACGGCGCGGCGGAGGGTAATGCTGCCCTCGTAAGAGCCGCTGGAATTGGAGGGTCCCTCTTCTTTCTTCACATCCTGTACCATGGAGTCTGGCGTATACTCCCGCTCCAGGACAGGGGCATAGACAATGAGCGGCTTGATGGCGCTGCCTGGCTGGCGGAAGCTCTGATATGCACGGTTTAAGGTGTAGCCGGAAAAATCCTGGCTCCTGCCGCCCACGATGGCCTTTACATAACCGCTATGGTTGTCAATGCAGGCCGCGGAGCTCTGGAGGGTAAAGATCCCTTCCTCATTCTGTTCTGTAAACTCTGCCAGGCCGCTGTCCACGGCAGCCTGCAGCTGCTGCTGCATTTCCAGGTCAATCGACGTATAAATGCGGTATCCTGCTGTGTACAGGCTGTTCTGGCATTCACTGTAACGCTCGCTGTAATCCGCCTCATATGCTTCCTTTTCCTCTGCCGTGGCAAATTCTGTCTGGAACTGGAACCCCTGCTGCTGCATCAACCCACGGATTGCGCAGTAATAAGTATACGTCTCCACATAGTCATTTTTTTTCTTCTGAGGGCGGCTAAGGGTAATTGTCTCCGCCTTGGCCTGATCACAGGTTGCCTGGCTGATTTTCCCATCCTCGCACATCTGGTTGAGGATCCGGTCGCGGCGCTTTAAGGTGTTCTCCATGCGCTCTACCGGGTCATAGAGGCTGGGATTGTTGGGGATAGCGCACAGGAATGCAATCTGGGAGAGGGAAAGGTTACTGACCTCCGTATTAAAGTATCCTTTGCTGGCTGCCTGGATCCCATAATAGCCGCTGCTGAAATAGACGTTGTTCAGATAAAATTCCATGATTTTATTCTTGCTGTAAACCTTCTCCATTTCAACGGCGAGGAACATTTCCTCAATCTTGCGTTCCCAGGTGCGCTCATGGCTCAGAAAAATATTCCTTGCAAGCTGCTGGGTAATGGTGCTGCCCCCCTGGGTCACCTCCCCATTCTGTATCATTGCCTTGGCCGCCCGCAGGATGGCCTTGATGTCAATGCCGTTGTGGCTGTAAAACTTCTTGTCTTCAATGCTCACCATCGCTGCCGGGACATAAGCCGGGATGTCCTCATACTCCAGGTAATACACATCCTTTTCGCCGTTGAGGGTGGAAATCAGAGTATTGCCAGCATCATACACCAGGCTGGTCTGCACGGAACGGAAGGTAGATTCGTCCGAATCCTTGACCAATTCCTTCGCCTCCCGCTGCAATGCGCTTCAGCAAAATCTGCAGCCTTGCAAAAAACCAAAATACGCGATATTTTTTTTTCTTTTTCTTATTTTTAGCCATAATTCTGTCCTACCTCTATTGTTGTCACATTCCCCCCCCATGGCTCCGCCTAGCCCAGCACAATCTTCCCATAAGGGATTTTACTGCGCTCCAGCGCATCCATTTCCCTTTTCTGGCAGGTAAAGAGGAAAATCTGCCCCTTCTGCCTCCCCAGCCACTGCATGGCCGCTTCGAGGCGCCTATCGTCAAATGCCGCAAAGACCTCGTCCATCAGGATCGGCACTGCGCCTTCCTTGGCAAAAATCCGGCCTGCCCCCATGCGCAATGCCACATACATCTGCTCCATGGTGCCCCGGCTCAGCTGCCAGGGATATACCTTACGCTCGCCTTCCCAGGCTACCAGCCGCATCTGCTCATCCAGGCCAACCTTCGTATATTTCCCATGGGTCAGCTCGCCGAAGATCTGTGACATCTCTTGCTCCAGCCTCTGCCTGGCGTCCTGGTGGATATCCCGTGCCACGTCCTCTAAGGTTCGCTGCGCCAGCTGGTATGCCTTAATCTGGCAGTCTGCCTCCTGTTCTTCTTCGCTGGGGATGCGGCACTCTTCCAGCTCTTCCTGCAGATTCATCAGCATAGACTGCTTATCGAACATCTGCACCTGGAACACGCCCTCCACTGCCTTTTTCTGTACCCGGCTTACGTAGCTTTCCTGCTCCTGGCTTCCCTTCGGGACATCTTGACCCTGCCATCCTTCCCGAGCATCCTGGCTCTGGCTTCCTCCTGAGGCCGAGCCGGGGGATGGGGCATCCTGGCCCTGGCTTTCGTGGGCAAACAGGGCGTCCTCCGCTTTTTCCTGGCTACGGAATAATTTTTTCTGCCTTTCATATTTGCCCTGCCAGAAAAACACGCCGAAGATACCCGCGATTACCACCAGCACCAGGAACACCTCCAGCGCCATCCAGGCGCCCCAGGGGGC
>Ga0137306_100713_pt1 | contig 17483 bp, 14 predicted proteins | sample Inofroosms_March_FD_97187 | JGI IMG/M metagenome (GOLD analysis project Ga0137306, IMG submission 97187) | Mouse cecal microbial communities from Vienna, Austria - N-Acetylneuraminic and N-Acetylglucosamine D2O microcosms_March | ecosystem: Host-associated > Mammals > Digestive system > Large...
ATATGCATCGCCGATTCTTGCGTCTGTCGGGGCTACCACCACGTTTTTGGCGTCTGTGCACACTGCAATGGAATCTACCAGCGGAGAAATACCTTCCACCGGAGTCACTTCCACTGCCGCACGGGATACGGCACCGGTAGCTTCCCAGTATTTCTGAACGCCTGCCTGACAGGTATGGGCCATGACAAATTTCACTGCCGCCTCTCTCTTGTCCGGGTCATCCCATGCTTTCCTGGTAATATAGAATCCGGAGGAAATGCCTCCTACCATGGTGCCTGCTTCCGCTTTCTGGTCCGGAACACCGGGGAAGGAAACTACTACGGTATTTTCCGTATCTTCAATATTTCCGGAATACCAGGAGCCTTCTAACTGCATGGCTGCTTTTTTATCACGGAACAGCTGTCCCACATAAGCGTCGTCTACCGTGTCCGTATCTTCCGGAAATGCTCCCATATCCCGCAGAGTTTTGAACATCTCAAGACCTTTTACCCATCCTTCCGGCGCTGTTTCCGGAACAGAGGTATATTCTTCCACTCCTGCTGCATAGAGCATTAAAAATTCCACCCAGTAATGGGGCACATTGTTCAGGGAGCAGGCAATGGGAATCACACCGTTTTCCTTAAAAGTGGTGATTGCTTTTTCCATGGAAGCCCAGTCTGTGGGCAAATCCAGATTGTACTTGTCAAATAAATCCTTATTGCAGAACAGTCCTTCCCAGTATCCGGTAGTGGGCACTGCCCTTGACACGCCGTCCGTATTCTTCGCCGCATCCAGCGCGTCTCCCAGAGTATCTTTGGCATAATCCGGATATTCCGCACAGATTTCTTCTACTGTTACCAGTTTGTCTGTGGCAATAATGCTGTCTGCAGTTGCATCGGTAAAGAACTGGATAACGTCCGGCTCATTTCCAACGGAAAAATCTGCATTGACTGCTGCTTTCCACTCCTCGTCTGAGGTCTGAGAGTTATCTTCAATGGTAACATTGCTGTTTTCCTTCATGTAGTCTGCATTGATTGCCTCATAAGCCTCTTTGTTGGGGTCCGTACCGCCGAACATGGATACCGTTTTCAGGGTAACGGGATTATCTCCTCCTGATGCGTCTGAGGACGCTTCTTTTGTGCCGCTTCCTCCGTCCGTACTTCCTTTGTCCGCACTTCCTGCATTTCCCCCGCAGCCTGACAGGGCTGATACTGCCATGGCCCCAACCAGCAGCATGGATAAAAGCTTCTTCTTCATAGTAAATCCTCCTTCATATGATTTCACAATGGGTTTTCGTTGTTATATTCATATTATAGGAGCAAACCGCACAAAAAGCATTAGACCGACCTGTCATTAATTGTTTAATCTTGCCATGTTCTTCAGTTCTTCTTCCACACTCTCCCGTTCTTCTGACGTTTGCTCTTCCAACTCCTTCCGGTAAGGTATGGTAATTCTGGAAACGGTCTCCTCCCCCTGTTCCTGGGTAATGGTCAGACCGTAGGATTCTCCGTATACCAGACGGATTCTCCGGTTCACATTCTGAATACCGATAGAGGTATGTCTTCCCGGCTCTCTGGGAATCTGCGCTTCGTTTCCTTCCAGAATGGCCTGTATTTTCCGCTGTGTTTCTTCCGTAATCTCTTTTCCCGTATTCCGCACTTCCAGATACATGCAGTCCGTATCATGGTACACTTTTACTTCTATGGTGCCGTTGGCCATGGCTTCCACTCCATGGACTATGGCATTTTCCACCAGAGGCTGCAAAATCAGCGGAGGCACCATCACATCCAGAAGTTCTTCGTCAATATCCCGCTCAATCCGCAGCCGCTGCCCGAAGCGCATGGACATAATATAGAAATAGGCGTTCACGCACTGAAGCTCCTGGGACAGATGGATTTCCCGCACATTCGCCCGGTTCATCCTGTAATCCAGCACCGTACCCAGCGCCTCTATCATTTTCGGCACCACAGTGTCCCCGGACATTCTGGCCTGCCAGTTCATCATTTCCAGGGTATTGTTCAGGAAATGAGGGTTAATCTGGGCCTGCAACGCCTGAATCTGGGCATCTTTGCGGGCCAGTTTTTCTTCGTACACATAATCAAAGAGATATTTTACCTGAGCGGACATGCTGTCAAAACTCTCTTTCATATACTGAAATTCCAGGTTGGGCATTTCCCGCCCTTCCACCCGGACGCCCATTTCCCCCTCCTCCATCTTTTTGGAAGCCCGCATAATCTGTTCAACGGGAACCTGAATATGTCTGCGCAGAAACCAGGCTCCATAACAGAAAAAGGGTATAAACAGTACCAGCAGCATGGCCACAAGGGAATAAAACTCATACAGGCTGGCATACAGCTCCCGCCTTCTGGCAAACAGAATAATCCCCGTATGGTAATTGTCGTACCGCTCCTGATAGAGGTATCCGTTGTATTCTCTGTTTTCCACCCGGTCAATCCGCCGCCTGCTGACTCCATCATAATTCTGTGTAAGCTGCTGCAGCAGTTTTTCCCTGCTGTCTCCCGGCTCTTTGCGGGTAAAATCCAGCACATCCTGGCTGTCCCCGATACACACAATCATATTATCACGGGTATTCTGGGAGACATCCTGAAAAATTTTATATTTGTTCAGTTCCACCACCAACGTTCCGTACCGCACATAGTCTGCTGTGGTATAGAGGTTCCGTATAATAAACATCCGCCCTTCCACCACGCGCACATACGCATAAGAAGAATCCCCTTCCATAATATCCTCGATGGCCGGCTGGATTTCTGTCAGATAACTGTGGTAGGAAATGCCTGTCCGGGAAGAAAAACACTCCGGATTCTCATGACCGTAACAGTAATAGGCATACATGTTGAACCGCTCATCCAGATAAAACTTCCCTTTCAGGCTGGCATTTACTTCCTGAAGATATTCCGTTCTGGTACAGCTTCCTCTTTCATAACTTTTCCAGGCCACCTCCCAGGTTTTTTCATAGGAAGGCCGCTGGCAGAGAGTGATGGCGTCTCCAATCCGAATTGAGGCAAAGGAGGCCGCATTGTACAATTCTTCTTCCATGAGCCCTTCTGCCTTCTCCACAATCCGCTGATGGTAGGAAATGGTTGTAAATGTAAAAAATACTGCAACCGGCACGCCCCAGCACAGTATCAGAAACAGCAGTATTTTTTTGTTCAGTGATTTCGTTTTTTTCTTCATGGGTTCCTTCCGTCCTTTGAAAAAGTGGACAGGTCCGCTTCAATTCCCTGAATCCCTCCAATCTTGAGGGACCTGGTAACACGGTATTTTCTATAAGATAAAAGGCGGGACACGGAAGAATCATGGCAGCTCCTGCAGGACATGATTCTCCGCATCCATATGTATCCATATTCATCCATATGCCCATCGGAATGTCCGGTGCGTCCGGTCTGGCCGCCGGCCGGAATTACAGTTCCAGAAATTTCTCGTATATGCCGCAGATTTCCGCTGCCTGGGAGGCCTCTGGCATTTCACAGAAAATACGCAGCAGCGGTTCCGTACCGGAAAATCTGGCAATGACCCAGCCGCCATTTCTGAAATAAACCTTGCTTCCGTCCAGATAGGAAATATGGTCGATTTCTTCCGGCAGTTCCGGCAGAAGTTTATCTTCCATCAGAATCTTTTGCATGTGCTTTTTCTTTTCCGGTGTGAACTGATAATCCCGCTCTTCCATGTGAATGGCGCCGCATTCCCGGTAAATATCTTCCATAATCCGGGAAAGTTTTTTTCCGGTTACGGCAATCATCTCAATCAGGAGCGCTGCCGCATAAATTCCGTCTTTTCCGTTGATATGTCCCCGCACGGTAAGCCCGCCGGAAGATTCTCCGCCGATTATAGCCCCGGATTCCTGCATTTTGGCAGATATATGCTTGAAACCTACGGGAACCTCGTAACAGGTTTCGCCAAACTGCTTCGCCACCTTGTCCAGCATATGGGTGGTTGCAATATTCCGCACCACCGGCCCGCTCCAGCCCCTGAATTTCACAAGATAATAATAGAGCAGCACCAGAATATCGTTGGGATGCAGAAAATTCCCCTGGTCATCAATAACGCCGATGCGGTCTGCGTCCCCGTCTGTGGCTATACCGATGTCAAATTTCTTTTCCACCACATAATTCTGCAGGGAATGAAGGGTGGCTGCCGAGGGAGCCGGCAGTTTTCCGCCGAACAGGGTATCGTGTCTGTCGTGTATGGTGGCCACCTCGCAGCGGGCGGTCATCAGAATCATCTTCAGGGACGTTTCGCTGACGCCGTACATGGGATCCAGAGCCACTTTCAGCCCCGCATTCCGAATCGCCTGCATATCCACAGAATCAATGATATTGTCCAGGTACTCGTTCAGGGGATAAATTTCCCGGATATAGCCTTCCTGTTTGCCCGTTTCGTATTCTGTTTCCTGTACATCTTCCGGCTTCAGATCTCCGATATAATCTTCGATATCCTTCGTCTGTACCTCGTCCGCATCCCGGCCTCCGGCAGTGAATACCTTAATTCCGTTGTAAATGGCCGGATTATGGCTGGCGGTAATCATCATTCCATAGGGAAATTCATGCTTCATCACATGGAACATCACCAGCGGAGTGGGGGAGGATTTGTTAATCAGGTACACATTGATATGCGCTGCCGCAAATACCGTGGCCGCCCACTGCATGGCCTCTTTGGAGAGAAACCTCCGGTCATATCCCATGACAATGCCCCGCTCTGCCACTCCTTCGCTTTTCATTTTATTTACCAGTCCCTGTGAAAGCAACTGTATGTTTGCTTTTGTAAATTCATCTCCGATGACAGCTCTCCAGCCGCCTGTTCCAAATTTTACCATTTTCTCATCCTCTTTTCTGTGAATCCCCGCTGCTTCGTCGGTCTGCAGGTTCCATCCCCTGTCAGCCTGCCGCCGGGTTCTGGTTTCCAGTTGTCGTCTTCATTCCTCCGGGACCGCTCAGGCTCCCATAGTAATTTCCACCTGATGTTTCGTTCCCGCCTCTATCACCGGAATATGCTCCACTTCCTGTCCGTCCAGCCGTATGGTTTTTACCCCTTTCATCACCCCTTCCGGATTGTCTACGGTAATCTGAAACTCCGCGCCTCTCCATCTGCGCACTGCCGAAAATCCTTTCCAGTCCGGAGGAATACAGGGGTCAATTACCAGTTCTTCCAGCCGGGGCTGAATTCCCAGCATATAGCGGGTGGCTGAAAAATAAGCCCAGCCGCCGCTTCCTGTCATAAAGGGATGGCGGGCCCGTCCAAAAGCTGTGTGGTCTTTTCCCATCACGAACTGGCAGTAAGAGTAAGGCTCCGACTCCCGAATCTCAATGCGGTCGTTCTGATAACAGGGGCAGATTGCGTCATAGAATTTCATGGCTTTATCACCCCGGCCCAGCACACATTCCGCCGCCCAGGCCCAGGGATTGGGATGGGAGAAAATGGAGCCGTTCTCCTTAAGGCCCGGATAGACCCTGGTGACAAATCCAATATCGTCGTCAGGCTCCGTATAAGAAGGGGCGTTCAGCATTAACCCGTACGGGGTAAACAGATACTGCTCCACGCTGTCCATGGCCATCCTGCCCTTTTCCTCGTCTGCCGCGCCGGAAAGCACTGCCCAGGCATTGGATTCCAGATGTACCCTGCCTTCCCGGTCCTCTGAAGTCCCAATCTTCCTGCCGTTTTTCGTCACGCCCCGGATAAACCATTCCTTATCCCAGAGCACTTCATTGCAGACCCTGTGCACCCGTTCCCTGATTTTCTTATATTTTACCACATCTTCGTCCCGATGGAAATACTCTGCCAGTACAATAAAGTATCCCAGGGCCCAGTAATGGAGAAAGGATACCACGGCGCTTTCTCCTCCGCCCAGATTCAGACAGTCGTTCCAGTCTGCCCGAAGTCCTTTGCAGATTCCGGTGGCTCCCACCTGCTCTGCGGAAAAATCCAGAATACGCTTCATATGCTCATAGACGGTTCCTTCCCCTCCGTCTGCATAGGTAACCACTTCATCTGCAAATTCCACTTCTCCCGTCTCCCGGATATATTCCACAATGGCGGGCACCAGCCAGAGGGCGTCGTCCGAACAGGCGTCTTCTATTCCGTGTACCCTGTCCTTCGGTTTTGCACCGGGAATCACCGTGGGGGATTTGAAGGGCTTTTTCTTTTTCTCCCTGTCCGGCTCAAACCATTCGGGCTGAAACAGGTGCAGCCCGTAACCTTTACCGGTCAGCCCCCGCAAAAGCTCTACAATACGCTGTCTGCATTTTTCCGGATTGGAATGGGGTATGGTCATGGCGTCCTGGGCCGTATCCCGGTAACCAAGGCCGGTTCTTCCTCCCACCTCCACAAAGGAGGCAAACCGGGAGAACATAATATTTACTTCCGCCTGGTAAAGGTTCCAGGTGTTAATCATGGTGTTCATTCCTTCACTGGGAGTCTGTATCTGAAGTTTTGCAAATTTATCCTCCCAGTAAGCTGCAAGCTGCCGATAAACCTGATCCACTCTGGAATAATCCGAGTATTTCTCACGAATCTTCCTGCCGGTTTCCCGGTTTCCTTCTCCCAGCATGAAAATCAGCCGGACTTCTTCTCCAGGCGCCAGAGTCAGATCTTTCTGCAGGCTGCCGCAGTGGTTATTACCCAGCTCCCTGGAACCGCTGCAGCGCCCCCGTTCCACTGCAACGGGATTGTCCTCTGTCCGGTAACTGCCCAGAAATCTGTCCCGCAGACAGTCGTATCCGTCCGGCTCAAAGCTGCCGGTAAAATACTGGTAACCGAATTCCTCATAGAACAAATCATGCTCAATAATTCCATCCTCATAAGAGGATCCGGCACAGTACAGGCTCATCTGGAAATTCTGGTTGTCAATCATAACATGATGGAAGGAAAATTCCAGATAGGAGAACACCGAGAGTTTCCGTTCTCTGTCTGTGGTATTTTTCAGTTTCACGTCCCACAGTTCCACCGAATCCTCCATGGGCACCACCAGCGTCTGGCTGGCTTCGATTCCCTTATAATCACACTCATACACCGAATAGCTCATGCCATGACGGCAGGAATATTTTGCTGTGTCCAGAGGCTTTCCCACCGGCTGCCAGGAAATACTCCAGTAATCTCCGTCTTCTGCATCCCGCAGATACACGTAGTGGCCCGGACGGTCCATGGGCACCCCATTTCCCCGAAATCTGGTAATCCGGTGATATTCCGGGGACTGGTAAAACAGATATCCTCCGGCTGTGTGATTTACCACCACGCACATGTCCCGGACTCCCAGATAATTTGTCCAGGATACGGGCAAATCCACCCGGTCAATTACATATTCTCTTTTTTCGTTGTCAAAATGTCCATACTGCATAAAAATACCTTCCCTTTTTCTCTGTTTCTGTTCCGATATACTTAAGGTGCTCCTGACGCCTTAAACACATTATCAGACAATTGCAAAACTATCCAATTGTCAAAATTTCATGTACAATTTCTACACTTTCTATGAAATATTTTCATCATACAAAAAGGCCGAAATGCCGGACGCACCGAACATTCCAGCGAGCCTTTGACTACGAAAGAGCATGTCAGCAAAGGCTTCCATTCTCTTTTAAGTCTCGCTTCCATGGTGCTGAAATGCATTTCTCACCTTTTGTATGAGAAAACATTTGCATTCAAATTTTTCAAATTGCACATAAAACTGGTACAATTATTGAGTTTTGCAATTACCTGTAAACATATTATAGAACAGGAGAAAAAAGAAAGGTATTGCCAGGTGTGGCATAATTTGTCTTATATTGGTATCAGCATTTTCACCAAAGCCGAATCATGTGAAGATCAGGGTGTCAAAAAGGTGCACTGCACCCGCTCTATACCATATATTGACGTGCAAATTCATTTGCAATAGCAATATATGGTATGAGCGTAGCACCAAAGGTGCTTTTGACACCCTGATTTTCTTAAGAGAACAAAGTGGACAGATCCGCTTCAGCTCCCTGAATCCCTCAATCATGAGGGACCTGGACGGTTTGCTGCGCCATTTGCGGTGTGTCAGAGCATACGCAGTATGCTGAACGTATCGCGTTTAAGCACAATTGCGAAGCAATATTTTCCTCCTGTACGAGTGCACATATTATTTTTATCTTACAGGAAGGTGCTTTCGCACGTTAGCGTGACAAAATATTTCCTGTAAGATAAAAAACAGGGAAATTCCATATCATCTGCCGCTTGATTTTTCCACTCCGGAATTTTATAATATAACAAAGTAACAGTTCACAATGGGCCGGAATTTTCGCAGGAAGGGAGCATATACGATGAGCGCTTTACCAGCAGAAGATATGAGTAACACATACCTGGAACATTCCATGGTAATTCACAACTTCGTTATAAAAATCGGAAACCAGATAAAAGACAGCCTGTGCCGGGTATTCGGCAACAGTGTTCAGTATCAGTGGCGTGAAAATGATGATAAGATCATCATACCTGACGTCTCCATCATCTGTAATATGAGAGACCGGAAAAATATATCTTTCACAGGCATTCCCCGCTTTGTCATGGAAGTTCTTTCTGATTCCACGGAACCATACGACAGAACTGAAAAAATGGAAATTTACTGCAAAGCAGGAGTATCCGAATACTGGATTACGGACTGGCGTAAAAAACAGGTTGAAATTTATATGTTTGACTGGAAAGAAGACGGTTCCTCTTATCCTTATCTTTATAAAACTGTCACGGAAGCAAATAAAGAAGAACTGCAGCTTGTGATGTTTCCTGATTTTAAAATCACTTTCGATGAACTCTTTGATATTGGATAACCAGGATTTTTAAAGGACAGCTTTTTCCACCGAAAAGCTGTCCTTTTTTGTCTTACAGGAAATACCGTGTTACTGTGAAGTGCCAAAGTATATGGATTTCATAACTCTGCACCTCTGTCTTATGCCGGTACAGGTTCGGTTTCCCTACCCCTCCCATTCTCTGGTAATGTCCTTCAGCCAGCGGAAGCTCTTATAATGGCGGTACACCACAGGAATTTTCCAGAATTCATCCAGACAGAGGATAAAATACACCGCCATGGGCGGCAGTTTCAGCACAAAAGCCGAAATAAATCCCAATGGCACGCTGATAAACCACATCACAATGATATCGCATATCATGCCGAACCGGGAATCGCCTCCCGCCCGGAAAATACCTGCAATCAGCAGGGTATTCATAGCCTGTCCCACCACATAATAAGCACTGATCAAAAGCATGAAATCCAGATATCCGCCGGCCCGCTCCGTCAGAGAGAAGAACATAAACACCAGAGGGCGAATCAGCAGCAACACAATCCCGGTCAGTATGCCCACTGCCAGAGTCACAAGACAGGAGCGTCTGGCATCCCGTTTCACTACTTCCAGTTTTCCCTCTCCAATCTCGATTCCCAGAAGCACAGAGGCCCCGGCTCCCAGAGCAAAACACAGAATGGTACAGAGATTACGTACGGTGGAAGCCACAGAGCTGGCCGCCACCACATCCGCGTTCATATGGCCCATAATGGCTGAATACAGGGAAAAAGCCACGGTCCAGGCGCAGTCATTAATCAGGGCCGGAACAGCGTATTTGAAAAAGTCCTGAAGCAGCAGTTTATGGCGGCCAAACATAATTTTAAGGTCTATCCGAAATACTTTTCCCCGTACAGCATCCGCAAGACACAGCAATAGTTCCGCAATCCGGGCCGTCACCGTTCCGATGGCAACCCCCATCACGCCCAGCTTCGGCGCGCCGCCGATTCCGAAGATAAATACCGCATTCAGCACAATATTCATAAGCAGCGCCGTAGTGCTGATAACAGTGCTTAAAGGGGCCCGCTCCATACTGCGCAGAGCGCACAGGTACACCTGGGAAAAACTCATGCAGATATAGGAAACGCCGATAATCCTCAGATACCCGGCTCCAATGGAAATCAGCACTTCATCGTTGGTATAAATCCGCATAAGAGCTGCAGGAACAGTCAATGCTCCCACTGCCAGAACAGTTGTAATCACAAAAGCAATTTTTATGGCAATTCCCATGACCGCCTGTATGGAGTTGGTATCCTTCTTCCCCCAGTACTGGGACGCCAGCATGGTAACGCCGGAAGAAATTCCGAAAAAAACGCCGGACAGAAGAAACTGGAACTGATTGGCCAGGGATACCGCCGACAGCTCAGTCTGGCCCACATAGCCCAGCATAAATACGTCTGCGGAGTTGACCGCATTGGTAATAAAGTTCTGAATGGTAATCGGTATCACCAGCGACGCCAGTGCATGATAAAAACGCCTGCTCTCTGCTTTCATGTTTCCTCCTATACGTTAAACCGGAACAGGATCACATCACCGTCTTTCACCACATACTCCTTGCCTTCCAGACCTACCAGACCTTTCTCCTTTGCCGCCGCAAGAGAACCGCAGTCCAGCAAATCCTGGTAATTTACCACTTCGGCCCGGATAAATCCACGCTCAAAATCAGAATGGATTTTCCCGGCAGCCTGAGGCGCCTTCGTACCCTTTTTGATGGTCCATGCCCGTGTTTCGTCTTCACCTGATGTTAAGTAACTGATGAGCCCCAGAAGGCTGTAACTTGCTTTAATCAGCTTCTCCAGACCGGATTCCGCAAGGCCCAGCTCCTCCAGGAACATGGCCTTTTCCTCCTCGTCCAGCTCTGCAATTTCCTGCTCAATCTGAGCGCAGATAACAAACACTTCACAGTGCTCTTCTTCTGCATTTTTCCGTACTTCCTGTACGAATCCATTGCCTGCTCCGTCGTCAGATAAATCATCCTCCGCCACATTTGCCGCATAAATCACGGGTTTTGCAGTGAGCAGGTTATATTCTCTGAACCAGCCTTCCTCATCTTCGTCTTCCGGTTCAAAGGTTTTGGCCAGCTTTCCATCTTCCAGATGGGCCTTTACCCGCTCCAGCAGATTCAGCTCTTTTGCCAGGGCCTTATCCATCCGGGCGCCTTTGCCTGTTTTTGCAATCCTCCGCTCCAGAATCTCAATATCAGAAAAAATCAGTTCCAGGTTGATGGTTTCAATGTCCCGTACCGGATTGATGCTTCCATCCACATGGACAATATTGCTGTCCTCAAAGCAGCGCACCACATGGACAATGGCGTCCACCTCACGGATATTGGACAAAAACTGATTGCCCAGACCCTCTCCTTTGCTGGCTCCTTTCACCAGTCCGGCAATATCCACAAATTCGATGACTGCCGGCGTCACCTTTCTGGATTTGTACAAATCTCCCAGCTTCTTTAACCGTTCATCGGGCACAGTCACAACTCCCACATTGGGGTCTATGGTGCAAAAAGGGTAATTTGCAGATTCCGCTCCCGCTTTTGTCAGTGAATTAAATAACGTACTTTTTCCTACATTTGGCAAACCTACGATTCCAAGTTTCATTTTTCTGTATACCTCCTTGAAAATGCCTTAAAACAGGAACTTTTCGTAATTTCTATATATTACCACATAAGGCTTTATATTTCCACAAAAATCTAAATTTCTGTCTGGTTTTCCGTAACAGTTCAGGCAGGCTGTTCTGTTACGGTTTTCTGTCATTTCTGCAAAAAGAAACAGGATGTTTCCATCCTGTTTCAGACGAATCCTACTGCTCTGTTTTTTCAATTGTTATTCTTTGATTCTGTCAAGTTCTGTCAAATTAATACCAAAGGCTGTAAGTATCACTTTTAATTCAATGTATCTTTCTTTCATCTCTGCATATGCCGGAGAATCTTTTTCAGATAAACTCATATAACGCTGCAATCGGGAAAATTCTTCTATATTTTTTTGAAGCATCTCTTTTTCAGTCATATAATCACCTGCTTTCTGTGTGCTGTTTATATGGTAATCTGATTATACCAGATATACAGTTACAGTGCAAAGCCTTTATCCAATAATCCATGACTGACTCAGTCCCTGGATTCCACCACCAGCAGTACACCGTCCTGAAAGGATATTTCCGCCTGTTCTGCCGTAATCTCGTTGCTGACTCCCAGGGAATGATAACATTCCATTGTATAACCGTTCAGAGGATATTTGAATCCTGTCAGCGTAAGGCCTGTCACCTGAGGAGTAAAAGGCAGAAGGGACACATAATTCCCGTACTGTTCTTCTTTTTTCAGCACCAGTCCCTGGTTTATCATGCGGATACGATTGTATTTATCCAGCAGCAAACAGGACACCCCCTGCTCCATGGACATTCCCAGCAGATGGATATTCCCCATCATATGGTCCACACGGGTTCCGGTAGCCCCCAGAATATGTATGGTATCACATCCCTGGCTGATGGCGGTCCGGATGGCAATTTCCGTGTCCGTCTCATCCTTTTCCGGCTGAAACTGCAGTATGACAGGTTTTTTCTGCCTCTGTTCCGGCTGTTTTTCGAAATCTGCAGATTCTGTGCTCTGTAATTGTAATTTCTGGAAACTTTCGGAAGCATCTGTCTCTGTCCGATTCCGGAAGCTCTCAAGTATTTCCGGTTTTACCGAATCAAAATCACCTACGATATAATGGGGCATCCGGTTCTGCCTGTAAAAAAATCCCATGCCGGAATCCACAGCAATGGTCATATCAAAGGAATGCTGCCGCATATGGGAAACGGCAAATTCTTCATCCAGATGCCCGCCGCTGACAATCAGTGCTTCCATCTCTCACTCTCCCATCTGTTTCAGAAATTTTCTCACGTTCTCGGAAATATCTCCCTGAAAGACCGCATTCCCGGATACCACGATATTGGCGCCAGCTTCCAGCACCTTTCCCACATTGGACAAAGTAATGCCTCCGTCTACCTCAATATCCGTATCCAGCCCTCTGTCGTCCAGAATATGACGCAGATTCCGAACTTTATCGAGAACATAAGGAATGAATTTCTGTCCTCCAAATCCCGGATTTACCGCCATAAGCACCACCATATCCAGTCCGGGCAGCACATATTCCAGAACACTCAAATCCGTTGCCGGATTCAGAGCCACAGAAGTCTTCACCCCCTGCTCCCGGACTCTCTCCAGCGTCCGGTCCAGGTGCCGACATGCCTCTGCGTGAACCGTGATAATATCGGCCCCGCAGTCTGCAAATTCATGAACATAACGTATGGGTTCTTCCACCATCAGATGAACGTCAAAAATCTGCCCGCTGCAGGGACGGACAGACCGGATAACCGGTATTCCACATGAAATATTCGGTACAAAGTTTCCATCCATCACATCAATGTGAAGATATCCGGCCCCTGCCTCCTCAAGTTCTTTCACCTGCTGACCCAGACGGGAAAAATCCGCTGACAGTATAGACGGCGCTAAACAGTTCATACATTTTCTCCTTCGATTTCTAATATTTCTTTCTGTTTTTCAGTTCTTCGTAAAATATCGCATAATTTTCGTAACGGGAAGGACTGATTTTCCCCTCCGCAAGAGCCTGTTTCACTCCGCAGTCCGGCTCCTGCATATGATTGCAGCCCTGGAACCTGCAAAAAGGCTCATATTTCTCAAATTCCCGGAAATACCCTTTCAGTTCCTGTGCTTCTGTTCCGGTCAGATACAGGGAACTGAACCCAGGAGTATCCATAATATATGTGTGCTCCCGGACATGTATCAGCTGAGAATGACGGGTGGTATGCCGACCCCGTTCAATTTTCTCGCTGATGGCCCCCGTCTCCATGGCTGCCTTTGGCTGAAGCAGATTGATCAGAGATGATTTGCCCACGCCGGAAGGCCCTGCCACCGTGGTAGTCTTCTGCTCCAGTACCTGAAAAAGCGGTTCCAGCCCCTGCTTCCTGGCAGCGCTGGCAAACAGGACACGATAACCGCAGCATTCATACATCTGCCGGAGTCTCTGAATCTCTCCTTCTTCTGCCAGATCCTGTTTGTTAAAACAGATTACCGTTTCCAGCTGCTGCTGTTCCATCATAATCAGAAACCGGTCCAGCAGGTTGAAATTCGGTCTGGGCTTATCCACTGCAAAAATCACCAGCGCCTGGTCCACATTGGCTACTGCCGGACGAATCAGCGCATTCTTACGGGGCAGAATCCCCTTAATATTTCCGGTCTGCTCCTGCCGGCTGATGATATCAATTTCCACATCGTCCCCCGGCAGAGGCTTTATTTTCTCTTTTCTGAAAATTCCTTTTGCCTTACACTCAAAGATTCCGGCTTCCATTACGTGTACATAGTAGAAGCCGGCAATCCCTTTTATAATTTTTCCCTGCATATTCCACTTCCCGCATTAATTCTGTGTAAATGCAATGCCTTCTTTCGTGGTCTGGTCTTCTTCGGTAATTTCCGCATCGTCTTCATCCAGATACGTCCATTTCCAGTCAATGACAAAATATCCCTGACTGCAGTTCTCAATATTGGACGCATTTACCGTATAGGGGAAGGATGTGGCTTTCCAGCTGTCGATTACGTCATCCCCCTCTGATTTGTACAGAGTAATTCTGGCTTCCACACGGGTTGCATTATCCGGAATGAAATTCGGCAGTTCGATGGAATAATTATTCAGTGAATAATATGTGGTGGTTATCTTCCTGCCCAGGCTGATAACCAGCGTAATCTGGGTACCCTTTTCCACTGTTTTGCCCGGTGTAAGACTCTGGCTGATTACATTGCCTTCGGGGATATCGTCTGCATAATCAGAAGAAGTGCTGACCACTTCAATCCCCGCCGCCGCCAGTTCTTCCCTGGCTTCTGCCTCCGGTTTGTTCCGCACATCCGGCACCTGGAAGGTCTCCCGGCCTTTGCTGAGCATTACCGTAACCGTATCTCCCTTCTTTGCCCTGGCTCCGGCGTCCGGGCTCTGGGAAATAACCTGGTCGTTGGGAATGGAATCGTCAAACTGGTAATCAAATACAGGCACCAGACCTGCATTCCGCAACGTGGACTCTGCTTCGCTTTTGGGTTTCCCTTTCACATCCGGCACATCAAATTCTCCCACACCGCTGCTGATAATGACCTGTATGGTGGTATTCTTATCCACCATAGTGCCCGCTTCCTCGCTCTGGGATATAATCTGGCCTTCCGGATATTCCTCAGAGGACTCCTCGCCGCCTCTTTTAATGCCGAGATGTATTGTATTCAGGGCATCCTGCGCCTCATCGTAAGTGTAACCTTTCAGGTCAATCATTTCCACTTTTTCAGATTCCTCTTCCTGTTGGACCTGATCCTCTTCCGGCTTCTTCTCTTCTTTCTTTTTGTCGCCGAATTTAAACAGCCCCAGGAAACTGCCGCCGATATACACAATAATCACCACAATAATAATGGCCGCCACAATTCCCATAATGGTCACTGCTTTCTCCATTTTGGGATTCAGAAATCCCTCGTCATCCTCGTCCTCTTCCGGCTCGTCTTCTTCCTCTTCTTTCTCTTCCTGGTAATAAATACTTCTGGTCTGCTCTTTGATACTCTCCACCTCGTCGGGCTTCATAACTCTTGTCTTATCCTGCTGCCCCAGAGGCACCATCACTACAAAATCCTCATCCGGACTGATCAGGGCCTTTTTTAAATCCATCAGCAAATCACTGATACTGTTGTAACGCCTGTCAGGGCTTTTCTGCGTACACTTTAAAATAATTTTCTCAATGCTCACAGGCAGACCTGGCGCATAGGCGCTGGGCACCACCATTTCTTCCTGCAAATGCTGAATAGCCACCGCCACGGTGGATTCCCCGTCAAAAGGCACCCGCCCGGTTACCATCTCGTACATAACAATTCCCAGCGAATAGATGTCTGTTTTCTCATCTACAAATCCGTTTCTGGCCTGTTCCGGAGAAGCATAATGGACGGAACCCATCACGTCAGAATTGATGGTATTGGTATTTGCCACCCTTGCAATACCGAAATCCGTCACTTTGACCTTGCCCTCTGTGGAAATAATAATATTCTGTGGCTTAATATCCCGGTGAATAATATGTTTGTTATGGGCCGCTTCGATGCCCCGGCCCACCTGAATGGCAATGCTGACAGCTTCTTTAAAAGAAAGCTGCCCTTTCTTCTCAATGTAGGTTTTCAGGGTAATTCCTTCCACATATTCCATAACAATATAGTGGATGGAATTCTCACTTCCCACATCATAAATATTCACAATATTGGGATGTTCCAGTACCGCCGCGGACTGAGCCTCCGTCCGGAACTTCGTGACAAAATTCACGTCTTCGGAAAATTCCGGTTTCAGCACCTTAATGCCCACAAAACGGCCAAGGGTATGGTCTTTCGCTTTGTAGACGTCCGCCATTCCTCCCGACCCTGCTTTTCCCACTATTTCATATCTGTCTCCCAGATAGATTCCCTCTCTTAACATATTTTCACCTCACCTGAAAATGGTTCTGTCAAAATCACTGTAATATTATCATTTCCGCCATATTCATTGGCCGTATCTATCAGCTCCTGCATGGCTGCCCCAATGTCCTGATTTTCATTTATAATTTCAAAAATTTCCTCATCTTCCAGCATATCCGTCAATCCGTCGGAACACATCAGAATCCTGTCCCCGTCTTTTAACTCCACCTCAAAAAAATCCACCTCAACCTCCCGGCCTCCGCCGACAGCTCTGGTGATAATATTCCGGTCCGGATGGATTCTGGCCACTTCCGGAGAAATCTCCCCTCTGCGCACCATCTCCTGCACGTAGGAATGATCCTTTGTAATCTGTTCCATATCCGCTCCAAGCACATACAGGCGGCTGTCGCCCACATTGGCCACGCACAGTTCCCTGTCCTGCACCGTGGCCACCACCACGGTGGTTCCCATACCCTCCAGATCTATATCTGTCCGGGCTTTTTCCATAACTGCCTGATTTGCCTCTGCAATTGCTCTCCGAATCACAACTGCGGGAGAATGCTCGCTGCTGTTTCTCACAGCGTTTACAATTACTTCCACGGTATATCTGGACGCATAATCTCCCGCATTATGGCCACCCATACCATCTGCCAGAATAAACAGATTCGGCAGATTCCCAACCGGTGTTTCCGAGATATACATATAATCCTGATTCATATCACGTCTTCTTCCTGTATCTGTTCCGGAAAAAGTCCTCATGCCTCTCCCTGCCTTTCTGAAAATCCTTTTCTCAACTGTCCACAGGCCCCGTCAATATCCCGGCCCATTTCCCTTCTTATAGTAACATTTATTCCATATTTTTCAAGTTTATTTTTGAAATTCAGGACCATCCGGGGTTCCGGCTGCCGGTAATTCCGCTCTTTGATCGGATTCACCGGAATCAGATTGACATGGCAGTTTACGTCTGCAATCAGTTCCGCCAGCCGGGCCGCATCCTCATCACTGTCATTTACACCGGCCACCAGACTGTACTCAAAGGTAATTCTCCGCCCTGTCTTCCGGAAATAATCCCTGCACGCTTCCACCACCTGATGAATCTCATAAGCCCCGGCAACGGGCATCAGATTCAGGCGCTGTTCCTGAGAAGACGCGTGAAGGGAAAGAGCCAGGGTAATCTGCAGTTTTTCTTTGGCCAGCCTGGCACAATTCGGCACATTTCCGCAGGTGGCCACGGTAATATTGCG
>Ga0137306_102133_pt1 | contig 17462 bp, 13 predicted proteins | sample Inofroosms_March_FD_97187 | JGI IMG/M metagenome (GOLD analysis project Ga0137306, IMG submission 97187) | Mouse cecal microbial communities from Vienna, Austria - N-Acetylneuraminic and N-Acetylglucosamine D2O microcosms_March | ecosystem: Host-associated > Mammals > Digestive system > Large...
GTCCATAAAAAATATTGTCCCCTAGTATCAGCGCCACACTGTCCGTTCCGATGAACTCCGCCCCAATCAGAAACGCATCCGCAAGTCCTCTCGGATGTTCCTGTACTTTATATACAAACTGCATTCCAAGCTGACTGCCGTCTCCCAGCAGTTCCTCAAACATGGGCAGATCCCTCGGAGTGGAGATAATCAGCACCTCCCGGATGCCTGCAAGCATCAGAATGGACAGCGGATAATAAATCATCGGCTTGTCATAAACCGGCATGATCTGTTTGGATACTGCTTTGGTCAGCGGATACAGCCTGGTTCCCGAACCTCCCGCCAGTATAATTCCTTTCATCTTTAAAAACCCTCCTTGTTTATTCAGTTTCCCGTATCCGCCGCTTTCGGCGGATACGGCTTTATTCCTCTTCCAGCGTACGAAGCAGCAGGTCACAGTCTGTCAGGAAATTTCTGGCAAACAGAAAACAGAGCTGTCCGTCAATTTCTTTTACTTCATAAAGTCTTACAGACCGGTTGTCCGGCATGGCAGAAAGCTGATACGTACAAACCGGCTCAAAATCGGGCGTGTAATCCGCATAATAAACAGACGCCCCCTGATAACTTTCCCCCACACAGGAACGGTCGCTGCTTACATAGAGCCTCCAGCCCGTATCTGTGGGCTCGCACCCGGCCATTTCATTGTCCGCTGTGGCGGGAAGCAGCTCCTTCGGACCATTCCATGTCTCTCCGTTATCTTCCGATGTCATGACACAGACGGCAGACGGTCCTTTGTCATACTGCTCCATCTCAAAAAAATAATAAAGCGTATCGCCTGCACAACGGATATCTCCGTCCTCCAGGTTCTGTTTGCGGCTGATAATATCTGTCACATACTCCCACTCCTCCAGATCCTCTGAACGGTACAGCTTCACCGTGTAGGTCCCGTTTTCTCCTTCCGGGGACGGATTATTCACGGTACCCTCAATCCACGTATGCGTCAAAAACCATGTGTCCCCTTTTTTGAACAGAATCGGGTCAATGGAAAGTACGTCCGTCTGCAATACCACCTGATCCTTAATCAGTTCCCAGTCTTCCGACAACGCCAGTCTTAAAATATGCGTTTCACCGGCATGATTACTATATGCCACCGCCCTGTATGCACCGCCCTCTGCCATTTTCTCTTCTGGAGTTTTCTCTTCCGGGACTTCCTCCTGTACATAAAACCAGGAAGCGGACAGGTCGTCAAACTGCTGCACAACTTCCCCCTTCAGATTCAGAATCTGAATCTTTTCATCCACACTGGTTATCACATGGTCTTCCAGAAATTTGGCATCCGCATTATGATATTGCGGCAACGTAAAACCGTTTTCCTCCGGACCGGCCAGACCGGCGACAAGGGCCGCCGCCCCCAGCAGCATTCCCGCCGCAGGAACCCACATCTGCCTCTTCATGAGAAACCTCCTGTCCATGCTTTATATTTTCATCCCTGAATCATACTCCTGCAATCCCGGCAACGAGTGCCCCGAGCTTTGCCGAATTGTTACAATTATATCATTATTATAATTTGATTACAAGTCTCCCGGCCCAATCGCTGCCGCTTCCCCGGATTCCAACACCCCGTACAGAACGCCCTCTTCTTCATAAAATGAATCGTATCCTTCCTGATACAGCGCCAGAACCCGGGTCATAAAGTCTTTTCTCACGGTAAAAATGCGGCGTATCCGTTCCAGTTTTTCCGAATACACGGACCCCGGCCACAGACTGTTGTCCATCCATCCGTCCTCTTTATATTGTTCCAGATACCAGTTCAGCGAGCTTAAACCGTCCGGATCTTCCACAGTCTCTTCCTGCAGCGCCGTCTCCAGCGCCGGCACAAATTTTTCCGTCCACTCCCGATAAACAGTTTCCGCAAAATCTTTATGGCGATAAAGCTGCATCCAGTAGCCATGCGTCTTTTCGGGTGTCCCGGCAAACCAGCTCTCAGCCGCGCTTCTGCTGCGGATCAGGGAATTTTCCATATCCCAGGGCCAGGAAGCATGAAGCAGGCCATCGCCTCTTTGATCGGAATCTTTATAAAAATATACGCTGTCATTTACGCTCGTCTCCTGATTCAGTTCATAGAACAGCCACTGGTCCGCAAATGATTCCATATCAATATATTCTGTATAATATTTTCCCTTGTCGTTATATCCGTCCTCCGAATAGAGCGCATTTTCAAAATCCTGCCAGTAATCCGCAATATAATTTACCTGCTCTTCGGAAGCAAACGGCATACTCCGAAGCATAAATGAAAAGTCTCTGTCACTTACAAAGTTACTCCGCTCCCGGTCGTAATCCACCGTGGCAAGTTCCACAATATAACCGCCCGTCACATCCTGAGGAATCCGCGGCAGTTCAAACCATGTTCTCTGCGCCGGACTTTCGGCGCTGTGCCAGTCCCGACGCTCATAATTCTCCAGTTCCCTCCGATTCAGGCGCTGCGTCTCTTCCGCCAGATTCTTCAGCTGAAACCGGCTGTCCCCGATCTCGATCTTCCCGGTCAGGAGATACATTCCCAGATACCGGCCGGACACATACAGATGTACAAACCGGGACTTCGGAGCATACGCCATTCCCACCGCACTGGACAGGTCATTTGTCACTTTATAAGCCAGCAACGAATTCTCCTGATAAGCGGCCAGAAGCACATAGTTCTCGCCCGCTCCCATACCCAGAAGATCCTGCGCCTCGTGAAACCTCAGATTATAGCTCTTCTTTGGCGCCCGCCACGAATCGTGACCGTGCCCCTTTACTTTATCCACTTTGCCTTCCGCACAGACTGCGCCTTTGGTATCCAGAAGCGTAAAGGTTCCCTGCAGCCGGTTTTCCCTGTCCGCGTGCAGATACCGCAGGGCATTTTCCTCCGGCAGATTCAGCATCAGAGACGGTGCACTGCCGGCTCTTAAAAACGCAATCTTATAAAGTCCCGTATCTGTCTGACAGGAAATCTGCGGACAGCCGGCCTTTCGCTGCAGTTCCAGTTCTTTGCCGTCCGAAAAACGAAGCCGCACGGTCAGATCTGTGTCCTGATCGTTTCCAGGAAGAGCAAAACACCACATCCCGTCCCGCTGCGAATAATATCCCTCAAGCGTCGTCTTCTCCATATTCATCCGGTAATCCACGTTCATGGATACCAGCGTATTCGCTGTCTTCTCTGAAAGGGACGGCTTTCCCTCCTGCTCTTTCCAGCAGTACCAGTGATCCACAGACAGGCTGCTGTCAAAACTGCACAGCCCCTGATTCATCTGACTGGCTGTCATGCCGTCATACGGACCGCTGCAGTTCTGTATCTTTCCCCGCGAACGCCCCACAAGGCCGTCAACCGTGTTTCCATTTACATCTGCTCTGCTCGCGCAGTTTAAGACACAGCCTCCCATTTCCACCGAAGAAGCAACCGCTCCGCCAAGTTCAGCGCTGATCTGCCCGCTCTCAATATCGAGATTGCAGACGGTTCCTTCCAGATCCCGAAACAACCCCGCTTCCTTTTCAGATTCCATGATCAGATTTTTCATATGATGGCCGTTTCCATCAAAAATCCCGCAGAAACGGCATTGTGTATTCTCTTCATTTCCGGCTGTCAGGCCTTCCGTGACACCGGAAAAGTCCAGATCACTGTACAGATTCACATACAGACCTTCATACCGGTTGCCGTTTTTCACACTGGAAGCAAACTTCAGGTAATCTTCCACCGTATAAATATCAAGAATCGTATCTTCATCCTGATTTCCGCTGCTTCCCGGACTTTCAGACCACGTCTTTACGGATGCGCTCCTGTATTCCAAAACGCCGGCGAGACTCAAAATACCCGTCAGGATGAGCAGCACGCATACAGCCATCTTCCGTCTTTGTAATTCCACAGATTCATCCCCTGTTCCATAATATTCCTCATTATATAGTGGAACGTTCATTTTGGCAAGCTTTGTCTGAACTGTTACCTTACCGTTTACTTTCCGGTCCGGACATGTTATATTTATCAAAATGGATTCTGGGAGGAATTATGAGACGATTTTATAACAGCCTGCTTTCGCTGATGGAACGATATTACTGGATCTGGTTTGCGCTTCTGACCGCCCTGACCGCCTTTCTGTGCTTTCGGTGCCTGGGAATCGGCGCAGTGGACTCCTGGGATGAAGCCCGCCATGGAATCTCCGCCTATGAGATGATGCAGAGCGGGAACTGTCTGGTGAATACCTTTGCCGGACAGCCGGATTACTGGAATGTAAAACCGCCTCTTTCTTTCTGGATCATTACGGCAGGATTTTCTCTGTTCGGTTACACGGCCGTGGGACTGCGTTTTTTTTCCGCGCTCTCATACCTTCTGACTGTTGTATGTACCGGTCTTTTTGCCGGACGCTACGGAAAATCCGCATCGCTTTTTACGATGGCGTTTCTGGCTGCCAATTACTTTCCTTTCAAGGCTCATCTCGTACGTGCCGGGGATGCAGACAGTCTCTATCTGTTTCTGTTTACGCTGGCCATGCTGGCCATGCTGAAGATTCAGGAAAACCAGCGCTGGCTTTTTGTCTGCGGTCTGTGTTTTTCTCTCGCGTTTCTGACAAAAAGCTTCCACGCCGGAATGATCGCCGCAGCAGGCGGTCTCTTCCTTCTGCTGACCGGTCAAATCCGGAAGATGACTCCGCGTATATGGGCAAGGTTTCTCGCTTTTTCACTTCTGCCGGTTCTTTTGTGGGCAGTACTACGGTATCAGTATGATGGCACCGCCTTTTTCTTTCATATGTACGAAGCCGATCTTGCCGGACGCACCGCGGCAGGCGGAATCGAGGGCCACGGGCTCCCCTTTGGTTTTTACTTCACATCCATCTTCTGGAATTTTGATTATATATATGGCTTTTTAACGCTGACTGTAACTGCAGGTGTCCTCTTTCTTCTGATCAGACCAATCAGAAAGGCGGATACTCCCCTGCCTTTGACGGACCAGACAGGACTACTTTTGTGGCTGTCTGTTCCGTTACTTGGTTTTTCCCTCGTATCTACAAAACTGATGTGGTATGTATATCCCTGCACGGTACCGCTCTGTCTGCTGGCTGCCGTCTTCCTGACCGGTTTTTTAAAGGCAGAAAAAGCTCCCGCCTGGCTTCTGCTGCTCTGCCTGCTGCTGACCGGCTCGGGAACTCTTTATTTTATAACAGAAAACTATATGGACAATATCCGCGGCGCCCGTTCCAACGATCTGCAGACCTTTGTCATCGAACAGTTTGACAGAGGAAACTCCCTTGCCGGATCTGTGGTCTATCTCGATGCCTACGATCCGTTTCTCTACGCCAACACCGACGGCTGGCAGCAGAACATGCGCCTGCTGGCCATGATGGAAGGGGATCTGGACTGCCGGGACGGCGGTGCGGAAGCTTTCCTTGAAGATAATGGCGACTGTCTTCTGATTCTGTCCGTCCCCTTCCTGCAGGAGCATCAGGAACTGGCAGAATGCCGTGTTCTGGCGGATAACGGACAATACCTCCTGCTCGAAAAATAAACAGGAGGTATTGTCCGTAAATGCCCGGGGTTACCGCTGGTCGTACTGCCTCACTTCCACACTCTTCTTTTCAAAATCAAGAAAGAGCTGGAATGCATAACCATCGTCACTGGTATCCCAGATCTCCACATATTTCGGTGAAATCTCAATCAGGATCTCCGTATCTTCATGACTGTACTTATTATAGCTTTCCCAGAGATACTTCTTATACCCTTCTGCAAAACGCTGACCGGGCTCCTCCACCACCAGCCCTTTGTTTTCTGCAATTCCTTCCACCTGTACGCCGCTCCAGCAGACAGCCACCTGCGGGTTGGTCAAAAGCTGCTGTGTCTTGCGGAAATTCTTATCCGTTTTAAAATAGATTTTTTCATCATAAAACAGGCAGCTCACATTGCGTACCATCACATAGTCATTCACGCTGGATGCCAGCGCCATGATTTTGCTGTCTCCAAGCATCTCGAACATGCAGTCCACCGCTTCCTGATAAGTAATTCCTTTGTTTAATGTAAATTTCATTCTGACTCCTCTGTTCAGCTGTTGATGATTCCTCTGATCACTCTGCTTAATCTCTTGTAAACAAAAAAGGTAACCGCGGACGTCGCACCGTATTTTATCAGATTAAACGGCAGAATTCCCAGCAGCACCATGGTCACAGCATCTTTCATGGCCGGATTCACCGCCGTACACATGGCGACAATATCGTCCATGGTCATCCCTGCCATGGTGGCGTAAAACGGAATGATCATGTACAGGTTGGTAAATACTGCGGTCACGGATACGACAACCGTGCTCACTGCCATACCGACGATCGCGGTCTTTTTGGACTTTTTCCAGTGATAGACGGCAATTGCAGGCATCACATAAGCACAGCTTAATATCAGTCCCTGCACTTCGCCTGTGCCGAAGGAAAGGCTTCCCTGTATGATCAGCTGCAGCAGAATCTTTACGATAATTACGAAAAATGCCGCTACAGGTCCAAACATGTATCCGCCCATAATCTCCATGACGCCTGACAGGTCAAAAGACATAAAAGGCGGCAGGAACGGAAGCGGAAAGCGCAAAAGCATAAGTACGGTACTGACAGCTCCCATAAGTCCTACAAAAGCAATCTGCTTTACTTTTGTATGCACACCGCGGTGCACGCCTGCCGCCGATCCTGCGGACTCCAATACCGGTTCCAGTGTTTCATTTGTTCGATTCATTCTGAATCCTCCTTCCAAAAAATAAAAATCCGCGTCGAAGACAATGGTCTAAAGGCGCGTTTTTGCAGAAAATGTCTTTTCTCATCCGGACTATCACCGTCGGTTCCGGAATCCTCCACAAAGAGTCACCGGATCAGCCGCTTCCGCGGGTCATGGACTATACCATCGGTAGGGACTTGCACCCTGCCACAAAGACTTTCGGTATTCAGTTATGAATGAAGTGATTGCAGTTACATTTCTCTGCTGTAATGTATTATACACCCGTACAGAGCCTCTGTAAATACCCCGGCGGCAATTTCACAATTTTACAGTAACAGTTACATTTTACATCACAAAAACGCCCTGCCGCAGGCCGTTAATTTTATCATGCCTGCGGCGGGCGCCATACAACCGTGTGTATCTGTTTTTTACAGCATCGACTCCGGTTTAAACAGAGATTTCACATGCTCAATCTCTTCCTGCGTCGCCTTGGAAGCCGGTACATAATAAGATTTTTCTCTTGCAATCTGATACAGCTGTTCCTGTGCGGTTTCGGTCTTGTTCCGCATCTGCTTCAGCGTCTGTTTTAACTGCGGATTCTCGCTCTGAGTGATATATTCCGCATACATCTTCAATTCTCCGTTGATCCCTACCAGCGCATCACTGACCATTGTTTTCTCATCCATCTTTTCTACGCCCTCCTATTTCAGAAATCCCATTAACTGCTGCTTATTCTCTTTTGCAGACTGTGCCGCCTGCTCAAAATACTGCTTTACCTGCTGATCGGAAGACTGCGCGGCATATGCGCTGAATTTCGCATGGCAGGTCTCGCTTCCGCCAATGAGATGACGAAGGTTCTGTACATCAAGTTCTGATAATTCTGACATAAAAAATTCCTCCTTATTTTCATTCTTGCAAAGGTAGTATGTGAAAATAAAGAGGAATTATTCTGCCAGATTCTTACCAGTTATCAATCTGCATCCGGCACCATCCGATCATACAGTTCTTCATACTGCTTCGCGGAATTTTCCCACGAAAAATCAGTTTTCATCGCCCGTTCCACCATTTTATTCCAGGAACGTTTTTTATCATAATAAACGGACTCCGCGTAACGAATTGCCGCCAGCATCTCATGTGCATTATAATTCGAAAAGCTGAAACCGGTGCCCGTTTCATCGAATTCATTGTAAGGCTCTACTGTGTCTTTCAGACCGCCGGTCTCGCGCACAATCGGAAGTGTACCATACCGAAGGCTCATCAACTGGCTAAGCCCGCACGGCTCGAACCGGGAAGGCATCAGAAACGCGTCGCACGCCGCATAAATCCTGTGAGAAAGTTCATTGGAATAATATATGCATGCTGCTACTTTTTGATTGTACTTCCATGCAAAATGCCGGAACATATTCTCATAGCGATCTTCTCCTGTTCCCAGCACAACAATCTGCACTTCATCCTGGCACAGTTCATCCATGACACAGTCAATCAGGTCAAATCCCTTCTGATCTGTCAGTCTTGAAACAATACCAATCAGCATTTTCTTCTTATCCGCTTCCAGTCCAAGCTCTTTTTGCAGAGCATGTTTATTTTTTACTTTATCTGTTCGAAATGTCTTTTCCGAGTAATTTTTGAAAACCATTGAATCAGTCTCCGGATTCCATTCATCGTAATCCAGTCCATTTACGATTCCACACAGACAATTGGAACGCGCCCTCATCAGACCATCCAGATGTTCTCCATAATGCGGCGTCTTAATCTCCTCCGCATACGTATTGCTGACAGTCGTCACGCTGTCTGCGTAAACAATTCCTCCCTTCAGATAATTGGCATCTCCAAAAGCCTCCAGTTTATCCGACGTGAAATAGGACATATCCAGTCCCGTAGCATCCTGTACTGCCGGTATATTCCAGATCCCCTGAAACTTCAGATTATGAATCGTCATAACAGATTTCATATTGGCATAAAACTCGCCTTTATGAAAACTGTCCTTCAGATATACCGGAACCAGTCCTGTCTGCCAGTCATGGCAATGTACAATATCCGGCCGATAATCGATAACCGGCAAAATTGACAATGCTGCTTTTGAGAAAAACGCATATTTCTCCACATCCTCATGTATATACCCATATGGTTTGTCACCTGCAAAATAATATTCATTATCAATGAAATAATACTGAATTCCATCGTAGAGCATCTCCAGCACGCCTACATACTGGCTCCTCCAGGCCATATCCATATAGAAATTTGTAACAAAACTCATCTTTTCCTTCCATTTGGAAGCGATGCATATGTAGTTCGGGATAATTACACGTACTTCATATTTTTCTTTATCAAAATACTTTGGCAAAGACCCCACGACATCTGCAAGTCCGCCAGTCTTAATAAACGGCACACATTCCGATGCAATAAACAAAATCTTTTTTTTCATGCTCATCCTCCAGTTATGATAATCTGTTATAATTATAGCAAAAACTGCAGAGCATTAAAAGATTTTTTCACAAATTATGCATGCTTTTTGTAATCCAGACGGATTTTATCAGCAATCAGCGCAATAAATTCCGAATTTGTCGGTTTTCCTTTGCCAACACTGACAGTATAGCCAAACAGCTCATCGATCGTATCCATCTTTCCCCGACTCCATGCAACCTCGATCGCGTGCCGAATCGCCCGTTCCACCCTGCTCGGAGTTGTCTGGTGGTTTTTTGCAATCGTCGGATAGAGAATCTTCGTAATCGAATTCAGCATATTCATGTCTTCCACCGCCATCATGATTGCATCCCTCAGATACTGATAGCCCTTGATGTGAGCAGGCACACCAATCTCATGAATCATATTCGTTACATCTGTCTCCAGGTTTCGCTCTATATAAGCCATTTTCGTCTCATACGGCGCTACTCTGCGGATCTCTGCCCGTTTCTTCTGCCTGTCGGCTTTCAGACTCTGAATACGATTCAGCAGCATGTCATGATCAAATGGCTTCATGATATAGTAACTGGCGCCCAACAGAAACGCGTCTTCTGTAATTCGTTCCTGACCAATTGCAGATATGACGACAAATTCCGGTTTCTTCTGAATCTGGGTATCCTGTCCGATCTTCTCCATAACTGTAAGTCCGTCCAGTTTCGGCATGATAATATCAAGAAGTACGATATCCGGTTCCTTGTCCCGAATAATCCGGCATGCCTCCTCCCCATTTCTGGCGACCCCTACAATCTGAAGATCATCATCCTGACGCAGGATTCCATCCAGGATTTCAACCATTCTTTCATTGTCATCCGCAATGGCGATGCTCCATTTGCTCATGCAGTATCCTCCTTGTTTCCCATTTTTTCTGTCTCCTTTCTACAGCTTCATACAAAAGTTTTCAACGTTCATAGAAAGAATTATAGGGAAAATAGTAATACCTTACAAGCAAATCCTGTCGATGAAATTCGGACCGATTCGACATAATATTACAAATGGCTGCCCATAAAAGGGCAGCCATGCACTCACGTTCTAATTGTAATCCTCCGTGTTCTTTTTTCTCCAGAAATAAAGTTTTTGCCGGCGCTCCCGGCGCTCTTTTTTGCTCCTGCCATATACCAGCAGATAGAAGACCGGCATCAGCACCAGAATCAAAACGGTAGAAGCCACCAGACCGCCGATAATGATAATCGCCATACCTGACATCATCTCGGTACCGCTCCCAAGCCCCATAGCCATGGGAATCATGGAAATTACTGTAGTGAGCGTTGTCATCAGAATCGGACGAAGCCTCGTCTGGCCGCTCTTTACCAGTGCGTCTTCCACCGGCATGCGCATCCGAAGTTCATTTACGCCGTCCACATAAAGAATTCCGTTATTTACCACGATACCCACCAGCATCAGTATTCCCATCAAAGAGGTCATACTGATTGCCTGATTGCACAGGAATAAAAGACCGAAAGAACCGATCAGGGAGAACGGAATACTCAGCATGACCATCAGTGAGTATTTCGGTGATTCAAACTGCATGGCCATGACCAGGAATACCAGGAATACGGCTGCTGCAATCGCCTTGCCAAAAGCTGTGAAAGACTCAATCATCATTTCATCCATTGAACTCTGTGCAATCTCCACGGAACCGGCAAACTCCATCTCTTCCGCAAGTTCGTCCAGATCGTCCTGCACGCTGCTCATGTCATCGGACAGACAGGTGGCGCTGATGGTCAGCGTATATTTTCCATCTGTTTTCATAACGGTCTGCTGAGAATCGGTATATTGCAGTGTCGCCATTTCAGACAGGGGAATTCCCGATACGGACGCATCCAGAAGTTTGCTGGCGTCATCATATGTCCCTTCCGGATATTCCAGGAATACACTGTATTCATCTCCGTTCGATGTCACCGTCATGGCCTCCGTTCCGCTGATCATGCTGTACATGGCGCCCGCTACCTGTGCAGGAGCCATTCCGTGACTCATGGCGTCCAGAGGATCAACTGCCACCCGTATCTGCGTAGAAGTCTCCCCGGCACTGTTCGATACATTCAGCACGCCCGGAACCGTCCAGGCTGCTTCCTGCAGCATGGAGGCCGCTTCTTTGATATCGTCCAGATCTGTGGATTCCAGTGTGACCGAAGCGGCGGCGCCGGTTGACATCATCGTCGACATCTGACTGCTTACTTCAATTTCCAGCTGAATATCCACGATATCGCTGGTCTCCCTGATCCACTGGTCCGCTACCTCCTGACTGGACATCTTCCTGTCATCTTTCAGATTAACGGAGATGGAAGCAGAACCTTTCTGAGCGGTCAGCGTATAGTTCTCCACATCTTCATGAGACGCAACCATATCTTCCAGCCTCTGCATCCGTTCATCCACTTCCGATACTTTCGTTCCGGACCGGAACGTCGCGCTGACGCTCACCATACCTTCATCCATCGTCGGCATCAGTTCCGTCTCCATAAAAGATGCCAGCACAAAAGAAAGGACCAGCAGAACTACCGACACAAACACGCACAGTTTTTTATGATGGAGCAGTTTTCTTTCCATCACGTCATATCCTGCCCGCATCCGGTCCAGAAAATTGTTGATCTTAAGTTCTTTTTTCTCCTTTGGCTTAAACAGGTGGAAGAACAGCGGTACCAGCGTCATGGCTGATATCAGGGAAGCAAGCATGGCAAATATGATCGTATAGCCAAGCTGGCCGAAGATCTGTCCGCTTAATCCTTTCTGCAGGCAGAGCGGCAGATATACTACTACGGTCGTGATCGTGGAAGCTATGATAGAACCTACTACGCCGCGCGCGCCCTGCAAAGCCGCCTCTTTAAAATCCGGCATCCGGTCTTTGGAACGGAAGCAGCTCTCCAGCACAACGATCGAACTGTCCACCATCATACCAATCGCAATTACCAGCGCCCCCAGGGTAATCATGTTCAGAGAGAATCCTGCCACCGCCATAACAATGATTGTCACCAGCAACGATATCGGCATGGAGCTGCCCACAATCAGGCTCGCTTTCCAGTCTCCAAAAAACAGAAACAGGATAATCATGGACAAAATAACGCCCATCACAAGCGTACTGGCCACAGAACCGACTGCTTCTTTGATCTGGTCAGACATATCCATGGAGATGTCCGTCATCAGGTTGCTGTTTTCCTCCATCATACGGTTCATGACTTTCTTCACGTCATTGACCATGCCTATCGTACTCGCAGTCTGATTTTTGGTTACAGATACACTGATGGTTTCTTCTCCGTTAAAACGGCTGACACTGTCCGGGTCTTTCTGCGACCAGCCGACTTCCGCAATATCAGAAAGCTGAATCATGCTCCCAACACCGGTAAACAACGGAATCCGCTGCAGCTCCTGCACCGTCTGATTCTCTGATGTGCTGATCGCGCTGATCGACTGGCTGCCCTGCTCCAGAGAGCCAAGCGGAATCGTAAAATCCGTAGCCGCAATACTCTGCGCCACCTGACTCATACTCATTCCGTACTGGTTCAGAGCTTCTTCATCCAGCAGTACGCGAATATAGTGCTCACGGCCTCCGCTCACTTCCACATCCGCAACCGTACTGATTGCTTCCAGTTCCGGCACAATCGTATCATTGACCAGAGAATAGGCGTCGCTTCCATCCGTTGTACTGACCGAATACATAATACTCGGAATGGCGTTGATGTCCATCTGGATGACCATGGGCTCCTGACAGTCCTCCGGCAGCACCGAAGCGGTGATATCCAGCGCTGCCCGCAGATCCAGATAGGCGTCATTGGTATCCACACTGTAGTCATACTGCAAAAGTACCATGGACACATTTTCCTGCGAATAGGACATGACGGAATCCACACCGCTTAAACTGGCCACCTGCCCTTCGATCTCACTGCTGACCAGAGCTTCCACGGATTCCGGGTCTGCGCCCGGATAAACGGTCATAACCATCATAATCGGCATATCCATATCCGGCATCAGTTCCAGGCGAAGCGTCGTCAGAGAAGAGAAACCGAATACGACCAGCGCCAAAACCAGCAGCAGCGTAGAAACCGGTCTTCTCAGAGACAGTCTCGTTAAACCCATATTATTCTGCCTCCTCTGTCATATCTGTGTCAGAGGCAGGCTCTTCTTCCGACTCTTCCGCTTCTTCGCTTTCCTGCGGTTCCTCCTCTTCTGAAGAAGTCTGATTGATAACCTCTTCTCCATTCATGGACACAACCTCCACTTCCACTCCGTTCCGCAGTTTCGAGGACCAGTTGCTGACTACAAGACTGTCTTCTGTCAATCCTTCCTCAATCGCAACCTCCGTATCGTTCATCAGGCCGACCGTCACGTCGGTTTTCACAATCTGATTATTCTCCACACAGTACACATACGCATTTCCTGCGGAAAAATAGACAGAATCATACGGAACAACCAGTTTTTCCGACTCTCTCTGAGTCGTTGCATATACTTTCACCGATACCCCGTTGGGAAGGGAAGCGCCTGCTCCCGTCACGGTTGCCTTCACCTGGAACAGTTTCGTCTGCTGATTTGCCATAGTCCCGATCTCGGTAATCACGCCGTCGTATTCCGTACCTTCCCGCTCCACAACCACATGATCTCCGACAGCAAGAACATTTTTGGCCTTTTCCGCCACCTGGAACGTAACCGTCATGGACTCCTTGTTGGAAATGATATATGCCGGATTGCCCGCCGCGGCCATCCCGTTTTTCTCCACGCTGACAGATTCTACAATCCCGCTGATCGGAGATTTCACCGTATAGAAATCGAGCTGCATCTGCGCAGAATCAATGCCGATGGATGCGGCGTGAAGCTGGGCGGAACCAACTGCATCTGTTTCCGGATAAATTTCATTTTGTGTAATGGCATATGCCTGTTCGGCCGTATTCAGATTTTCCCGAATGGTATCCTGTCCATCTTCCAGTTGGTCAATACCGGACTTAAGTTGTGTCTTGCTGGCATTGACCGAATCAATCTGCCCCTGAAGCTGACTGACTGCTGCCTGCGCCTGATCGTGTGTGAGTTTGAAACCTGCCAGCTGACCGTTCAATCCTTCCAGTGTTCCCGTCAATTCCGTTACGCTGTCGGTTAAACCGTTTATTTCTTCCTGGAGTTTTGCCATCTGTTCCCTCACTGCAGTCAGATCGGTGCCTTCCGCCGCATTCTCTTCCTGCTGCCGTAAACTTCCCAATTCCTGTGTTTTTGCTTCCAATGCCTGCTGCTGCGCTGCCAGTTCATTTTGGGTTGCTTCGATCTTCGGCGTCAGTTCCAGCTGAGCAGCATAGTACGCTGTCCCTGCTGCGTCTGCTCCTTCCTGAGCCTTTTTCTTCGCAGATGACAGACTTCCGCCGGCATCCCGCAGATCTCCCAGATTATCTTCCATCTCGGCAATTTGATCGTCTGTCTTCCACAGACTGTCTTTCAACTGCCGAATCTGCTCTTCTGTCTGGAAATTCTGCAGATCTCTGGCGCCACCGTTTTGTGCAGTGATCCCTGCCTGCGCAGACTCATAAGCCGCCTGCGCATTCGCCATCTGCAGCTGCGCCGCCTCATCATCAATTTTAAACAGGACATCTCCCTCCTGCACCGTATCTCCCACGCCAAAGAATGTCTCTGTCACCGTCCCTGACGCTTTGGGAATTACATACACCTGCTCCTGGGGGGCAGCCATCCCTATGTAAGCTGTATCTACTGTAAGTTCGCCGATTTTGGGCGTCTCCACTTCTACGGACACTGCGCCGGCCTCCTCCGGTTCCTCCGTTTTTCCGCATGCCGCAACGGAAATTCCCAGAACCACAGCCAGACTCACGGCAGTGAATCTCTTACCGTTCATATAGTTTTCTCCTCCTCATGCTGTTTTCTGTCTTATTCAGATTATGGGATAAATTTAAACAGAATATAAATTCGGTAAATTTATTCACTCCTCCTTCTCACTTCATAATCTGTTCACAATCATTATATATGATAATAAGCAGAAAATAAATCAAAATTCACAAATGAGGTGTAATAGATGTTTCATATTTTGGTAGTAGAGGACGATCAGGCATTAAATAAGCTGATCTGCCGGGTACTGATAAAAAACAATTACGAAGTAATCCCTGCATTCAACGGAGAAGAAGCGCTCGCTTTTCTGGATCAAACCTATATCGATCTGATCATCACCGATCTGATGATGCCGAAAATGGACGGATTTGACCTGACCAGAGAACTTCGGGAAAGCGGCTATCAACTCCCGATCCTTGTTGTCACCGCACGCGATACGTTTCCGGACAAACTGAAGGGATTCAAACTGGGAATCGATGATTATATGGTGAAGCCCATTGATGTAAACGAACTGCTTCTTCGTGTGGAAGCGCTTCTTCGGCGCTCCAGGATCATTTTCGAGAAAAAACTGGAATTCCCGCATGTCTGTCTGGACTACATCAACCTCACCGTGACAATCGACGGACATTCTCAAATCCTTCCTCAAAAGGAATTTCAGCTGCTGTACAAACTGCTGTCCTTCCCGAATCATACCTTTACCCGCCAGCAGATTATGGACGAACTGTGGGGCTACGATTCGGAAACCGACATCCGCACAGTAGACGTGCACATCAACCGGCTCAGAGACCGTTTTCGGGAGATTCCGTATTTCCAGATCCAGACGGTCCGGGGGCTGGGATACAAAGGAATGATTGAAAAATGAAAAATCGTTTTTATTCCATCTGGTTTCGGATCGTCACGGCTTTCTTCTGGATCATGGTCACCACCTGCTTTCTGGTAGGATTATCCGTCCATCTGGTCAACCGGCTTAATCTGTGGCGTTTTTTGTCTTTCCCGCTGACCAGCCTGCATTTTGTTACAATTCTGGCCCTGATCAGCATTATCTTCGGTTCCCTGATCAGCATGTTTGCCCTGCAGCACGTCCTGACTCCGATCATGGAACTGTCCAAAGCCATGCAGAATGTGGCAAAAGGGGACTACACAATAAAGCTGGACCCGCCGCCGCACGGCCCCAAAAGCGAAATGTACGATCTGTGGAGCAGCTTTAATCAGATGGTCCAGGAGCTGAACAGCACACAGACCCTGCACTCGGATTTTATATCCAATGTCTCCCACGAATTCAAAACTCCGCTGGCAACGATCAGCGGTTATGCAACGCTTCTGCAGGACGACTCTCTGAGCAGCGAAGAACGGAACGAATACATTCATATTATTACACAGAGCGCCAAAGAGCTTTCCCGCATGACCGGAAATATTTTAAGCCTGTCCCGCCTGGAACACCAGACCATTGTCAGTGAAAAGGAATCCTTTCGGGTCGACGAACAGATCCGTCACTGTATTCTGAGACTGGAACCTGTCTGGTCTGCCAAAAACCTTAACATTTATCCGGAACTGGATCGCATCATCTGGAACGGAAACATGGAGCTCACTGCTCATATATGGAGTAACCTCCTCGAAAATGCAATCAAGTTTACCCCGCAGGGCGGAGAAATCAGCATTACGGCACAGATTCAAAACCCCTGGCTTACCGTTACCTTTCAGGATACCGGCATCGGCATGACACCGGATGTTCAGGCACATATCTTTGATAAATTTTACCAGGGCGATATTTCTCATCAGAAAAAGGGCAACGGTCTTGGACTTGCACTGGTCCGTAAGATCGTCACCCTCTATGGCGGTTCCATTCAGGTAGAAAGCCGTCCGGAGCTTGGCAGCACGTTCAGGATTTCTTTGCCTCTGTAGACTTTTTCTTTGATTTCTTTACTTTTTTTACCTTAAAAATCCTCGCGCAGAAAGGCGGCAGATCCACAATCAGGGTATGCGGCCTTTCTTTGTGCGGCTCATCCTCCACCCGCCAGTTCTCATCCGACTGCTTCGTATTTCCTCCATACATCTCCCAGTCCGTATTCAGCAGTTCGTTCAGCTCATACAGCATGGGCAGTCCCACCTTAAAGTCCTTCCAGAACTGATCGGACAGATTCATCACCATGAGAATCGTCTCTCCGGACGCCCGTCTCTCATATGCATAGGTCACATAATCCGCAGCGTCTACTTCCAGCCACTCAAAACATTCCGAATTGTATTCGCCGTCATGAAGCGCCGGTTCTGTCAGATACAGATTGGACAGTCTTTCATAAAAATGGTGAAACGCATCGTGCAGCGGATATTTCAAAAGTTCCCAGTCCTGTTCCCGATTCTCATCCCATTCCCGGAACTGTCCGAATTCGTTACCCATAAAATTCAGTTTTTTTCCTGGATGCGTATAAAGGTAGCTATAGAACGCCTTTACCTGCGGAAACTTGCAGTCATAATCTCCCCACATCTTCTGGATAATC
>Ga0137306_102136_pt1 | contig 17430 bp, 11 predicted proteins | sample Inofroosms_March_FD_97187 | JGI IMG/M metagenome (GOLD analysis project Ga0137306, IMG submission 97187) | Mouse cecal microbial communities from Vienna, Austria - N-Acetylneuraminic and N-Acetylglucosamine D2O microcosms_March | ecosystem: Host-associated > Mammals > Digestive system > Large...
CCTGCCTGCTGGAGTTCCGGGAACTGACAGAAGCAGCTTCTGCAACAGCGGAAGGCGGCCAGTTGTTTGAATGCGTGTGCCGGAAATTAAATACAGATTATACTAATAAGCGAAAAGCGGAACTGCTCGCCCGTGAGGAAGAACGACAGTACCGCAGACTGATTCAGACCATGGAAAGATTTTTACAGACCCTGAAACTGGAACCGGCCGGAGAACCCAAAAAAGCATTTTGGCGTGTCAGAGAGCTGTTTGAAGGAGAAAATCAGAGCTACGAGAGGCAGCAGGAACTGGCCCTGCAGACGCTGGAATACGCCTTTGACTTCCTGGAAGGAGCTTTCGGCACCGGACAGGAACTGGTTATGTTTATCACAGAGCTGAATTCCGGATATTACAGCGTAAGATTTCTGCAGAATGGCGGCTGTGAACGGTATTACCGGTATAACCGGGAACTGCTGTTTGATGAAAAGCGCAGGAAACTGCTGGAGCGGCTGGAGTAGAAATATTGCACGCAGGCAATTGCGAAACTCAATAATTGTACTAATTTCATGTACAATTCGGTGAATTTGAGTACAAATGTTTTCCTCATGCAAAAGGTGAGAAATGCATTTCAGCACCATGGAAGCGAGACTTAAAAGAGAATGGAAGCCTTTGCTGACATGCTCTTTCGTAGTCAAAGGCTCGCTGGAATGTTCGGTGCGTCCGGCATTTCGGCCTTTTCGTATGATGAAAATATTTCATGGAAAGTGTAGAAATTGTACATGAAATTTTGATAATCAGATAGTTTCGCAATTGCCTGAAATATTGCACAGGAAGAAAGGAGACACTATGAGAAAGACAACGATTCTCTTTGATTTGGACGGAACGCTGGTCAATACGGAAGAGGGTGTTGGAAAAAGCGTGCGGTACGCACTGGATAAATATGGAATACCGGAACCGGACAGAGCCACTATCCGACGATTTATCGGCCCCCTTCTGGCAGATTCTTTTCAGCGGGAATACGGGTTTTCCGAGGAAAAGGCAAAAGAGGCGGATCTGGTTTTCCGGGAACGTTATGAAACCATCGGACTGTTTGAATGTGAGCTGTTTCCCGGTGTGGAAGAAGCATTAAAAATTCTGAAGGAAAAAGGGTATAAAATCAGCGTGGCCTCCTCGAAGGAGGAAGTGCCCTGCCGCCGGATTCTGGAACGCCTTGGCGTGGCTCAGTATTTCGATTTGATAGGGGGAGCCAGACTGAAAGAAAATATAGGCACCAAGATAGAAGTGCTGCATGACGTTATGAAACGTCTCGGCATTTCCCATAAGGAAGAAGTGGTGCTGATTGGAGACAGCCGGTATGACGCCAGGGGAGCCAGAGAGGCGGGCATTGACTGTATCGGTGTTTCCTATGGATTTGAGGAAGATTTTGAGGAAATGAGAAAAGCCGGGGTAACGGAAATCTTTGATACGCTGGCGGAGGTAATTGAGTATCTGGAAAGGAGCAGGGAAGATGAGTATTAGAATTGGTATTTCAGGTTATGGAAATCTCGGAAGAGGCGTGGAGTGTGCGGTGAAACAGAATCCTGATATGGAGCTTGCGGCGGTATTTACCAGAAGGGAGCCGGAATCCCTTTCCATTCTCACAAAAGAAGCGGCTGTATGCCACGTTTCTCAGGCGGAGGAATGGAAAGATAAGATTGATGTAATGATTCTCTGCGGTGGGAGCGCCACGGACCTGCCGGAGCAGACGCCGGAGTATGCGAAATATTTCAATGTGGTGGACAGCTTTGACACTCATGCAAAAATTCCGGAGCATTTTGCGAATGTGGATGCGGCTGCAAAAGAAAACGGGCACGTGGGAATTATTTCTGTGGGCTGGGATCCTGGTATGTTTTCCTTAAACCGCATGTACGCCAATGCAATTCTGCCGGAAGGGAAAGACTATACGTTCTGGGGAAAGGGCGTCAGCCAGGGCCACTCGGACGCTGTACGCCGGATTCCGGGCGTGAAAAATGCAAAGCAGTACACCATTCCGGTGGACAGCGCCCTGGACGCTGTACGGGCCGGGGAGAATCCGGAGCTTACCACAAGACAGAAACATACCAGAGAATGTTTTGTGGTGCTGGAAGAGGGAGCAGACGGGGCGAAAGTGGAAGAAGCCATTAAGACCATGCCCAATTATTTTGCAGATTATGATACAACGGTGCATTTTATCAGTGAGGAAGAGCTGCTGAAAAATCACAGCGGGATTCCCCATGGAGGATTTGTCATCCGCTCCGGTAAAACCGGCCGGGAACAGGAACACAGCCACGTGATTGAATACAGCCTGAAACTGGATTCCAATCCGGAATTTACCGCCAGTGTGATTGCAGCCTATGCCAGAGCAGCTTACCGTCTGGCGCAGGAAGGACAGACGGGATGCAAAACCGTATTTGATGTTGCACCGGCTTATCTCAGTGCCCGGAGCGGGGAGGAACTGCGGAAGCATTTGCTGTAAAGGGTTGGAATGATTGATTTAATTTTATTTAACGATTCCGTTTCTATAGTAGAGTATATGTTGTATTTTTAAAAGGTTTGAGTCATATCCCATCAATCTAATGAATATATGGATTGATGGGATATGTGATATTTATGCATAAAACAGGAAAAAAATGGTGGAATATATACGGAAAAAGAATTATAATTGCTATAACAAATGAAGGGGAGGTAAAAATACTTGAGAAAAGGCATTTATCTGAATGATACTATTCATGGTTTGGTTGCATTGTCTGAGTATGAAAAGAGAATTATTTCTACTATAGGTTTTAACCGTTTGCATGATGTGTATCAGAATTCAACAGTTTATCTTACATTTCCGACTAACAGAACAAAGCGTTTTGAGCATTCTATTGGGACTATGAAACTTTGTTCAGATATGTTTTTTTATTCTGTATTGAACGCATCTGAAGAAATGTTGGATAAAATGTATCAAATTTTTGAGAATGAGTTTTCAGAGATTTTAGGGGAAATAAAAGAAAAACCAGATTTTTGTGATCAGAAGTTAGGAGGAGTAACTCCGGGAGAAATGCCTCAAATTGATTTTGATAAATTGCGGCATTCGCTGATACCTAATAATGTGTCCTCTGAATATCAGATTATCCACATTATTTTAATTCAGGCGATTCGGGCAGCGGCATTGCTGCATGATATTGGGCATCCGCCCTTTAGCCACGTTGTTGAGTATGCTTTAAAAGCGGTTTATCAGGAATACAAAAGTTTTGAGAGCACTGACAATCATAATCTTCAGAAGTATTTGGAAATTATGTCTAAATATTTTGAAGATAATAAGAAACTTCATGAACAAATGGGTGACGAAATAAGTAATAGTATACTATCAGAAATAATAACAAGAATTACGGATGAATATGAGAGATATAATGAAAATTTATTTGAAGTTCTTGTTTGGGAAAGCGTGAAAAGAATTTTTCAGGAAAAAGGTGCATTTGGCTCGTTGCATAGAATAATTGACAGCAGTCTCGATGGAGACAGACTGGATTATGTAACAAGAGATTCCATTAATTCAGGAATGAATTCAGGACAGATTGACTATACAAGAATTATTAATGATATGCAATTAATAGTAAATGGAGAAGAAATTTTGTTTTGTATTCCTCTGAAAGCGGTTAACTCTGTAGAGGATTTCATTAAACGTCGTTTTAATATATATAAGGATATTATTTACCATCACAGAGTCATTAAAACAGATTATTTACTGGAGTATACAGTAAGGGATCTTGTTAAAGAATATCTAAGTAAGCAGTCTGAAGAACCAAATCATCAAAATAATAAAGTAGTAATTCCTTTTGATGTGTCAGGATTATGGTTTCCATTAGGCAACGCTACAACTGTGGAAAAATCAAATGCGTTGTCACAATGGAATGATTCGTGGCTGATGACCGTATTAAAACAAATTTTTTATACGGAATATTATCGTAATAAAAATATAAAAAAAGGTTCATCAGAATACATTTTATCACAGCGATTATCCGAATTATTGCGTAATAACAAATGTTATTATTCTCTGATTAAACGTAGTGAGAATTTTAAGACTATTGATGATGCTGTAAAGGAAACTTTGTTACGAAGTAAGGAGGCTATTGGAAAAATTGTTTTAAAAGTGAATACATTGTCCGGTCAGTCAGGATTAGCTGCACCACCAGATGGTACTATGGTGGATATGAGTGCAACTTTGGATTTTATTGATGAAATTTTAGGCGGTACGGCCAAAGCTGCCGGAGGATTTGTAATGTCTTTTATTTCCAAACATTATAAGGCGATAGGAATGAGTTCTATAGAAACGCTTATACGGGATATTGTTACAGAAGAAACACAAAATATGTTTGTTAATGTAGAACTATATGATACAATTGTTGTATTTAAAAGTATTTCTATTGGGTTGGATCAGCCAATATACTTTTATGATAATTATGGAAATATATCTATATTAGATGAAATAAGTGGGATTTCTGATATATTGAGGCTTGATGCCGATTATTTGCCGGTTTTTTATATTTACGTATTGATGAAAGATGGAAGTTCTATAATAAAAGAAAAGAGAGATGAGCTTTTGGGAAAAATAGGAAACAGAATAGGCAATATGATTGTTCAAAAGATAATTGAAGCACTTAAAAAAAGAATAAATGAAATGGAGGAGCAAATATGTGTAGAGTAGTAATAAGCAATTCTAAAAGAGAGGCAGAATTTATAATTTATAATCATCTTTTCTCAAAAAAGAATTATAGGTTCACAATTCCACAGCTTGTTGGAGAATTGCAGGAGTACAAACTAAATTTGTCTCAGGAATATGTTCAGGCAGAAATAGATGAGTTTGTTGAAGCAGGATTAATTCATCAGAAATTCAGAACCTATTCTACCTGTAGCAGGTAGAATTTATAGTGGGAATACGGAGGTTTTTGTGTGAGTTTTTCCTGTTTTTCTAAGGCTGACTGTGAAATTACGGTTTTCAAAATGAAATGTAAAAGCAAGGCGAATATTGCTTCATAATTACAGGAAAATGCAGTTCTTTGAAGGTAGCGTTTGATAAGTGGCTGTTAATAAAAGAGATATAAAGGGTTTTCCGGAAACTGCCGATATGTACTTTAGCTACGGATGGCATTTATTTCCAGGGAGGATGGGAATAAGTGCCATTTTTTATCTTATAAGACAAAAACAAAGATGCGCACTCGTGCAAGAGGAAAATGTCACTTCGTGACCGTCCTAAGGTATCCCCCAGGCAAGCCTGGTACCCCTTAGGACAAATCCGCACTCGGCGCAGCAAAGTGTTCAGGTCTACGCTCCGCTTCGGTCCGCGCTAAACGGACATCCACAGGATGTCCAGCGCCCCTCATGGATGAGGGGATGGGGAGTTGCTGTGGGCATGGCCACTTTGTTATCTTATAGGAAATACCGTGTTACTGTGAAGTGCTAAAGTATATAGATTTCCTATAAGATAAAACCATTATGCTGCAGGAAAGGCATTCTTTTTTAAGGAGGAAACATTATGTCAGATAAAGTACAGGGAACTTTCGGAAACAGTTATATGGCACAGACAGTACAGGGCTATGCCGCAGGAGTAATACAGGAAGAAAAAAAGCAGGGAGCTTTCGGCGGAAAGCTGGCGGCGGAATATGCCCGCATGGAACAGGAAAGAATTCTGGATGAGATGGATCATTCTGCCGTGGAATACAGAGGTTACGGGGCAGACGGCATGTGGAAAGGCAACTTTTTCTCCGGGGATGCTCAGAATCTGAAGGAAGCGTATGATGGCGATAAGGACGGACAGGAAAAACAGCAGGATATGATGAAACATATATCTCCTGAGACAAAAGAAGCGGCAGTCCGGAAACTGACCGGGGACCGAAATGCGCCCTATTCCATACTGGCAGACGGAAACGGGGAGATAATTTATAATGGAGTAATCTTCCGCTGTGATTATGAAAATAACAGGCTCTGTCTGGGAGATGTGTCCAATCCGGATAACTGTCTGAATATCCCTCTGGAAAAAGGCGGCAGCCTGGTGGTAAACCGGAACAATATCGACGGGCTGGTGAAAGCCATCGGTATGTTTTCTCCGGCAGATGTGCGGCGGATTATGCAGGCTCTTGCCCAGGATGCGAAGGTGCGGCAGACAGAACTTCAGATTGAGGATGACACCAGCGGAGAGCAGGTTTTGGAAAAAGAAGATAAGAAAACCGGTGAAATGAAAGCACCGGGGGAAGACGATAAAAAAATCGGCGAAGAAAAAACGCCGGAAGAACATGGAAAGACCGGTCCGGTACAGACGTTGGAGCAGGAAAAAGAGGAATTCCATGAAAAAGCTGTGCAAAACCGGGAAAAGGAAGGAGAACATGAATCAGAAGAATAATCCTTACAGTAACAACGCAATGTTTAAATCATGGAATGTCATTTATCCCATATTTATCTATTTTGTAGTGACAAATCTGGCCATGTCGCTGTTTGCCATGCTGGCTTCTGTTCTGGGAGCTGATTACCAGAAACAGTACATGGCTCTGCAGACAGCAGCGGTGGCGGTAACCATACCATTTATTGCCAGATATTATCAGAGGGACAGAAAAGAGCCTACGGTATTCTGGGAGCATATGGGGATGGAATTTGCCGGGAAAACCCATGCTCAGAAAATCATCAACGGAGTGCTGATGTTCCTGGCAGGAGCTGTCATCGGCATGGCGCTGAACAATGTGCTGGCTCTGACCACCCTGGAGGAAATTTCAGAAGGGTATCAGGAGGCAACGGAGAATTTCTTTGCGGGCGGTATTTTCTTTGAACTGCTGGGCGCCTGCTTTCTGACGCCTTTTCTGGAAGAACTGCTTTACCGGGGCGTGGTGTATGGAAGGCTCTGTGATCTGATGATTCTGAACAATGAAAAAAAGACGGAAGAAGGCACAAAACGGGAAAAACGCAGCCGGTTCACAGCAATGTTATTCTCGGCTCTGCTGTTCGGAGTGCTGCATATGAATCTGGTGCAGTTCGTTTATGCAGGGGTACTTGGTATTCTTCTGGCCTGGTTTATGGAACAATCCGGGCATTTTTACGGAGCGCTGCTGGCCCACATGGGTGCCAATCTCACCTCTGTGCTTCGGGTGGAGACCAGACTGTTTGGCTGGATGGAGCAGAGCAGAGGCGTGTTTGCAGGAGCCACAGCGGGACTTGGTCTGGCGGGAATTGTTCTGATTGGAGCAATCTGGCTGCAGAACAGAAAGGGACAGGATGTAACAGACGGTTAAAAGAGCGGCTGTCCTGCTGTATGACCATTTTCTGTTGCCATGGCCGCTACAATAACCAGACGTGGAGTATCGGCTGAAAGATTTGGCCGTACCGTAATATTTTAAGAAAAGGAGCTGTTGCAAAATACAGCTCTTTTTATGTTGCAGGAAAATCTTTCCTGTAACATAAAAAATCTCCGGCAGAACGGGCGGAGATTGAAATCTTATAAAATGGTTATACTAAAAATGCAACATTTCTTACAATAATGTTGCATTTTTCTTTACAGTTCTTATATCGGAACTTCTCTGAAAAACTTTAGCCCCTGAATTTATTTTTCAGGAGAAATTCTTATGACAAATCAATTTTTGTAAAAACAGAATCCCGCTCGTCCTGTTCAATTCCAAGATATTTTTTTGTGACCCGGTAGGAAGAATGATTGAAAATGTCCATTAAAAGAGCAGGGGGAACCCCCTGTTTCCATGCATGATAACCGAAAGTTTTGCGGAGGGAATGGCAGCTCACATGAGAGGTGTGCAGTGTTTCCTCCGCCGCTTTTTTCATAATGCGGAAGGCCTGGGAGCGGCTCAGAGGCCTTCTGTAATCGGTTGTTTTTGTGAAAATATAATCTTCCGGAGCCGGATTGCGGCTTTTCATGTAAAGATGCAGCGTTTCTTTCAGGTGGTCATTCAGGGCCACCATATTTTCTTTTCCGGTCTTGTGCTCCCTGAGAAATAAATGCCCCCGAAAGCATTTTTCCTCAAAATCATACACATCTTCCCAGTTCAGATTCAGAATGTCGCTGATACGCAGAGCGGTGTGCAGTCCGAACAGGACCAGGGCATAGTTCCTGATGTTGGGCTGGCAGTTCTGATAATAATCCAGAAATTTTTTCAAATCATCTTTTCCCCGAATTGGCTGTGTTGTTCCCATATTCCATACCTCCATTCTGCAACATTATTGTAAGAACTGTTGCAAACGTTTTTCTTAAGTAAAAAGTCCTTTGGATTTCCCATATGACAGAAATTTTATCATGGTAAAGTGCAAAAGTACAGGGATTTCCGGTAACAGGAATCATGCAGCCCCGGATTGCAACGGTAAAAACTGGATTCCGGGAGAGAACAGGAGGTTGAAATGCTGAAATTATCAGTAAGGCCGGGAGAATATGTGCTGATTGGGGATGATATCAAGCTGGTATTTGCGGGAGGAAGTTCCAACAATCTGCGGATTCTGATTGATGCTCCCAGAGCTTATAACATTGTGAGAAGCGAGGCGCTGGAGCGTTACGGAATGGCAGCGGATCCGGGCAATGAGGTAAAGCATTACCGGGACAGAGAACTTTCTCCGGAGGCAAAGGAGAAAATCAAAGCCATTCTCATGGCGGAGCGCAGGAAAGCACGCCGGGAGGAGCGGGCGACGGAGCTGCACAGGTAATAATGCGGAGCAATCCTCTGCTTATTATAAATGCCGGCAGCAGTGCCGGAGTATAACAACATCCGCTGCCTCCTGCAAGAGAGAGGCGGGAGGCGGCCCACATGCACGCAAACGGATTTGCGGCATTAAAGACAAGGAGGAAAAATTATGTCAATGGTAGTACAGCACAATTTAACAGCAATGAATTCCAACAGAATGCTGGGAGTTACCACCAGCGCTCAGGCAAAATCTTCGGAAAAATTATCTTCCGGTTACCGGATTAACCGTGCGGCAGACGATGCGGCAGGACTGACTATTTCCGAGAAAATGAGAAAACAGATTCGCGGTCTGGACCGTGCGTCCACCAACGCAGAAGACGGTGTATCTGCAGTGCAGACAGCAGAGGGAGCTCTGACAGAAGTGCACTCCATGCTGCAGCGTATGAATGAACTGGCTACCCAGGCTTCCAACGGAACCAATTCAGAGTCTGACCGGGATGCCATTCAGGCGGAAATCAACCAGCTGACTACAGAAATCGACCGTGTGGCTGAGACGACCAAATTCAATGAAATCTATCTGCTGAAAGGCAACCGTGCCGGGGCAGTGACCACGCAGAAAGTGGCAGCCCATGACGCAGGCCTTAAGGGAACACTCACCGATTTGGGCGGCGGAACATCCACCTTCGCGCTGGATAAAGCTCTGGAAAACGGGGATAAGGTTACCATTGCCGGACAGGAATATACCATTGGTACCTCAGAAAACCATAAAGAAGCCGGGGAACTGAATACTTCTACGGACGGGTATGTAAAATCTACGGTTGCTCCTTTTATCACAACTACGCTGAATGCAGGAGACAGCGTAACCTATCAGGGAAATACCTATACTTTAACCGATAAAATTGCGGCTGATGACCTGAAATGGAAAGCAGGTGATAAAGTAAAGGTTGGAGGTGTGGAATTTACAGTAGCTGCCGGCAGCGGCGCCCCTGATGAAGCGGCAGGAACTGTTGGTGTGGATGTAGTTGCAAAATTTGTGGAATCTGCCCTGGCAGACGGAAAGCAGGTTGTGGGAACCAATGTGACCGTATCTGAAACAAAAGCGGGTACTACTGCTGCTGCAGATGTGACGAAGGCGGGAAACTTTACCATAGTTTCTGCTCTGGAAGCAGGAGAAATCAGTTCCGCAAAAGTAGTAGACAAAACAGCAGCAACCATTGCAAAAGCAGGTGCAGGACTTTCCACAACAGCTGCAACTTTCGACACAGGAGACAGCGTTACCATAGCCGGCGTTACCACAACTGCTACGGCAGAGACTCCGATTGCGGCAAAAGACGTATATGACGCAGTCAATGCACTGGACGTTGGAGACACGGTAATCGTTGGAAGCGGTACAGACCAGGTTACCTATACCATCGTTGACGAAGCAGATGTGGATGAAGAAGCCTTTAAACTTACAAAAGATGCGATTCTGGCAAAGATTCATGACGGTGACAGTGTCAGCACAGACGGAGGAACAACCACCAATACTGTTATCGGTGACATTGCCCTGCCAAAGAGCGATGAAAAAGTAATCAGCGCCAAAGAGGCTTATTCCATGATGGCAGAAGAACTGCAGAAGGCTTCCAGTATTGGAACCGACGAGGCAGCTGCTGTAACAAATGATGGAAATGGAAAATTCACCATTACACAGGGCTCTGTGGAAGTGAAAAAATCCCTGTCCTTCAACCTCCATGTAGGTTCTGACGCCGATATGACCAATAAGATTACTGTTGATATCGACGCCATGGACGCAGCAGGACTGGGTGTAAAGAACCTGAATGTATCCGATGAAACCGGAACAGCCGCAACCTATGCAATCGACGCCATTGCAGACGCAATTTCCAAAGTATCCGCTCAGCGTTCTGCTCTCGGTGCAGTTCAGAACAGACTGGAGCACACCATTGCCAACCTTGATAACGTTGTGGAAAATACCACAGCAGCAGAATCCAGAATCCGTGATACGGATATGGCATCCGAGATGGTGGAATACAGCAAGAACAATATTCTTGCACAGGCAGGCCAGTCCATGCTTGCACAGGCAAATCAGTCCACACAGGGTGTACTGTCCCTGCTTCAGTAAGTAGTGCAGCCTGTTATTCAGCAGACAGTATGATATGCTGCAATATAAAAGACGCCGGAATGAGCCGGCGTCTTTTTTTCATCTTACAGGAAAGACCTTGCCGCTATAAAGCGTTAAAGTCCATGACTTTCCTATAAGATAAAAATATGGATGCGCACTCGTGCGGACTGTATAAATTTTTTCAGTTGTAAAAAAAATTTCCGTATGATATAGTCAGGTCAGCGAATGGAATTTCCCCCACATACAATTCGTATTCAGGAGAGCCTGACAGAGGCTGATGTTGAAAAGGAAAGAGAAGGAGAAAAATCAAATGAAAGCACCGAAAAACACTTCAGGAGCGGGACTTCCCACCGGGGATCTGAAAAATATTCCGGGAATCGGGAAAAAATGGAACAGCATCTGAAAAATATTGGAATTCACCGTATTGAAGATTTAAATGGAAAAGATCCGGAAGAACTCTATGGACAGGACTGTCTGAAAAAAGGGTTTCAGGAGGACAGGTGCGCCCTGTATGTATACCGCTGCGCAGTATATTATGCGGAGCATGAACAGCACGAAGAGGAAAAATTAAACTGGTGGTACTGGAAAGAGAAAGAATATCCGGAAAAATGATGTCTTCCAGTCTGCAATTCTTACACAATTCTCACACAATTCGTAAAAATCTGAATTTCCTCCGGATTTTAAACGGTAAGACAAAAGAAAAATCAGGAAATATCAGCAGTGAATTGTTTGTAATCACTGCTTTTTATAAAATACTTCCTTATATTATCTGAAAATAATTATTTATATTTATATATAATCATATTATCTGAAAATAAAAAGAAAAAAACTGTTTACAGCGAAGGAAAAAAGGTGTATACTTAGTTCAGACAGAGCAATGATTTACCATGATAAAGTGCCAGGAATGGACAGCAGGGAGGATGAGAACATGCAGGAAACAAAAAGAACAGCCATGGGTATGTATGACCCCGGTTTTGAGCATGACAACTGCGGAATAGGTGCAGTTGTCAATATAAAAGGAGTCAAAAGCCATCAGACGGTGGAAAACGCATTGAAAATTGTAGAGAATTTAAAGCACAGAGCCGGAAAAGACGCGGAAGGCAAGACCGGAGACGGTGTGGGGATTCTGCTGCAGATTTCCCATAAATTTTTTAAAAAGGCCGCCCAGGAAGCGGGAATCACGCTGGGAGAGGAACGTGATTACGGAATCGGCATGTTCTTCTTTTCCCAGGATGAACTGAAACGGAACCAGGCCAGAAAAATGTTTGAAGTCATTGTAAAAAAAGAAGGCATGGAATTTCTGGGCTGGCGGAACGTACCCATTGCTCCGGATCAGCTTGGCCAGAAAGCCGTGGACTGTATGCCTTATATCATGCAGGGGTTTGTGAAGCGGCCCAAAGGGGTGGAACAGGGACTGGATTTTGACCGGAGGCTTTATGTGGCAAGGCGTGTCTTCGAGCAGTCCAGCGACGACACCTATGTGGTATCCCTGTCCAGTCGTACCATTGTATACAAGGGCATGTTTCTGGTGGAGCAGCTTCGCCTGTTTTTTGCAGATTTGCAGGATCGGGACTATGAATCCGCCATTGCTACGGTGCATTCCAGATTTTCCACCAATACCAATCCAAGCTGGGAGCGGGCCCATCCCAACCGTCTGATTGTCCATAACGGGGAGATTAACACCATCCGGGGAAATGCGGATAAAATGCTGGCCAGGGAAGAAACCATGGAATCCGAGTATTTAAAGGGAGAGCTGCAGAAGGTACTTCCGGTGGTCAATGCGGAAGGTTCCGATTCCGCCATGCTGGACAATACCCTGGAATTTCTGGTGATGAGCGGTATGGAGCTTCCTCTGGCGGTGATGATTACCATTCCGGAGCCCTGGGCCAACAACGGTCTCATGAGTCAGAAAAAAAAGGATTTTTACCAGTATTATGCTACCATGATGGAGCCCTGGGACGGTCCGGCTTCCATTGTATTCAGCGACGGGGATATTCTGGGAGCAGTTCTGGACAGGAACGGACTGCGCCCTTCCCGGTATTATATCACCGATGACGACAACCTGATTCTCTCCTCGGAAGTGGGAGTGCTGGATATTGACCACACCAGAATTGTGGCAAAGGAGCGTCTGCGTCCGGGAAAAATGCTTCTGGTGGACACGGTGCAGGGCCGGGTCATCGACGATGATGAATTAAAGGAAAAATATGCCGGCCGGCAGCCCTATGGGGAATGGCTGGACCGGAATTTAATCAATCTGGCAGATTTGAAAATTCCAAACCAGCGGGTGCCGGAATATGAAAAAAAAGAACGCCAGCGGATGCAGAAAACCTTTGGTTATACGTACGAATCTCTGAAGGAAGCCATACTTCCCATGGCCAGAAACGGTGGGGAAGGCACAGCAGCTATGGGAATTGATACGCCTCTGGCAGCGCTGGCAGGCGACCATCAGCCTTTGTTCAATTATTTTAAGCAGAAATTCGCTCAGGTAACCAATCCGCCCATTGATTCCATTCGGGAGGAAGTGGTGACCAGCACCACCGTATATATCGGGGAAGACGGGAACCTGCTGGAAGAAAAGCCTGCCAACTGCCAGGTATTAAAGGTTGAAAATCCCATTCTCACCAATACGGATTTGATGAAAATCAAGGCCATGAAGGTGGAAGGGTTTAAAGTAGTGGAAATCCCCATTATTTATTACAAGAATACCAGCCTGGAAAAGGCCATTGACCGCCTGTTTGTGGAAGCGGACCGGGCTTACCGGGACGGAGCCAATATTCTGATTCTGTCGGACCGGGGCGTGGATGAGAATCATGTGCCCATCCCCTCTCTGCTGGCGGTGTCCGCATTGCAGCAGCATTTAATCAAGACGAAAAAGCGTACCGCACTGGCGGTGATTCTGGAATCGGGAGAACCGAGAGAGGTACATCATTTTGCAACTCTGCTGGGTTACGGGGCCTGCGCCATCAACCCCTATCTGGCACAGGATACGGTAAAGCAGCTTATCGACGACCATATGCTGGACAAAGATTACTATGCGGCCATTGCAGATTACAATCATGCGATTATTCACGGAATTGTAAAGATTGCGGCAAAAATGGGAATTTCCACCATTCAGTCTTATCAGGGAGCCAAAATTTTTGAGGCAATCGGTATCAGCTCCGATGTTATTGAAACATATTTTACCAACACCGTAAGCCGAATCGGCGGCATTACGTTAAAAGATATTGAGCAGGATGTGGACGCCCTTCACTCCAGCGCCTATGACCCGCTGGGACTGGAAACAGATCTGACTCTGGAAAGCAGGGGCCGCCATAAAATGCGCAGCGGCGCCGACAGCCATCTGTACAATCCCCTCACGATTCATCTTCTGCAGGAGTCCACGAAGCGGGGGGACTACCAGATGTTCAAACAGTATACGGAAGCGGCAAATGCGGAGGAGAAGAAAGCCAATATCCGGGGAATGATGGATTTTAATTATCCGAAGAAAGGAATTCCTCTGGAAGAAGTGGAGAGTGTGGATTCCATTGTGACCAGGTTTAAGACGGGGGCCATGTCTTACGGTTCCATTTCTCAGGAAGCCCATGAGACACTGGCAATCGCCATGAACCGCCTGCATGGGAAATCCAACAGCGGCGAGGGCGGAGAGAGTCCGGAGCGTCTGGTGACAGGCCCTGACGGGAAGAACCGCTGTTCCGCCATCAAACAGGTGGCTTCCGGGCGGTTCGGCGTTACCAGCCGCTATCTGGTCAGCGCGAAAGAAATCCAGATTAAGATGGCTCAGGGGGCCAAGCCGGGAGAAGGCGGCCATCTGCCGGGACAGAAGGTTTATCCATGGATTGCCCGTACCAGACTGTCCACGCCGGGGGTATCTCTGATTTCTCCGCCGCCCCATCACGATATTTACTCCATTGAAGATTTGGAGCAGCTGATATATGATTTGAAAAATTCCAACAAAAATGCCAGAATTACCGTGAAGCTGGTCTCAGAAGCCGGCGTGGGAACTGTGGCTGCAGGCGTTGCCAAAGCAGGGGCCCAGGTGGTGCTGATTTCCGGTTACGACGGTGGAACCGGGGCTGCCCCCAGCAGTTCCATTCACAATGCGGGGCTGCCCTGGGAGCTGGGACTTTCTGAAACCCATCAGACGCTGATTTTGAATGGTCTGCGCAACAAAGTGCGGATTGAGACAGATGGAAAGCTGATGACGGGCCGGGACGTGGCCATTGCGGCCATGTTGGGTGCGGAGGAATTCGGCTTTGCCACAGCACCCCTGGTAACCATGGGCTGCGTGATGATGCGGGTCTGCAATCTGGATACCTGTCCGGCGGGAATTGCCACCCAGAATCCGGAACTGCGGAAACGTTTTGCAGGCAAACCGGAATATGTCATCCATTTTATGCGGTTTATTGCGGAAGAACTGCGGGAATATATGGCGAAGCTGGGAATCCGTACGGTAGACGAGCTGGTGGGAAGAAGCGATTTGCTGAAAGTGCGGGAGGATCTGACCGAGCGGGAAAAAGAACTGGATTTGTCCCGGATTCTGAACAATCCATTCGCAGGGCCAAAATCAAAGGTTATTTTTGATGCGAAGCAGGTCTATGATTTTGAACTGGAGAAGACCAAAGATGAAAAAGTATTGATGAAACAGTTGAAATCGGCGCTGGAAAGCGGCCAGAAACGCAGTATAGATCTGGAAGTCAGCAATACGGACCGTTCCTTCGGAACGATTTTCGGCTCAGAAATCACCAGACGGTTCGACGATACGCTGGAAGAAGATACCTTCCTGGTAAAATGCACCGGAGCAGGAGGACAGAGCTTTGGGGCTTTCATTCCCAAAGGCCTGACACTGGAACTGGTGGGCGACAGCAACGACTATTTTGGAAAAGGGCTGTCCGGAGGCAAACTGGTGGTCTATCCGCCCACCGGGGTGAAATTTAAGCAGGATGAAAATATTATTATCGGAAATGTGGCCCTTTACGGAGCCACCAGCGGCAAGGCATTTATCAACGGTGTGGCCGGAGAACGGTTCTGCGTCCGCAATTCCGGAGCCGTTGCGGTGGTGGAAGGCGTGGGAGACCATGGCTGTGAATACATGACCGGCGGCCGGACAGTGATCTTAGGAAACGTGGGCAAGAACTTTGCCGCAGGCATGAGCGGCGGCATCGCCTATGTGCTGGACGAGGAAAACAACCTGTACACCAAGACCAACAAGGCCATGGTTTCCATTGAGAAGGTGACTTCCAAATATGACGTGCAGGAACTGAAATACATGATTCAGGATCATGTGACCTATACGAATTCCGTCAAAGGAAAATTGATTTTAGATAATTTTAAGGAATATTTGCCGAAATTTAAGAAGATTATTCCCAATGATTACAATCGGATGCTCTCAGCCATCGTGAAGATGGAAGAGAAGGGGTTAAGCTCCCAGCAGGCGCAGATTGAGGCGTTCTATGCCAATAAACAGGATGAGGAGGGATAAGAAGTGGGAAAACCAACGGGATTTTTAGATTATGAGCGCAAAGTCAGCGCGGCCGAGGAGCCGAAAACGAGGATCGGACATTTTCAGGAATTCCATGCCCATCTTTCGCTGGAGGAGCAGAAGCTTCAGGGAGCCCGGTGCATGTCCTGCGGCGTGCCTTTCTGTCAGTCGGGCATGACCATCGGCGGGATGGCCTCCGGCTGTCCGCTGCACAATTTAGTGCCGGAGTGGAACGACGCGGTGTATCACGAGAACTGGGAGCAGGCGTACCGGCGGCTGACAAAGACCAACAACTTTCCGGAATTTACCTCCAGGGTCTGCCCGGCTCTTTGTGAAGCGGCCTGTGTGTGCAACCTAAACGGCGACCCGGTTTCCACCCGGGAAAATGAATATGCGGTCATTGAAACCGCCTATGAAAAAGGGTACGCGGCGCCCCATCCGCCCAAAGCGCGCACCGGGAAAAAAGTGGCCATCGTGGGCAGCGGCCCTTCCGGGCTGGCGGCGGCGGACCAGCTAAACAAGCGGGGCCATGAAGTGACGGTGTTTGAGCGGGACGACCGGATTGGCGGTCTTTTGCGCTACGGCATCCCCAATATGAAGTTGGAGAAGCAGGTCATCGACCGGAAGATTCAGGTGATGGAAGAAGAGGGCGTTCATTTCGTCACCAACGCCGACGTGGGGAAATCCCACAAGGCGGCGGCTCTTCTAAAGGAGTTTGACCGGGTAATCCTGGCCTGCGGCGCCTCCAATCCGCGGGACTTAAAACTGCCGGGAAGGGACGCGAAAGGGATTTATTTCGCTGTGGATTTCCTAAAATCGGTGACGAAAAGCCTTTTGGACTCCGAGCTTCAGGATCAGAAGCATGCCCCGGTGAAAGGAAAAAAAGTAATCGTCGTCGGCGGCGGCGACACCGGCAACGACTGTGTGGGGACTGTCCTGCGACTGGGAGCCAAAAGCGTCGTCCAGATTGAGATGATGCCCAAAGCCCCGGATACTCGCGCATCCGACAATCCCTGGCCCCAGTGGCCGAAGGTCTGCAAGACGGATTACGGCCAGGAGGAGGCCATCGCCCTGTTCGGCAAAGACCCCAGAGTCTACCAGACCACGGTGACGGAATTTGTGAAAAACAAAAACGGCGAGCTGTGCCAGGTGAAAACCGTGAAGCTGGAGCCGAAAACCGATGA
>Ga0137306_102138_pt1 | contig 17423 bp, 15 predicted proteins | sample Inofroosms_March_FD_97187 | JGI IMG/M metagenome (GOLD analysis project Ga0137306, IMG submission 97187) | Mouse cecal microbial communities from Vienna, Austria - N-Acetylneuraminic and N-Acetylglucosamine D2O microcosms_March | ecosystem: Host-associated > Mammals > Digestive system > Large...
CCATGCGTTTGGCCTCCCTCAGCAGTTCCGGCGTCAGCGGCTCCTGCCGCAGGCGCTGCTCCATTTCCACAAGGATGGCGATTTTATCAATAAACCAGCAGTCAATCATCGTAACCGCATGGATTTCCTCATAGGAAATGCCTTTGCGCAAGGCTTCGGCAATTACCCAGATACGGCGGTCATCCACCTTCTGCAGGCGCTTCTTCAGCTCCTCCTTGGAAAGGGCCGAGAAATCATATGACATCATGCTGTCCACATGCTGCTCTAAGGAACGGATCGCCTTCATCAGCGCGCCCTCAAAATTGGTGCAGATGCTCATCACTTCGCCGGTAGCCTTCATCTGCGTTGTCAGGGAGCGCTTAGCGGTGATAAATTTATCAAAGGGCAGCCGGGGGATCTTTACCACACAGTAGTCCAGCATAGGCTCAAAGCTGGCATAAGTCTTCTGGGTGATGGCGTTTTTAATCTCGTCCAACGTATAGCCGAGGGCTATCTTGGCAGCCACTTTGGCAATCGGGTAGCCAGTGGCCTTGCTGGCAAGGGCAGAAGAACGGCTGACGCGCGGGTTTACCTCAATGACGCAATATTCAAAGCTGGTAGGGTGCAGGGCATATTGGACATTGCAGCCGCCGGTAATGCCCAGCTCAGAAATAATATTCAGCGCAGAGCTCCGCAGCATCTGGTATTCCTTGTCCCCCAGGGTCTGGGAGGGAGCTACGACAATGCTGTCTCCCGTATGGACGCCTACCGGGTCAATATTTTCCATGTTGCAGACAGTAATGCAGTTGCCCGCCGCATCCCGCATCACCTCATATTCAATCTCCTTCCAGCCTGCAATGCAGCGTTCCACCAGCACCTCCCCCACACGGCTTAAGCGGAGGCCGTTTGTGAGGATGTCCACCAGTTCCGCTTCGTTATGGGCAATGCCGCCGCCGCTCCCGCCAAGGGTATAGGCCGGGCGCAATACCACTGGGTAGCCGATGGTATTGGTGAAGGAAACGCCGTCTTCGACACGATGCACCACCTGCGAGGGGGCGCATGGCTCGCCGATTTTCTCCATTGTATCCTTAAACGCCTGACGGTCTTCCGCCTTGAAAATCGTCTCGGCCGTGGTGCCGATCAGCTTTACGCCGTGCTGCTCCAAAAAACCGGACTCCGCCAGCTCCATGCCCAGGTTCAGCCCTGCCTGCCCGCCGAGGGTGGGCAGGACGCTGTCTGGCTTTTCCTTGAGGATAATCTGCTCTAAGACCTCGGCCGTCAGGGGTTCGATATAGACCTGGTCCGCAATCTCCTTGTCCGTCATAATAGTGGCGGGGTTGGAGTTGACGAGGACGACCTCCACGCCCTCCTCCTTCAGGGAACGGCAGGCCTGCGTGCCGGCATAATCAAATTCTGCTGCCTGGCCGATGACGATAGGCCCAGAACCGATAACTAATACTTTTTTAATCTGTGGATTTTTTGGCATTATTGAATCCCTCCCATCATTCCCATAAAACGGTCAAATAAGTAACCGCTGTCCAAAGGCCCTGGGCATGCCTCGGGGTGGAACTGGACAGTGAAAATATTTTTCCCCGTATACGTAAGGCCCTCATTGGTGCCGTCGTTGACATTGACAAAGGCAGGGACGGCTACCGCCGGATCCAGGCTGCCCGCGTCTACGACATAGCCGTGGTTCTGGGAAGAAATGTAGACCCTTCCCGTCTCTAAGTCCTTCACCGGATGGTTGCCGCCCCGGTGGCCATATTTCATTTTATGGGTATCCGCGCCATTGGCCAGCGCCATCAGCTGATGACCGAGGCAGATGGCAAAAATAGGGACATCGGACGCATAGAGCTTTTTGATTTCCTGGATGATGCCTTGGCATTCCTTGGGATCCCCAGGGCCGTTGCTGAGCATGATGCCGTCTGGCTTGGCGGAGAGGATTTCCTCCGCACAGGTACGGGCCGGGTAAATGGTCACTTCGCAGCCCCTTTGCTGGAGGGACTTTGCAATATTTTGCTTGGCGCCCAGATCCAGCAGAGCCACGCGCTTCTTTTTGCCCTTTAATACGGAAATGCGGGCACAGGTGACCTTGTCGACTACGTTTCCCGTAGTATACGCCTTGAGCCTGGGGAGGATATCCGCAAGACAGTAATCCTCATCTGTGGTAATCATGCCATTCATTGTTCCTTTTTCGCGGAGGATTTTCGTCAATGCCCGCGTGTCAATGCCAGCGATTCCTGGGATATCATGCTGCCGCAGGAAATCCTGGATAGCGCCTGTGGAACGGAAGTTGCTCGGCATCCGGGACAGTTCCCGCACAATATAGCCTTCCGCCCATGGCCTTTCAGACTCCATATCAGGAGTAACGCCGTAATTGCCGATGAGGGGGTAAGTCATGGCAACTGCCTGTCCAGCGTAGGAGGGGTCTGTCAGCACCTCCAGGTAGCCTGTCATAGATGTATTGAAGACAATTTCACTGATGGATTCCCTGGGCGAGCCGATGGACATACCCTGGAATACGGTGCCGTCTTCTAATATGAGAAATGCTTTCATAGATGTACCACCTTTCTGTGTCTACTGGGAGCTATCAAAAGCTTTTGTATCAAAAAGCTGAATTTTGGCAAAAAAAAAGAATTGACTGCGCCATTGCATTCTTTTTTGAGGGCTTATAAAAATCTTTTTTTCTTAAAACATAGAAATTAATATTAGCATTTTAACACATGAAAGCGCAGATTTCAACCTTTATGGGAAAATTTTCTGATAGAAGACTTGGCAGAAAGTCAAATGGAACGATATCTGCAGCATAAGAAAACAGCAGATTAAGTATGTGCATCTTTTTCTCAGATATTCCGTGAACTAGCAGAATATGTTCTATTAGGCACGCCACAAAACAGAGGCTCCTGGCATTTCTTATGCCAAGAGCCTCTGCTTCTGCCCTTTTTACATTACGGTTCGTTCCTGAATCACCTTCTTACGAATTTTGCAGCATGTGCAAAATCCTGTGTGAACAGTAACCTTTTACAATACTATCTTTCCTCCGTTATTGTCCGGACATCTGTCTTTCCTGGGCTTCGATCATTTTCTTCACCATATAACCGCCGACAGAACCATTCTGCCTGGAGGTCAATTCCCCGTTGTAGCCATCCTTCAATGGCACGCCGATTTCATTTGCAACCTCAAATTTGAACTTATCAAGTGCGCTCTTGGCTTCTGGTACTACTGCTTTGTTTGATGAATTAGACATATCGTTACCTCCTGTCGTCTTTTGTTATTGGCGCTTTTGGCGCCTGTTCTGGCCGCAGGCAGCCTGCGGCTGGCTGTAACAGATTTGGCAGGAAAAATGCCTGGCCATTTGGAAGGCCTCGGTGTATTTCGCCGCCTCATTTGTTACACAGATATTATATGCAGGGAAACGAGGAATAGACATGCAGTTGTTTCCGCTTTTGTTAAAAAATAGAAATCATCCTGCTCATTTTTGGGCTTTTAAACAAGATTTCAGCCTGTCTAAGAGCAGGCAGATGGCACATGTCCCCAGAAACGCGACAGCAAAACGTAAGAGCAGATCTGTATTTCCGGACATCTTGCCATGCTGGTACATATCCAGCACATAATCCGCATTCACCCCATACTTTTCCGCCATCCCTTCAAGCATCTGGCGTTCCTGGGGCGTGGACCGGCGCATGTAACCAACCGGATAAACATCCTCCCGGCGCAAGCTGTTCCTCAAAAGAAGGTAATCGTCAAAATAGGTACACAGATAGGACTTGTCTGGCAGTTCCATCAAAAAATAGCGGTTATAAGTTCCGCCTGTGACAAATATCCTTACCAGCTTACGCCACCATGCATCTGGATTGGACAAAAGCTGGTATTCGGATATAAAAACTGTCCTCCGCACCCGTTTGGCCCTGGCCGTATGCTCCCCTTGCCATTCCACATCCCGAAGGCGCATAAGGGGGCATTCCACCAGAGCGCCACCCTTTAAGGTAACCGCTTCCTGGCTGCGGAAACAATCCTTTGCATCTTCCTGGCGCTCCAATAAATCAACCGTATTGTCCGGCCATTGCCCCTGTTCCTTCCCTTCCCCTGCCCCGATATCATAAACCCACCCCGTAGGCAGGCTCCCCATAACCGCCCACAGGCAAAAAATACCGCAGGTTATCATCTGCAGCAATAGGAAGGGGGTGTATTTTTTCTTGTTCTTGGATAATTTTGATAATTTTTGCATAAGCAATTCCTCATTTTAGCAGTAGACAATCTATAATATAGGCTAAATTTTGCCATTCCCTTTGTATGTTTGTATTTTTCTACCCCTATTTTTCTCATTTACACTGCCTTTCAGCCAATATTCCTCCTATGCAGGCATCTTTAGATTATTATAACCCTCCTCTAACAACAAGGCAACCAATTATTTCCGTTCCATTTGGAAGCGAATGCCATACGTATGATCCCCCTTAAGCATTTCATTTAACTCTAGGCCATTGCTTGCTATATTCTAGGCTGCGAATGCAATGAGAATGCAATTTTCCTCATGTGGGCATGCACGATTTCCCTGCTGCTGGACACTAAATAAATTAAACGAAAATCCACCTATAAAATATAACTTTTTACTTGCTTTAATATGACTTTTCTGCTATAATAGGCATACCTAAGAAAAAGAAGATACATAGACATCATGATTTTGCATTCGGAAATGGGAGGATATGGGATATGGAAGAAAAACTGAACTTAATTTTAAGCAAACTTGGCAGTTTAGAAACAGATATGCAAGGCATGAAGGCAAACATGCAGGGCATGAAGGCAGATATGACAGATATGAAGGCAGATATGACAGATATGAAGGCAGACATGCAGGGCATGAAGGCAGATATGACAGATATGAAGGCAGACATGCAGGGCATGAAAGACGACATAAAGCGATTAGATGCCAAAGTTGCAAAAATAGAATTAACTTTGGAAAATGAAATCCGAGTCAATATCCAGCGTATCGCTGAGGGGCATCTAGATCTTTCCCGCATCCTTCACGATGCAATGAAGCCCAACGCCGAAGTTGAAATGCTGGCCATCAAGGTAAGAAAATTAGAATCTGAAGTCCGTGACATAAAGTTTAGATTGGCATAATCATTCTTACATATATATCTATGATTCCAGCTGTGTACTGGCCGATTTTTCATCTGACTAGCAAAACAAACAGAAGCATTTATTATGATACGGGCAGCTACTGCAGATAAACATCAAAAACTTACAGAAAAACATTGGTTCAAATCAAGTTCTTTCCATGCTTGATTTGAACCAACCGTAAAAATAACCCTATCTTCTAAGATAACTCTATGACGCAAACCCCATTCCATAGTATTTCCATTTTTTCGCCACACTCATAAATTCACAATCTCCCCCTGCCCGTCCAGGTAAGTCCGGATCTGCTCCCGGATCCGCCCATACTCCGGCGCTGCAAGCTGCCGATCCTCCGCCAAGATCCGGTTGGCCTCTTCCGAAGCCAGCTTGAGGATATCAGCGTTCTGGTAAATATCCCCCAGCCGAAATTCCAAGAGCCCGCTCTGGCGGATGCCAAAGAAATCCCCTGGCCCACGCAGCTTTAAATCTTCCCCGGCTATGTAAAACCCGTCATTGGACTTGTTGAGGATGTCCAGGCGCTTCTGCGCTTTCTCAGAATCCGTCGTATGCACCATAATGCAGTACGACTGCTCGCTGCCCCTGCCGACCCGCCCGCGGAGCTGATGGAGCTGCGCCAGGCCGAAACGCTGGGCGTCCTCCACCATCATCACCGTAGCGTTGGGCACATTGACCCCCACCTCAATGACCGTAGTAGACACCAGCACCTGGATTTCGTTGCGCGCAAACTGCTCCATAATCAAGTTCTTCCTGCCAGATTTCATCTTCCCATGGATGCACTCCACCACAATCCCCGGCGGCAGCTGCTCCTGAAGCATCTTCGCATAATCCGTCACATTCTCCATTTCCAACCCTTCGCTTTCCTCCACCAGCGGGCAGATGACATAAGCCTGGTGGCCTTTGGCTATCTCCTTTGCCAAAAATCGGTAAGAGGCCGGACGGGAATGTTTGCCCACCACACAGTTTTTCACTGGCAGCCGCCGGGCAGGGACTTCATCCACAACGGAAATGTCCAAATCCCCATAGAGGATAATGGCAAGCGTCCGCGGGATTGGCGTGGCGCTCATCACCAGGACATGGGGCTGGGAACCCTTATGGTACAAAGCCTCCCGCTGTTTGACCCCAAAACGGTGCTGCTCATCCGTAATCACCAGCGCCAGGTTGTCGAACAGAGCCTGCTCCTGGATCAATGCATGCGTACCGATCACCATTGCATGGGGATAAATCTGCATCCGTTCATAGGCCTGCCTTTTCTCCTTCTTCGTCAAAGCTCCAGTCAGAAGGATTACCGGCACCCGAAGCCCATTTTCCTGGCACAGCTTTGTAAATGTCTGGTAATGCTGCACGGCCAGCACCTCGGTCGGAGCCATCAGCGCTGACTGATACCCGGCCTGCGCCGCATCCAGCATGGCCAGGAAGGCCAGTATCGTCTTCCCTGAGCCCACATCCCCCTGCACCAGCCGCTGCATGACCTTCCTCCCCCGCAAGTCCTGGCGGATTTCCTGCAAAGTACGCTTCTGCGCCCCCGTCAGCTGGTAAGGAAGCCTGTTCATCACCTGATCTGCCCATAGTTCCTGAGGTTCCCTGCTTCCATCCCCTTCCTCTCTAACGCTTCCTGCTTCCCCTTCCAGCGGCGGGAACACAAAATCATTTATCACTTCCTCCATCTGCCCTTTCTGCAGCCCTGCGCAAAGGATAAACTGAAAAAATTCATCAAAGATCAGGCGCCGCCTGGCCTGTTCCAGTGCGTCTTCACTGCCGGGGAAATGAATATTCTCGATCGCGAAATTATATTCCGCCAGCTGGCAGCGCTCCCGGATTTCCTCCGGCAGGTAGTCCACAGATAGATCCAGCTCTTCCAATGCCTTCTTAATGGTCTGGGAAAGCTTGTTTTTGCCCAGACCTGCCGTCAGCGGGTAGCAGGGCCACAGGCAGTTCTGCATAGCCTGGTACTTCTCTGGCGCAAAAATCTGCGGCTGTTCCATATGGTATCCCTTCCCCTTACGGATTACCTTCCCCAGAAACACAAACCATTCCCCCATCTTCAGCGTGTTCCTAAGATAAGGCATCCTAAACCATACAAACTCTGCCTTAACCCCCTGCTCCTGCTGCGTAAGGGAGGTCACCTGCATTGTCCGCCCCGCCCGCACAAAAGGGCTCTGGCTGACCCGCAGCGCCACTGCTGCCGTTATCCCGGCTTGGCGTCCTTCCCCGCCATTCCCTGCCGCCTCTGGCAATAATCCCTTTCCATTCCTTCCTCCTTCTCCTGCCTGCCATTCCATTTCTTCCCTGCCTGCTTCCTCTGCCTGCCGTTCTTCTCCCCCGAACAGCCCTGGCAAATCGGCAATACGGACAACCGGCGGCAGCTTCTCATAATCCCTGGGATAATGAAGGAGTATATCACCCACCGTGTATACTCCCAGATTATGGAATAACTGTTCTGTTTTTGCCCCGATTCCTTTCAGCTCCCCAATCCCTGATGACCAATCCATCCGGCTCTCCCTCCCTTCTGGCAAATGCCAACGCCTTCCTCCTGCCCCTATTGGCAGATTCAACATGCCATCTCATTTAAAAATAACTAGAAAAGAGAATTGCCAGAAATGCTCTCTTCCCATTTCTGGCAACCTCTCCTGCAACTGTCTGATACCTTCCGCAGCTGTCTCACAAAACCCATTTTATCCTGAACGCCAGATTACTCTGCTGCCGGTATTATAGAATGCGCACAGCCCAAAAGCCGCCCCCCTTACTCCACCGATATCAGATAGTAATAAATCGGCTGCCCCCCATAATGTACCTCCACTTCGCACTGCGGGTATTGCTCGCCAAGCTCCTCGCCCAATACCTGGGCGGCTGCTTCCTCTATCTCCTGGCCATAATACACGCTGATAATCGCCGACTCTTCTTCTACCAGCTGGCTGACCATATCCTTGACTACATCCTGCATATCCTTGCCCACGGAAAGGATGGCGCTGTCCCCCATTCCCATATAGTCCCCTTGCTTGATGGCCTTGTCATCAATAAAGGTATCCCGCACGGCATAGGTCACCTGCCCTGTCTTCACGCTGGACAGTTCTTCTGTCATCCGCGCCGCGTTTTCCTCCGGCGTGCTGTCCGGCATGAAATTAATCAGCGCCGTAATTCCCTGCGGCACCGTCTTGCTGGGAATGACATAGATATTCTTCTCCTCCATCAGAGAAGCTGCCTGGTTTGCGGCCAGGATAATATTCTTATTGTTCGGCAGGATAAAAATATTGTCCGCGTTCACTTCCTCGATCGCGTTGAGCATATCCTCCGTGCTGGGGTTCATCGTCTGCCCTCCAGCAATAATATAATCCACGCCCAGTCCCTGGAAAATCTCATTAATCCCTTCGCCGATCGATACGGAAATAAATCCCATTTCCTTGTTCGGCATTTTATGGGCTTCCTCTTCCTGGGCTACCCGCTCCTGCCGCCGCTTCTCATCCGCCAGCTTCTGCTCCTTGGCAGCCTTCTGGGCGTCCTTAATTAATTTCTCCTGATGCTCCTCCCGCATATTGTCAATCTTAATCTTGCTCAAGGAACCATAGGTCAATGCACGCTGTATTACCAATCCCGGATCATTGGTATGTACATGGACCTTTGTAATCTCATCATCTGCCACTACCACAATCGAATCGCCAACGGATTCCAGATAAGCCTTGAAATCTATTTCCCCGTTCTCACCCAGGGGCTGATTCAGCACAATGATGAACTCCGTACAATACCCAAACTTAATATCCTGCTCCGCCTGTTGGGAAATCTTGGCCACGCCGCTGCTTGCCTGTACGCCTTCCAGGGTATAGTCAATCTCTTTGCCAATCAGGGCGTCATATGCCCCCTGCAGCACCGTAACTAGTCCCTGTCCGCCAGAATCAACCACGCCGGCCTGCTTGAGTACAGGCAGCATCTCCGGCGTCTTGCTCAGCACATATTCTGCTTCGGCAATCACCTGCGCCAGGAATTCCTCAAGATCATCCGTCTCCCCAATCAGCTCCAGGGCTTTGTCCGCCGCGCCCTTGGCCACGGTAAGGATGGTGCCTTCCTTCGGCTTCATCACGGCCTTATAGGCCGTCTCCACCGCCTTCTGGAAGGCATCGCTCACAATAACCACATCCAGAACCTCATACTTGCTGATCCCTTTGGCAAATCCCCGGAACAGCTGGGAGAGGATTACGCCAGAATTCCCCCTTGCCCCGCGCAGGGAACCAGAAGAAATTGCCTTGGCCAGGGAGGCCATGTCCGGCTCCGCCCCCAGCCCCTGGACTTCTGCGGCAGCAGCCATAATTGTCATCGTCATATTCGTGCCAGTGTCCCCGTCCGGCACAGGAAATACATTCAACTCATTAATCCATTCCTTCTTCGCTTCCAGGTTCTTGGCCCCCGCCAGGAACATCTTGGCAAGCATCGGTGCTTTTATCGTAGATTTCGCCACTTTCATGTCCTCCTTAATCAATCACTCTGACACCTTCTACAAAGATGTTGATTTTCTCGATTTCCATACCAGTAAATTCCTCTACCTGATATTTTACCGTACTGATTAAGTTATCAGAAACAGTGGAAATGCTAACCCCATAAGAAACAATCACATGAAAATCCAATGTAATCTTATTCTCCCTTAATGTGACATTAATCCCATGGTTCAGGTAATCACGCTTTAAAAGCCTTACCAGGCCATCCTTCATGTTCACAGCAGCCATGCCTACAATCCCAAAGCATTCCACCGCCACAGAACCCGCGTAAATCGCAATCACATCTGTATCGATTAATACTTTCCCATATTGGGTGCTCACTTGTCCTTTCATAATTGCAACCTCCATCTGCGCCCGCTTTTCTAGGATTTTTGCACCTTGGACATCCCCTTACGGCCTGCGCAGCAAATACGCAGGCCGGCGGAACCATTATGCAAAGCCGTAACGGCCAAGCGCCTCCACCGTTGCCTGCAAAAATCCATTTCCTATAGGCTCTATTATACCCAATCTCCCCCAAAAATGAAACATATATTTTCTCTTTTTTACAAAAAAATAAATTTCCTCTTGCAAAGCGGGCTTCTTTCTGATAGAATACTTGTGTTGTAGATTTGCAAAACGGCGGGTAACTAGACAGAACAGAACAGTTACAACGGCAGATTTAGTATATGCAAGGAGGTGCAGTGATGGCAAAGTGCAGTATTTGTGGAAAAGGTGTTCATTTTGGGAACAATGTCAGCCATTCTCATAGAAGATCCAACAAGATGTGGAAACCTAATGTGAAATCTGTAAGATGCAAGGTGAATGGCGGCACGAAGAAAATGTACGTTTGTACTTCCTGCTTAAGGAGCGGCAGAGTCGAGAGGGCTTAAGTTTTCTTTTCTGAGGCAGGTACAAGGGGCATTCCATTGTTTTGGGCGATGGACGGCCCTTTTTTCGTATTATCTGCAGCCTTCCAGGCCGCAAATAGTAATAATGCGGGGCGATATTTAGCGTTTTGCCGCGCATACCCGATTGATGAATTGTAACAATTACATTTTCCCATCACCCCAATTTTCAAAAAAGGAGCAGGCCAAAATGAGAAAATCAAAACGGGAAATCACGGATTTCCAGGAAATATTGGATATCATCCAGAACATGGATACCATCCGCATCGGCATCCATGACGGGACGTACCCTTATGTCGTCCCAGTATCCTTCGGATATGACGCCGCAGACGGGCAGCTGACTTTTTATTTCCATGGCGCCAAAGAGGGCAAGAAAGCGGGGCTTCTAGCCAAAAACCCCCATGTATGCATAGAAGGCGATATCTGTTACCGCTTCAAAGACACCATAAGCTCCGTGACCTGCCTGTACGAGAGCATCATCGCCTATGGAAAATGCGAACTAACTACAGGCGGCGAGGCTGTACACGGCTTAGAACGCATCCTCTGCCATTGCGGGTACGGCAGCCATGAAATCAACGCAAGCGCCCTCCCCGCCACGGCAGTCTATAAAGTGACGGTTGCATCCATCACAGGCAAATGCAGGGACAAGCACAACTAGCAGCAAAATAAATTATAGCCTAGCAGCAGCAAGACGAAAATAATCAAAATTCCCAGCACTTCATTTGGCAGGAAAAACATAATCGCCATCCCTACCGCAATCCAGAAAAAAATAAATCCAATGAGCCTTTTCATGGCATCACCAACGGGGAACATCTATTACTTATAATATATGTTCCTTTTTGGCAAAAATTAACCATAAAAATGGATTTAAAAACCAGAGGTTTGAGAAGATGTATCTCTCCCAAACCTCTGGCCGATATATCCTGGCGCCCTGCCTATTCTACATTCAGCTGCTGCGCCAGTTCCTGCGCGGCAGCTTCTTTGGCGCCCGCGTCTGCCAGCTCTGTGTTCCCGTCCTTCTGGGACTTCTTATTGGCAAACTTGTTCACAAAATCCGGCACCATGTCCAAAATCTTGGTGATGCTGTCCTGGTTCTTGATATTGACCAGCTTGGTACAGCCATCCTGGATCACCAGCACGGCGCTGGGAGCGATACGGCCGCCCAGACCCCCGGCGGCATTGTTCTTCTTCTCCTGGCAGAATGCGCCTGCGCCTACCCCAAAGGAAACCTCCACCAGGGGAAGGATGATCGTATCGCCGATATGCACGGCCTCCCCCACTACGGTTTTGGTGCTGATAAAGCTGTCCATCCCTTTAAATAGGGACTGTACGGTTGTGTTGAAATTATTCTCCTGCATAATAAAACCTCCTGTTATTGTCGTATGGCTGCAATCAGCCGGTGAATGTTTTTATCTTTGAACAGCCGGATTCCTGACGGTAACAGATGACAGATCCGAATGTGCCCTCTGCCAGAGAGTTCCCCCCTGACATACATAGATTCTGCCATAAAATCCGGCGTAACCGCAACCTGGTACTTGGCCCAAAACGGCAGGAAACTGATGATTCCCAATACCTCCCCCGTCTGTGCCGGATCCCCCATGCCAAATTCCATTTCCCCAGAAGCCTTCCTGGGAGCGAAATGATGGAGCAGGCATTTCATTTCCTGAAGGATATGGCGGAATGCCTTTTGATTAGTTTCCTCGAAAATTAATGTTTTTATGTTATGGATACGGGCTTTTATGGCGGATACTTTCTGCTGTCCCTCTCCCAAAAAGGATGTCAGCCTGCCCAGCCGCCCGGGATCCCCTGCTTCCTCTTTTGACTCTGACTCTATCTTTGTTCCTGTTGCCGGCCTGCCCTCCTTTTTCGCCTGCTCTTCTTCAAAAGCTACGATTTCTGCCTTCTGCCTCTGGATGGATTTAGCAACCCTCTTTTTCGCCTGATCCTTAGAGCCTTCCTCTTCCCTTTTTTCAGACTCTTCTGTCGTTTTAGATTCCTCCTGCCGGCTAGCGCCTTCCTGCCTCCCCTTCTGCCTGCCTGACACCCCCTGCCCTCCTTTTTGCTGACCCAATATGGGGATGCCTAAAATACGGCATTTCCAGGCAAGGCCTTCATGGCCATAACACAGCCGTATGTCCACGGCATGGAGCAGCCAGTGGAAGACGGCTTTTCCCTCTATCTCATCCTGCACTTTCACGCTTGCCCGGTATCGAACCGGCACCGCTGCCACTGCTGCCACAAGCGATATCAGAACCGCCAGAAGGACGCCAATTATCTTTAAAATCAGAATTAGGATTCCCATTTTGATCCTTTCTTGGAACCATTCCCCTCCTGCCTCTGAAGGAAATAATCCCTTACATGAAAATCTCCGGTCCTATCATACACATCCATGACAATCCTCCCCGCCAGCTCCAAGGCATTGTCATAACCTTTGTCAATCCCTACCACCAGCAGATCTGCTTGGGGATAATATTTCTGCATTATTTCCCAGGAAGGGATAATATCCAGCAGGTTCTGTGGATTGCTGCTGAGGGTGATAACATAAATATCCAACTGGCCTGCATTATGGCATATTTTCCATTTGATTTTTCCCTTCTTCCTGGCAATGCTCTCTCCTGCATAAAATTCCCTGTCCCAAATCATCCATTCTCTCCTTGGCAACTCAAAATCCCACTACATTTCATACAATAAAGGTATGGAAATTTACGATAAGAATAAGAAAAAAGGTACCCGCATTCTGTGAGCACCTTTTTCTTACGTACGGCTTCTGCCTGCAAAAGCAGGAGCCATGCAACATCCCGTCCATTCTTTCATGCGCCCATCACTGCCTGCTGGGGATTCAGAAATATTTCCTGCTGCCCCATAGATTGCTTTTCTTCAAATCCAAGTATTCATTGTATGCCTTTTCCAATATCTGTTTCTCATTCGCAAAACGGAGTAAATGGTATGCCTCGTGGAACTTATAATATCCTGAATCGACAAAATATTCTTCCCGTTGTGGTTTGCTGTAATAACTATCTGCCATCATAAGATACCAATGCACATCCTTTTCCACGGTATCGTCAGGAACGCTGAACGAATACTGGCTCTTCCCCACATATTTTATAATCATGGCTTTCACGCCAGTCTCCTCAAGCACTTCCCGTGCCGCCGTATCCCTGTATTCTTCACCTGGCTCCACAGTGCCTTTGGGGAGCACCCACCCTTCGTACTTATTCTTGTAATTCTTATACAAGAGCAGTATCTTCCCACGGAATATTACCACACCACCACAACTCGTTGCCTCTATCATTGCAATACCTCCTGATGTGGTTTAAATCGGACTTTGCAATCAGTATAACTCTTTTTTCCACATCTTGCAAGGTTTATTGAAGATGTTTTCGGAAAGCTCAGCTGCCAGACGTAAAATAGCGGTCAAACAGCTGCTTGGCAATCGGCACGGCCGTTGTGCTTCCAGCGCCGCCATTTTCTACAATCACTGTGACTGCAAGCGTTTCCTTGCCTTCCATAGAGGCATATCCGGTAAACCAGGCATGGCTCTCGCCTTTGATATTGCTGAACTCTGCCGATCCGGTCTTCCCGGCGGCTTGGTATGGCTGGCCGTTGAGGGCTGAAGCAGTTCCCTCGCGCACGACCAGGGACATAAATTCCTGCAGCTTTGCGGCCTCGTCGGAGCCAAGCAGTGAGCCGTATTCAGAAGCGCGGTAATTCTGTACGGTAACTCCTTTATAGTTTTCTGTATGGTCGATGACGTAGGGGCGCATTAGGTTTCCGCCATTGGCAATCGCGGCTGTAATCATAGCCATATGCATCGGCGTCACCAACGTCTCCCCCTGGCCGATGGCTGTCTGCGCCACCTGGTCAGCATCTGATTTTGTGTCCAGGACAAAGCTGCTCTGGTTTGAAGCGTAAGGCACAGGCAGGTTCTTGCCAAACAGCAGCTCACTGCAGAGGCCGGAAAATGCTTTCCTGTCCAGGCCAAGGCCAATATTGGCATACGAGGTGTTGCAGGATTTGGCAAACGAGGCCTCCAGGCTCTCTGTCCCATGGACGGCATTGTTATAGCAGTGGATTTCCGTCTTGTTAATGGGGATGCTCCCGATGCACTCGTAGGAATATTGCTGGTAGCTCGGATTTTCCCGCAGGTATTCCAGCGTCGTCAGTATCTTAAAGGTCGAGCCTGGCGGGTAGAGTCCCTGGGTCGCCCGGTTCACCAGCACGGAATTTTCCCCTTCCGTATCAGAAATAATGCTTTCCCACTCTGTAGCCACGGCATTGGGATCAAAATCAGGCTTAGAAACCATAGCCACAATCTTGCCTGTAGACGGCTCCAGGGCAACGATTGCCCCCCGCCTGTCACCCAAGGCCTGGTAAGCCGTTTCCTGCAGGCCATAATTTAAGGTCGTGACAATATTGTCCCCCTGGTTCTTTTGCCCCTTAATACCATTGATCACCTGCTCCAAGAAGAACGCATGGGAACGCAGCAAGGTAAAATTGCCAAAAGATTCAATCCCTGCCCTGCCATTGCTGTCATAGCCCACAGCATGGGCAAACATGCCGCCATAAGGATAATACCTAGTCTCACTCCCATCCTCGCCAACGAGCGTCTGCGCCAGTACTTTGCCGTCCGCTGAGAGGATATTCCCCCGCACCACATGCTCGGCAAAGGTTTCCTGGCGGGTATTGTAAGGGCTATTGATGAAATCCTCGCTCTTATAGATCTGAAAATAAGCAAAATAGCCAATCAGAATCAGGAACAGCCCCACAAACAGATAGGTAATCACTGCAAATTCCCGGTTCTTCTTCCTATTTGACGAAGCGCCTGATTTTTTCTCCGTAAAAAACTTCTTCATGGCCGCCGTCCCCTCCTTTCCCGCCTGGGCGCCATCTCCTTCCCGTCCCGCAGGGCTTCCTGAACCAGCCTCTCTTCCATCCCATGCAGGCTGACGTCCTGCAGCGTACTGCCTTCCATCCCGCGCTGGCTACTATCCCGCACTGGCCTGCCTTCCATCCCGCGCTGGTTACTATCCCGCACTGGCCTGCCTTCCGCTCCGTACAGGATGTTATCCTGCAGAGCTTCCTCTACTAGCCTTTGCTCCAAATCTCCAGAAAAACCTCCGTTCCATGCAGGATTTCGACTGGAACCTCCTGCAAAGCCTCTTTCCTGTGCAAAATTTCGGCCGGAATCTCCCTTCGCTTCCCTCTCCTGTGCAGGATTTCGGGCAGAACTTTCCGCCACTTTTCTTTTCCGCGCAGGCCTGCGCCCCACAGCGCCTGCTTCTGGTTCCCTCTCTAATAAGGCGTCCTGCACCAGTTCTTCTCCCCGCGGGATACGCCGCACCTTCCGGCGGCTCCTGCCCGGCTTCCTGCCAGCCTTCTGCCTCTGTGCCTGTTCCGTGCTTTCCCGCTCCCGCATCAGATACAGCCCCTGGATAATGGAAAAAATAATCAGCGTACTCAGCAGTGAACTGCCCCCGTAGCTGACCAGCGGCAGGGTCACGCCTGTAGAGGGAATGCATTTAATATCCCCTCCCACGGACAGGAAAATCTGGAACCCATAAATCGTCCCTAGGCCCAGAGCCACCAGTTTATAAAACAAGTCCTTAATCTGCATGGCGATATTTAAAAACATCAGGAAGCAGCTCCCGCAGACCAGCAGCAGGCAGACGGCAAAAATCCCGCCCAATTCCTCAGAAATAGCGGAGAAGATAAAGTCCTGCTTGACCTCCGGAATCTTGTAAGGCATCCCCTGGTTGAGGCCCATGCCAAACCATCCCCCCGTGCCAATGGCAAACAGGGAATTGGATACCTGGTTCCCCTCATTGGCAAAAACAGCCAGCGGGTCCTGCCAGGCCACCACCCGCACCCGCACATGATGGAAGAGAAAATAGGCCACCACCGAGGCCGCCGCGCCGCAGAGCATCCCCCCTGCAAAATAGTACAGCTTCCCGGTCGCCACATACAGCATGACCATATAGGCAATAAAGAAAATCAGCGCCGCCCCAAGGTCTTTCGACAGCACGAGGATCACCACATGGAGCCCCGCCACCACGGTCGCCTTCACCACATGGATAAATTCCGTAGATTCATAAAACATAGACGCCACAAAGAAGACAAAGATAATTTTGATAAATTCCGAGGGCTGTACCGTAACCCCTGCAACGCTGAAAGAAAGCTTCGCCCCATGGGATACCGCCCCCAGCACAGCCACCACGCCAAGCAGGGTAATGCCCAGCAGCGCATAGACCCAGGTCAGGCTGCGCAGAAAACGCCATCTGCTGATAAAATACGGAATCAGCAGGGTAATGGCAACCGAAACAGCCGCAATCACAAACTGTTTCACTGCAAATTCATAAGACAGCCGCGTCAGCATCACGAACCCAATGCACATCAGCATGCACATATTGTTCACCACAAGCCGGGAAGCCCTGCGGTAGAACAATGCATAGCATCCCTGCACAGCCGCAAAGAACACCGCCTGCGCCAGATAAAATTTTATCATCTCCACATTCTTGGTAGCCAAAAACAGCACGCAGTAAGCATTCAGGTGGAACAGGTACAGATACAGCACCTGCCTCCTAAACTTCCCAGCCTGCCTTTCGGCCTCCACATTCCGCTTCAGCGCAGAGAAACACTGATAAGTATACAGCGCAAATAAGATAATCATTGTATACTTTGATAATTCTGTAAATAAATGTACCATAAATTATTCAACTCCTCGTTTCCAGTGCCCATTGGTAAAATCCCTCTGGTATTGCTCCTGGCGGATGACTCCCCCGGACGCTGCCTGGCGGTACCAGCCAAACACCTGCTCTGCCTCCCGCGCATTTTCCAGCGTGAATGAAATCCGCACTGCCGAAACCCCAAGGCTGCAGATTTCCGGATAATGATGCAGCAGCGCCAGGGGGCTGATATTATAGAGCACATTGTAGCAGTCCCG
>Ga0137306_102139_pt1 | contig 17398 bp, 19 predicted proteins | sample Inofroosms_March_FD_97187 | JGI IMG/M metagenome (GOLD analysis project Ga0137306, IMG submission 97187) | Mouse cecal microbial communities from Vienna, Austria - N-Acetylneuraminic and N-Acetylglucosamine D2O microcosms_March | ecosystem: Host-associated > Mammals > Digestive system > Large...
TCATTCAGCGTGAGAGATGAGCTTTCAGTAGGGGCGACGGCTCAGGTGAAGGTATGCCTGACCTTAATGCATGGCGAGACCGAATACAAAATTTCACGTTTTCAGGATTACAGAAAAGACTCCCCTGGGAAAGTAAAGGCTGACAGCCCCGTTTTGCATATTTCCTATAAAGCGCAGGATGGCCAAGCCGAATATATTGAGGACGAGGGCAAAAAGAAGGACCTCATCAACGAAATCATTCCTAGCTCGATCTCCTCGTACTTCTTCTTTGACGGAGAGCGCGTTGAGAAGATGGGCAATGAGATACAGAACGGACGAAGTAAGGAATTCAAGGTTGCTGTTGACAACCTATTAGGCCTCAGTGCTATATCGGAGGCTATAAGACATTTAAAAGGCGGATCGAATATGGTAATTCCGTCTTATACGCGGGATTACAACGATAAGGCTGACGAAGAATATAGAAAAGCCGAGCAGTCGATTCAGACATACGAAGACCGCATAGCGCAGCTAGAAAAGGATATCGAAGACACACGTCTCGTGCTTGAAGATACGCAGGATAAATGCACCGAATATCAGACGGTCTTAGAGCGATCGAAAGATTCAAAGTTGTGGGCACAAGAGAGAAAGAAAGCTCAAGATCAAATCAATAGGTTGGACAAGTCAAAAGAAGACGCGGTTAAGAGCATGCTGGCGAAATTTGGAGACTCGTCGTGGTCGTTCTTTGCAAAGCCCATGTTAAGGTGGGTCCTAAAAGCGGTTACCGAGTCGTCTATAGATTTGAGCAAAGAGGCTCCCACCGGAATTAGTGCTGACACTATAAAAGAACTCATCGAGAACAAGACATGTCTCTGTGGAACTCATATAGAGTTCAATACTCCCGAATATAAGGCACTTGAGAGCTGGATCCATATAGTGCCTCCTGAGCACATTGGGGCTTCAGTGAGGAACTTCAATGAGCAATGCGAAACCCTTTTAGAGCAGCCTGGCGGCGATCTGAGTCAGGATATTCGCTATTTCCTGACTCAGATACACGAGTCCGATGACTCCATTTTCAGCCTTCAATCAAGGATTGACGAGCTTGATGGCTTGCTGTTAGGAGCGAAAGACACATCTGATACGGAAGAGTTGTACCAGGCCGCTAGAAGGCATGCCTCGGCTTTAACCGAGAAGCTTGAGAAGTTTAGTCAACAGTTAGGCATGGCAAAAGTTAGCCTGGCAGAAGCCAAGAGGACGAGGGACACTCTTGTTACCAATGACGCTACCAATCAGCGCGTACGTCGCGACAAAGAGTACGCTGAGGCTATTTATGAGGCTTTGTCTCGCGAGCATGAGCAAAAAGAGTCCGAAACCAGAGATGACCTCGAAGCTGAGATTAACGCAATTTTTAAGGAGTTCTTTAACGGATCGCTCAAGCTAGAACTCGACGATAAGTATAACGTCATCGTTCGTAATCAGGAATCCAGCCTCGACGCTTACGATGTCGAAACTTCTGAGGGCCAGACCGTGGCAGTAATCTTCGCCTTCATTGCTGGAGTAATACGGATTGCGACTGATCAGAAGAGGAGCGATGATGAGATGCTCATTACCGAAGCGTATCCTCTTGTGATGGATGCCCCGATGTCGAAACTTGACAAGAAGAGGATTGAGTCTGTGTGCGGAGTGGTTCCAAAGATTGCTGAGCAGGCCGTCATCATGATCAAGGACACAGATGGTGATCTTGCGCTTGAGCATTTGAAATCGCGCATCGGTTATGAATACGAGGTGGCCTGCATTGAGCCGGGTCGAGTTTCGGAGATAAAAAAGGTAGAGTCCTATGTATAACAATGTTGACCAGCATCACTTTTACGGAACGCACGCTGTATTCGCTGACGAATTAACATCGGACGGATATTTTAAGCGACTTGTTGACTTACTCGCAGTTGCTCCATTAGTCGGCTTTGAGTACAAGAGACGTTCAGAGCGCAACAACGAAGGAGGTGTAGAAAAATCAATGCTCTTTAAGCAATTGCAGAGCGTTGATAAACACCTTGAGCTCGACTACAAGATGCTCATGCTCCTTGATGTCGACCATGAACCCGACGAAGAGCAGCGTTTCTACAAGGCCTTTCAGATATCGCCAGATGAGCGTTCAAAAGAGGACTTGGAATGGTTTGAGTCATATGTACGAGGCGGTGTGGAAGTCCTTCATGAGTCGCTCATCGGCCAAGGGAATACTCAAGATGATAAGCTCATAGAGCTATATGATTTTGTGAATAGCTTTTCCGATCGCTACGATACAAATACGGAATAGCCTAGGATACGCATTCAATGCTAGTTTCGTTTGCCTCTATAGAATCAAACGCATCGAAGAATTCGGGTTCGTAGTGATCGCGTATACCGTAGCACCTGCAATGGTCCGTGAATTGGTCGAATGTCGTCCAACCTAGGAATTCGTTTTCTATCAGGTTGTAATAGAATGATTCGACTGAGGTCACCCCAGGGTTGTCCTTGAGATTGACCAGACAGGTGGCATGCTCTCCAAAAAGTTTAAAGCTATCACTATTGTTGACGACGGTTTTGAGCAGCTCATCGCTCCATCTTGGCCTGAGGGCGCCTGAATACTTCTAATGTTCGACAGCACCTCATCTCTTCTGTAGAACAGGTCTGAGTACTTTCTGCACGATCGGATTCGCTCATTCAGCTCAGCCTCAAAACGTCTAACATAATCCTCATCAAGGCCAAACTTAGATTTGCTCCAATACTCTTCCGTGTCCGTCTGAACGATATCGTCGCCAACAAGGAGTGCGCTGCAAATTCCTGCAATATTGATGCCGCGGTTAATCTTGAATTCCTCAACTATTTCAAAGTACGGAACAGGTTTATCTGAATTCCTGACATAACGACGTACTGCTTCACGTACTGACATATGCTTCGTTGATGACTTAACGAGATGTGGCCTTCTTGATGCTTCGATGGGCAAATCGTCTTCTATCATATCGATTAAGTAGTAGAGAATATCGTATGACTTTACTCCCATTGAGTAGCAGCGTTCCCTATAGTCCTCGAATACCTTTACCGTGGACACGATATCGTCTTCGCCCATAGCGGCTGCTACTTCATTTGCTAGTTTCTCTACTCCCTGCATATCGAATCCTGCAGTTTCAATGTCGTGCCAGCCGCCATTTGCGTTGATAAGAAAGGGTGAATACTCCGCAAGTCCTCCAAGGGCAAACGATTGAGCCATCGTTTTCTCCGCAATGACTTTTGCATGGTCATCAGTGATAAAGCCATTATTCTCTTCAAGCACAGAATAGAAGTACTTCGCAAAGCTGGTGCGCTCTCCGATGTTTTCAGCGTCGCAAATCCATGGATACTCTCGCAGTATAAATCGCTTGTCACCGTACCTTCTCAAAAGGCTGTAAAGAGCATGGTGCGTTGGGATTCCTTGGGCTTGCAACTGATCTTGGAACTCGGAGTAAACGCCCTCTACTCCAACAATCGGAATATGGTTCACGGTAAAGATCTCAGCAATTAGATCGGAGATTATGCTCAGAAGCTCCCTGGGATAGGGTGCATTCTTCTCGTGAATATAAGTACCTCTTCCCCACAGCATACAATCGGAGAAGCTTCCTGCCTGACTTCCGATTTTGCTCTTAGACGGTCTATTCCCAGTTCTCGCGCTGATTTCGTCAATCATCTCGTCATAGGTGAGGGCCTTGTCCGCTTCATATAGAACTGCATGGAGAAGTGCTCTCTCGCTATTCGGTTTTAGCGCTGCTCTCATTACAGGATGCTCGGATGCACCAATCAGATCTTCCGCAACCCTTAAACTACCACGCCTGTCAAAGACCGAAAGAATAGGTGCACTTTCTAAGGTACATGTCTCGCATCCTATGGCATCGATGAACTCTTCATGAGTGCAGAAGGAAGAGCTATTGATGAGATTGTTTATCTCTTTCGCAGCAGCCTTGCATGTTGAGCAGGGGTATCCAACAAGTGTGTAGAGCTGTTCTTGCCGATCTACATCGAACTCCGGAAGCATTTCTAGCAGCCCCAGACAGTCCTCCTCTCTATCGATAATACAGCTCGTTACGAGGGCCTTCTGAAGTGCATCGATTTCTCCGGTTGCGCCTGTGCTTTTTGCAATACTGAAAATCGCCAGACGGAGCAGGAGCAAGCGTTCAGAGCGCAAGGGGCTGAACCGTTCCGTAGTCTTCGATTCTATCTGCCTGATGCGCTCGCGTGTGACCCCAAGCTCGTGACCCACTTCCTCTAGGGTTTTACGAGGCATTCCGAGCCCATTGCGCATAATGAAAATCTCTATCGCCCTCGTGTCGCAGTCACTGTTCAGCTCTATGAACGTATCCGTGAAAAATGCGCCAATCTTATACGGGATCTTTGTAATTGAGGTAAGCCTCTGAAGCGAGCTGCTGAAGCTGTGTGCAATATAAGCCGATAGGAAGCTTCTGTTGCTTCCCAAAAGGCCATCGACTGTGCCATATCTTTTTAGTTCTGGATCCAGGGACGATATCAACCACTCAATAGGTGTTGGAAGAAGTTCCGGCTGTATCGACCTTTTGACCTCTTCTGCATAACACTCAAGCACCGTTTCGATTTGATCAACTCGATAGACTTGCTCCAGAATTATGTCCACCACTCGTGAGGCAGCCCGGAACCCAAAGTCGGTTATCAAGTGTTCCAGACTCGAAAAGAGCAAAGTTGAGACAGGCTCTTCTTTACCGAGGAATTCGTTTTGGGGATATGGAAGGCTTTCGTAAAGTTCCGGAATCTCGCGAACAGGTACCTCGTCAAAAGCTTCAAGACTTAGCTCTCTGTTCTTGGTGAGGAAAGGAAGCTCTGCAATAGTATGTTGAACCCATCCATCGAGGGAGATGAATCGATCAGGGCCTTCCAGATAATCAATTTCGATTCCCGTTGGAAACGGTCTGAAGCGATACGGTATGTCTTGCGGAACGGTATTCATTACCCGAGGGAGCGCTTCGTAATATGAGAGGGTGTGCAGAGTAGGCAGGTTTCTGTCGCTCAGACCTCTCTCTAGTTCAGCGATAGCGGTAGCTCCGATCCCCTTGATTCCAAGTAGATCCTCAATATTGCGTCCGAAAAGGTCTCCTACCGTAATGACACCGCCGTCTTCAAACTTATTTGCCCACCTTAGATCAACATTGAGGTCTTCATATAGCCTCAAGGCTGTCTCCTCGTCCGATAGTGGTTCGGCGTCAGGAACTGAGCAGTCTTCTCCATGACCGTTATCTTCAAGTAGGTCTCCGAGCTCTGCAAGCATTGTTTCCAGGGTAACCCTATTACCCTCAGAGCCTTCTCCGAGGAACTCTTCGAACCCTATTTCTTCATCGTCTGCCATTGTTTGATGCCCTTAAAACTGCTCGATCTCGATGAGCGAACTCAAATAGTCGCAATAATCCTTCTTTAGGCTTTTCGGGCCGTGTATACGCACGGTGCCCCCGAGGCCTGCGATCCATCCGAAGAACTGCTCGGACTTGCGGACCTTGACAACGGCCTTCGCAGTCTCATCATCGTATTTGTACCACTCTGCCGAATCGCCGAAGCGGTCCATGATGATCTCGACCTTGTCGCCGTCGACAAGAAGCGTCGCCGTTACCGGCTCGCCCCCGAAGCGGCCGAAGAGCTCATGCTCTTCGCCTTCGAACTCATGATGAGTTATCTGCTCGTTCCTGGTTGACCGTTCATCGGACACCCTCAGCTTCTCCATGCGGTCGATGCGGTATTCGGTCATGCACTCGTGATCGTCGTTCCATGCGGTCAGGTAGTAGTATCCGTCCGCGAACGTGATTCCCACGGGCGTTACCAGATGGGGCTTCCCGTCATGGGTAGCGAAGCGCTTCCCATCGAGCCCGTACTTGTAGTACATGAACTCCACCTTGAGCTTGCGCCTCATGGCGTCGTGCAGCGAGTCTATCGAGCTGAACACGGAGTCGCTCTTCGACGTTATCCTGCCCGGCACGTGTATGCGGCGGTCCAGGAGCGCGCGCTCGTGATCGTTTGCTAGAAGCTTCAGGTTCGTGGTGAGGGCCCTCGACTGGCGCGAGGTCAAGAACTTGCAAGATTCCACCGCATCGACCAGCAGCATAAGCTCAGAGAGTGTGAAGTCGCGCCTCACGATGGCGTACTGCACCGGATTCCTCTGGAAGGTCTGGATGTCGAAGCCGAACTCCCGGAGCGCCTCGATGTCGCGATAGAGGCCCTTGCGCTCGGCCTGTATGCCGTAGTCATTTAGACGCTCGATGATCTGCCGAAGCGACAGTCCGTGTTCTGCGTCCGTCTCGTCCTGCAGGATGCGCATGACGTATAGCGTCTTGAGCTTTGCCTTGGGGTTGTTCGTCATCTTAACCCTTCGCCTTCTCGACCTTGACTGTATTACAAAGTCTTCCTCTGTTATTTTACGCTAGCTAGTCAGCATCTCCTAGCCGGGTGTCCCATGGTCGCACAAAGCCGAAACCCCAGCGGCTGCCACCGCACGCCCGCGTTGGCCCAGTTCCAGCATCCATGTGACCTCGCATCCGTGTCCCGCCGCTGCGCCTTTCCTTATTCGACGCACGTTCGCACGGAACCGCTCAACCTCCGCAAGGGCCGCGATACTTTTTCGATTTCTTTTGCGAGATGCATGCATGATTCACATCTCGAAAAACAAATGGAAAAACTAGCGCGAGATTGACGTTCTCTTCCACGTCTCGCTTCGCTTCCTCCCTTGCGCAGGCCGCGAACCCGTGCGCCCGCGATCTCACAAGGCAAGCCACAGGGGCGAGCCGCAAGATCAGGAGGTCTGAATCATGGAAAACTTCAACACCAAGGTCAACAAGGCAGCAGCGATGTTCCTCAACCGCAGGGGCTACGACATCCTCGACGAGCCCTGGAAGCGCGACGGCGGGATGCTCCCGATCGACATCGTGGCCAAGGACGGGGACTCGGTCGTCTTCGTAAGAGCCAGGGGCCGCAATGCCGAGTTTGGCGAGGGCTTCGACGATGCGGGCCTAGACCGCGACAAGGCAGAGGCCTTCGCCGTCAACTGGTTCCGCGACAACATCGACGAGTTCGCAGACGCCCAGTTCCGCTTCGACGCCATCTCGATGATCGTCATGGGCGCCGACGCCAACAAGGCCCTTATCCGACACCACATCAACGCACTCTCCGAATCCTGCGCCTCGGATCTGCCCAAGACCTCCGAGCCGTCCGAGGAAGCCCGAGCCGCCCAGGCCGCCTAGGCCCGGGCCCTCCGGGGCGAGGTTGGCTGCCGGGTCGATCTGGCTCGGCAGCTCCCTCAACACAACGAACCCCAAACCCCCACTTGAAAGGAAGCATCGAAATGGGACTCGACATGTACCTCACCAAGCGCCGTCGCGGAAGCGATGCCGAGCAGGAGCTCGTGGCCTACTGGCGCAAGGCAAACCAGATCCACGGATGGTTCGAGCGCAACCTCACCGATGGATACATCGAGAACTGCGAGCTGTACCCGGTGTGCTTGGAGAACCTCAACTGCCTCATGAGCGATTGCAGGCTGGTGCTCTCGGATCGCTCGAAGGCATCCGACGTCCTTCCCTGCGAGGAGGGTTTCTTCTTCGGCAGCCAGGTCTACGACGACTACTACTTCGAGAACCTAGCTGAGACCGAGCGGATGCTCGCGCAGGTCATCTCTGACACGACAGAGGACGACGAGCTCTTCTACCACGCGTGGTGGTAGCAGCGAGGCAGCTGGTGCCTTAGAGCGCCGGATACAAAAGATTTGCAAAACAGCACAGTTCTGTGCTGTTTTGTGCTATCATGGAAATGTAATACAAATCAGCCCGACCCATTCCACCTCGGGGTCGGCAGGCAAGACGCAAGGGAAAGGAGCAATTTCATGCGCACCATCGCCATATCCAACTACAAGGGAGGCGTGGGCAAGACCACCACTGCGGTGAACCTCGCGAGCGTGTACGAGCAGCAGGGCAAGAGGGTGCTTCTGATCGACCTCGACCCGCAGGCGAGCGCAACGGACTATTACGGGCTCTACGAGCGGGCGAAGTCGGAGGGAAGAACCTCCATCGAGCTGCTCTACGGAAACGCACCCGTAAGCGAGGTCGCATTCCCCATAGAGGGGACGACGCTCTCGGTGATCCCGTCGGTGATCGAGCTGGTGGACCAGAACGAGCTCTTGCTCCGAGAGCAGAGGCTCAAGTTCGCCCTCGATGACGCCGCAGAAGACTTCGACATCGCGATCATCGATTGCTCGCCGGTGCTCAAGCGCCTGGCCTTCAACGCCTATTTGGCGGCAGCGGAGGACGGCATCATCATCGTGCCGGTGAAGCTAGACTCGACCGTCATGCGCGGCACCGCCCTCACAGTCGAGGCTACGCGCTCGATCACGGAGGCCCTCCGCCTTCCCCGCCCCAAGTTCACGATACTTCGCACTTGCGTCCCTGGTCGCATGACCAATGCGGAGCGCACCGGTGCCGAAGTCCTCGACCGCTACTTCCAGGACGTGCTATTCGACAGCGTCATCCATGCTTCCACGAAAGTCGCAGAGGGCAGCTGGCAATGGCTTCCCGTGACGGCCTTCGAGCCGGGAAGCCGACCTGCCAAGGACTACGCGGCCCTGGCCGAGGAGGTGCTCCATGAGCTCGCCTAGCGAAGTGGCAGAGTCCTTCACCCTCTCCGGGCTTTTGGACAAGAGCTCCAAGACGCGCGAGCGCTTCCCGATCGTGGAGATAGAGGTGGGCGCGATCGAGGGCCATCCGGCAAACGTCGCGTACTCCATGGACGGGAAGTCGATAGCCAACCTCGCGCGCTCCATCAAGAAGGACGGCCTCACGGACATCCCGCTCGTGCGCAAGCTCGACGACGGCTCCTGGCAGATGATCTCCGGGCACCGCCGCCTTGAGGCATTCCGCATGCTCGCGGCAGAGGACGACGTGTTCTCCCGCATCCCGTGCCGGGTCGTGGAGGGCATCACGGACTCGCAGGCGATCGTCCTCCTTCACACCGCCAACTACTTCGTCCGCGCCCTCACCGTCACGGAGCGCGCACGCGCGACCGAAGCCCTCGGCATCGAGGTGGAGCGGATCCGCGAGGGCAACGAGGAGCTCGCTGGTGTGCGCTCATGCGATATCAAGGCCGCCATGGTGGAAGAGCAGACCGGACGAGCCGTATCCGGCAAGACAATCCTTCGCGAGGAGAAGCTCGCGAAGGTGATCGAGAACGACCTCTCCCGCCATTGGGCGAACGAGGCCGACGAGGGACGGCTCTCGGCTTCGAGCATCGACATGCTCAAGGAGCTTCCCCGTGAGAAGCAGGCTCGGCTCTACGTCGAGAGGCCAGCGGGGCTCTCCAAGAAGGAGACGACCGACTACCTCAAGCAGAAGCTCGGCGTCGAGTCCTCCACGGACAAGCGCCTGTTGCGCGTCCTCGACGACCTCAAGTCATACGCGTCCACCATGCCCGACGAGCCTTCCCAGGCAGACCGAGAGACCATCCTCGAAATCAAGCGTCTGAGCGCCCGTATCTCCAAAATGGCGGTATAGAAGTCCGCTTCATGTGAGATAGGCGCTTAGACGCGAATCCTAGCAAGTAGCCCATGGCGTATTACATCTTCGATTCCATGCCATGGCACTTGCCCCCGGAGGCGTTGGATCAGTTATGTCGCCGAGATAAGTAGGGTCTCGGCTCCGACGACTCCGGGGGATCAGACGGGAGCGATGCGCGCTCGCAAGCGAGCCCACATCCCTGCCCGGCGGGGGATCCCCCCGCGCCCCTAATCGAGACAACTTCAGATGACAAGGAGGCCACGATGGCCGACAAGAACAAGACCCACACCCTGAGCTTCCGCCTCGCCGAGGACGACTACCAGAGACTCGCTGAGCGATGCCGCAAGGCGGAGCTCACGCAGTCCAAGTACCTCCGCTACCTGATCCGCACGCCCTTGGTCGTCGGCGAGGAGCTTCGCGAGGATGTCCCTTGCGTGATTATGGACAAGGTCGCGCTGCGCAAGATCTCGCGTGAGCTGACGCGCTGGGGCTACCACTACAACCAGGCCGTGCATGCGATGAACTCGATCAACTACTACTGCGCCCATGGGAAGGCCGACTCGGCCATCCTCGACGGGAAGGCGGAGTCGATAGAGGTCGAGCTGGCGGCTGTGAATGCCAACGCGGAGCGCCTCGTCTACGCGGTCGCCGAGCTTCAGGCGAAGCACCTCATTGAGGCGTAGCCATGCCGATCTTGAAGCCGATATCCGGTCACGGGACGGTCTCGAAGCTGCGCACCTATCTTGAGAAGAAGAACAGGGCGCTTGGCAGGGACGTTCTCAACCTCCCTTTGCGTGACGAATGGATCTGCGAGGAGCGGGGCCAAAGGGTCATCCCGGTCGAGTGGGACGTCGAGATGGACGACACGCGCGAGGCGTACGGCACCAACAAGGAATGGCGCGGCATGAGGGCGCGGACCTTCAAGCACTTCGTGGTGTCCCCGGACCCGGACGACCGCATAACCCTGGAGCAGCTGAGGGAGCTCTCGCACAGGTGGGTCGAATCGAACTTCCCGAAGCACGAGGTCGCGATCGTCTACCACTCCGACAACGAGGGCAGCATCCCGCATGCGCACATTGTCGTCAACAACGCGAACCTTGAGACGGAGCGCAGGCTCCACACCGACCATCCCGAGGACCTCAACCGAGAGCTCCAGGACATAGCGAGGGAGATGGGCCTCTCCGGGCTCTCCAACCAGATGCCGAGCCGAGGCGAGAAGAGCTCATCCGGCAAGCAGCCCCGCACGAGGCAGTCGATCTACTTCGGGCGTGCCGAGAAGGAGCTCATGGCATCCGGGGGCTATTCATGGGTCGGCGACATCAGGGCGCGCGTGGCTCTCGCCAAGAACACCTCGCGAAGCCAGGAGGAGTTCTTCGAGGCATTGAGCCGCCTGGGCATCGAGATCGCGGACAACTCCGAGAAGGCGCGCCGGGACGACTGGATCTTCTCGCTCGCAGACGAGCCCTCCAAGAAGGTGTCCGGAGAGAGGCTCGGCTACACGTTTGGAAAGTCGATGCTTTCCGATCGCTTCCAAAGGCAGTCGGCCTACCAGCCGAGCACGAGGAGCGCGAGCGAGATCCGGCACCGCGCCGTGGACGCCGTGAGGCTGAACGACCTCAACGACTTGAGCAGGCTGTCGGCAGTCCTTGAGACATGCGCGAAGTTCGATGTGCGCTACCTGGAGGACTTCGACAGGCGTCTGGCCACGCTCACGCGCCGGGGCCACGAGGACTCCGAGGGATTCAGGAGGCTCGTTGCCGCCAGGGTCTACGTCGCCGAGAACGAGCTCATGACGCGAAGGAGCGACAGGAGCGAAGGTCAGCCGCAGGCCACGAGGCGTCGCGGCAACTCGGCAGAGCAGCCGAGGCAGAGGGTCCAGGAGCATCAGCGCACAAGGGCGAGAGAGAGGGGTGAGCGATGATTGTGAAGATCACCTACGACGACAAGCGGCTAGACGTGTTCGACACCGCGACCTTCACCTGCCCCGCCCCGCTCGGCAAGCAGAACATGCTCACGAACTTCGAGGTGCGCTTCGACGAGATGGGTACCGAGGGGCTCTGGCTCGCGGCACACAGCTACCGCATCGACGATTCGACGGCAAGTAACACGGAGGCCGACGAGGTCCCGATCGCCCGGCGGAAGAAGGGATGGAGGTTTCTGCTGTCGTCTTCTGAGGAGCTGGATCACGTGGAGCTCGTGGTGGTAGATGGCGAGGCGATTATCAAGCGCGTCTGCGGCGAGCTCGTAGACCTCCAGAGCTTCGACGAGAAGGCCTACGAGTGCATAGGCGCCTCCTCCAAGGGGCTGCACGAGCGCATCTGCGACCTCTTCGAGTACCTCCAAAGGTTCACGGGAGAGGCAGAGCCAGTCATCCCAGGCGTTCCCTGTCATGTGGCACGTCAGCTCCTCGCGGCATGCGTCAACGCCGAGAGTGAGGAAGAGACCGAAGAGGAATGGGGCGATTTGGATGAAGTTGGTTGGTAGTTTCATACGTTGGCTTATCCGGGCAGTGTTCCGGTTCATGTAGAAGGGATTTCAAGATGAAGGCTACAGAGATCATCAAGGGCAAGAAGCAGGTATTCGCGATCGCAGGAATCGTGATCGCGGCTATCCTCCTGGCCTTCGCCGGGGGCATGGCTGTGTTCTTCTCCGGCCATGCCGAGGCAGGCGACATTGGCAGCGGCAACGCGGTCGGATTCGTGATGGGCCATGCGGCGGATGGCATCGAGCCTCCGGCCACCGAGGAGACCGAGGCGGAAGAGGAGCTGGAAGAGGTTGTAGCAGAAGACCAAGAGGCTGCCGAACCCGTGCAAGGCGAAGCTGTGGAGGCGCAGGCTGCTGAGCAGCGTAGCGATGCGTCGAGTGGACAAAGCGGTCCCGTCGCATCTAGCGTCCCTGCCCAAAGCTCCGGCGGATCGTCGGACTCCAAGAGTGGACACTCCGCTCCCTCAAACCCCGCTCCACAGAAGAAGTGGGTCGAGGACACGCAGCGCGTGTGGGTAGAGGACAAGGCGGCGTGGAGCGAGAGCGTGCCCGTGTACGGCACCAAGGAAGTCTCGATTTGCAACGTGTGCGGAGCAGACATCACCGGCAACACGGCGGCTCATTCCAAGGCCCACATGATGGCCGGTGAGGGTTCGGGGCACCATAGCGAAGTGCAGAAGGTCGTCACCGGCTACAACACCGTTAACCATCCTGCAGAAGGACACTGGGAGACCAAGGTCGTAGGCGGTCATTGGGAATAGAGTCTGCTCGCATCACTAGGTTTTGTGAATGTGGTGCAAGGAGATGAATGGTACGGGATAATAGATACAGTATGGTCTTGAGGTGACAATCTGACACCTCAAAAAGGGAGATGTGCATGGCTGAAGATTCGTCTTTGCAAGAGTTTGAAAGCAACCCGGAACGGTTCATCCATGTAGTTCGGGATCAGCAAGTTATCCTGGACTACGACCTGGCTTGGTTGTACGGAGTTGAGACCAAGGTATTCAACCAGGCTGTCAAGAGAAACATCGAAAGGTTCCCTGATAGGTTCCGCTTCCAGCTCACCGCCGAGGAGTTCGACAACTTGAGGTCACAGATTGTGACCTCAAGTCATGGCGGCCGCCGCTACCTTCCCTATGCGTTCACTGAGCAGGGTGTCGCCATGCTCTCAGCTGTGCTGAGGAGCGAGCAGGCAGTGAAGGTCAGCATCGGCATTATGGATGCTTTCGTCGAGATGCGACGGTTCATCGCGAGCAACGCCGCCCTCCTGGATCGCATGGCGACCATCGAGTACAGGCAGCTGGAGTACCAGCAGAGCACTAACGAGCGATTCGACAAGGTTTTCGGCTATCTTGATGCCCATGCCTTGCCTAGCCAGAAGATCTTCTTCAAGGGCGAGATGTTCGATGCCTTCACGCTGCTCGTCGATCTGGTAAAGACGGCAGAGAAGAGCCTGACAGTTATCGACGGGTACGTTGACGAGAAGACGCTGAACATACTATCCAAGAAGAACGATGGGGTTGAGTGCCGACTGGTGACTTACCCCTCTGCGCCGCTCACTTCATCCGATGTCGCCGTATTCGAGTCACAGCACGGACCGCTCAGCATTTGCAGGACAAGCGATTTCCATGACAGGTTCCTGGTTGTCGACGATGAAGCCGTCTATCACATCGGCGCTTCACTGAAGGATGCTGGAAAGAAGACGTTCGCAATGACGCTGATCGGCGACGAGGAGCTGAAAAGCGCCCTGCTAGACAAGTTGGACGAAGCGAGCTGGACGAACTAGGCAAGCGGCTCCTTGGTATAACCTCGGCAATGAAGGCGGATGTGTTAGGGCTATGTCTTTTGAGACATAGCCCTTCTTCCTTTTTTGGGTATCTTGCAAGCGAAGGAGGTGTTCTGAATGAATACGGAAACATTTGAGCTCAGGGATGCGCTCTTCAGCGCAATACACAACCTAACGGGCGTTGAGCAGGCCCTTGGCCACGTGACCGACGTGTCCACGGACTACGACATGTGCCAGATGCTCAGCAAGGTCGTCCACGACGAGATCGAAAAGATCCAGGGGGCTATTCCCGAGGAGTGGTACAACTAGAAGAGAGGGGGCCGTGAATCGCTGGCTTACTGCAGCTACTTTTCAACAGAGGCGGCGATCATGCGGAATAGGTCGCCGTCAACATCGAGGACGCTTCTCTGGCCGTCGCGGAATACGATGCCCACTACGTATCTCTCGTCCCTTCTAGCTGTTCCAGCTGCGGCAAGCCCAATGGGACCGAAGAGCATCTCTCCGATGAATCCGCGTGTGGCCGCATTTGCCACGCTTATCTCCGATGATTCATCGATGATCTCGACTTCTTCTATCGTCGATCGATTCAGCTCGATGGTCTCAGCGAGACCGACACAGATGAAAGCGGCTGTTTTCGCATGGCAAACTCGCTTACCTCTATAGGTGCCCTCAATTACCTTGTTCGCTGCGCGCATCATGCTAGTCTCGCGGATCGATTCTAACTACGATGTGGTCGATGCCGCTTGACTGCCATACTCCAGGCCTGAACTCTGCACGCGTTCTGAGGTTGTTGTAAACGTTAGAGGTCTCCTTGAACTTATAGGCATTCCAAGGCTTTTGCTCGCTATGGCCATCGGAATAACAGGTTTCTATGATTGCCCTTCTGTGTTGTAGCAGCTGTCGCTCGAACTCGAATTGACCAGCTGGGACAAGCGTTATTGGAAGTGGGTCGTTCTCTCTTCTTTCTGATCTGTACGATGATCTGGTTTGCTCGTTCTTGCGTGCAGCCGATATCCCGTATTCGCGTCGAATCTGGCCTTTTATCTCATTTGCAGAGGCTTGAGCTTCTTTCATCACCTCTATGACTTTCTCATAGTGTGCCCAATAATCCTCCCAGGATTCAGACCCGACGAGCGAGACGATGTCAATCTTTTCTGGCGAAAAGGTCGCCTCATAGGCTTCAAGTCTTGATATGCGCTCGTCCAAATCGGGGATTCCTCTTGTTTTGGGCGATAGCTTTGCGGAGCCCGTCATCCACTCTCTCCAATTGTGGTTGCCCTTTGATTGATTGCACTTGTTGCATGCGGGCACAAGATTATGTATCTCGCTAACAAAACCCGTAGGACTTTTCTCAACTATCAAAGGATTTAAGTGGTCCCATTCGCTGTGCCTGTCCCCGCAGTACGCGCAGCAAATCGTATCGCGCGTCATCCCCAGCACACTGAGAGCCTCGTCGATTTCCGCTTCAGTCGGGTCTATACAGGGGATTATTCCATTGACAAACGAGTTGGTAATTCCTGAGCTTCGTCCCATTATCGTCACGGGAACCGGCATTTTGAATACTGACATCATCTTCTCCTTCAATAAGGGTTTCAACAAGCTGTTAGGAGCGGCTACTTTTTCTTGCGTCTTTTGCCGTCGGATGCCTTCCCGCGCGTGGGCTTACCGTGCTCCTCTATGTATCGGATCCGCTGATCGACGGACGATTGCGTGATCAAGAGCTTTCCGCCGAACTTGTATCCGTCGATCGAGCCCTCCTCGACCATCTTCATGACGCGAGGGATGCTGACGCCGAGCTTCTCGGAGACCGCCTTCGCCGTGAGCAACCCGTCCAGGTCCGCCTTGTTGGCGAGCATGGGATGATGCACGTCGGGTAGGTTGTGGTAGTAGTCGAACAGCTCCTGCTTGAGATCGAAGTCTTCCTCCCAGAACTCGCTTTCGAAGTGCAGAAGCACATGGTCGCGGATGAACTTCTCCGGGTCCTCGTCGTAGAGCGCCCTGGAGCCATCTGTGAAATCGAACGGGTAGATGCAGACCCCCAGCGGGTTGATGAAGCCGAACTCGTAGTCCTTCAGATACAGGGCGAAGAGACCTTCGTCACCAAAGGGCATGCTGACATCCTGGATAAGAAGCTTGATTCCGCTGTAGTCCTTGAGATAGTCAACATCGTTGCCTGCGGGCTGCCCTTCTGGGGAGTATTGGCCCTCAGCGAGGTAGAGGCGTGCGTACTCGGTGAAGTCCACCTCGTAGAAGTCCAACTTCCTGAAGCTGTCGCGGTCGAGCAGCTCCCCGTCCTCGACTTGGTCGAGAAAACGGATCTTCTGGACCGCGGTCGGGTCCTGCTCGACGAGGGCCTTGATGGAGCTGCGATTCCCCCGGTCCTCCTCGAAGTCCTCCCAGAAGAGGGGACGCTCGATCAGCTCCTGCATGGTGATGTCCGAAAGCTTCATAGTTACTCCCAAATGACGTTATAACTTAACGGTATATGGGAAATATAGCAGAGACGGAAATCCATTGCAAGGACTTCCGTTATAACTTAATGGCAAATTTCAGGTTACAGGGAGCCGGTAGTCCAGCTGGTCGCACATCCGGCTCCCACGATGCTAACTCTAGAGGCTGATCTGGAGCATTTCATTAGCTGCCAGCAATGATTCAGGATTCTCCGCCGAACATCCCTTCCCGAGCCTCACTTTGCATGATCGAAGACGGCGACCGCGTGATGATTCGTCTTACTCAGCGAATGTGCATCCATGGGACACGAGCCACCATCGATCCGACGTAAAATCTGCGTATATGACCGAGAGGAGAATCAGTGAATGAGGGCGCACAGGCTATAGCGATGTGGAAGCTCGGTTTCGGGGACATGAACGACGAGCTGTTCCCCGAAAGCAAACCCGAACGTCCGAAAAAAAAGAGCGTTGAAGAGCGATTGGAACATCCATAGGATGCCCTGTAGAAGTAAGGCCTACCTTGACGTGGAGATCGAGCTCTCCGACGAGGAGTTCGAGAAGCTCGCATGGGGACACATCCCCCAGGAGATGGAGGACCACTGGTTCATGTACTTCGACGGCGCGTCCTTCAACTTCTATCGGAGCTGGACAGGGTTCTGCATCTACAAGGCGTATGTCGAGCGAACGGAGGATGGCTTCTTGATCCAAAAGGTCACTGTGAACCGCAAGGAGGACCAGTACGCAGAGACCAGCGACCGCCGCGACGAGCTTCTGGTCGAAATCCTCATAAGCCAGGCTCTCGGCCGAGATGCGTCCATCCTCTGGGAGCAATTCTTCGAGGTTTGATGACGTGTAGCCCATAGGCGATATGCCGCAATTTTATAATTGTCGCAAGGCCGATTCAGATAGGTACGAGATGGATAAAGAGATAGTTTGTGCGGGCGAGGAGCTCGAATGCACGATTGTAGGGTTGGAGTTTCCCAAAACAAGGCTTCTTCCGGCACCCGGCTCAGGAGGGGCTTCAGGTCCCAAGGAGCAATTCCTGGAAGGAGAAACCCGTTGGGAGCCCAGGCTCTCGAAGGCAGATAAGCTCGACTGCGAGATCGCCGTGGCGAGCGGCGTCATAACCGGTCTCGTCGACT
>Ga0137306_102140_pt1 | contig 17397 bp, 11 predicted proteins | sample Inofroosms_March_FD_97187 | JGI IMG/M metagenome (GOLD analysis project Ga0137306, IMG submission 97187) | Mouse cecal microbial communities from Vienna, Austria - N-Acetylneuraminic and N-Acetylglucosamine D2O microcosms_March | ecosystem: Host-associated > Mammals > Digestive system > Large...
TGACACCAATACAAAGATTATTATCCACAGCCGCCCTGTCCCTGACCGTAACCACAGCCGTCGGATGCGCTTCCCAGCCCCAGGCGGCCGCCCAGCCCCAAGCTTCGTCCTTTCCAAATTACATTGAGGTGCGCAATGTAGAACAGAACGTCATAACCGTTCAGAGCGCGGAGACTGTGAAGGTAGTTCCCGACATGGCCCAGATCAGTTTCAGCGTCGCAACCCAGGAAAAAGACGCCAAAACCTGCCAGGAGAAGAACAACGAAGATCTGACCAGGGTGATCCAGTTTCTCAAGGATTTTGGCATCAGCGCCGAGTCCATCCAGACCTCAAACTACGGCATGAATCCCATCTACGACTGGTCTGCCGGCCAGAAGATCACCGGGTATGAGATGGAAAGCGCCCTTACGGTGTCCGACATTACCATCGAACAGACAGGGACCCTGCTCACCGCCTGCGTGGACGCGGGCATCAATAATATCAACCGCGTTTCCTATTTTTCCAGCCAGTATGATACCTGCTATCAGGAAGCCCTGACTAAGGCCATCGCCTCTGCCCGGGAAAAAGCCCAGGCTATTGCTGAGGCCGGCGGCTGCGCCCTGGGCGCTGTAGTTCATGTGGAAGAATACACGGATTCCCAGGAACTGCGGTATAACAGTTACTCCAAATATTCCAGAGACAGCGGGGGCGTCGCCGAAGCCGCCATGGCGGATATGGCGGTGGAACCAGGACAGGTCAGCATCGAAGCCAGGGTCTGTGTGGATTTTTCCATCAATTAAGCCCCAGCGCCTCCTCTTGAAGCCTGTCAAGTTCTGCCATACACTCATCCACTGTGGCCCCGCCTAAGAGCTTTCGCACGACGATACAGGTATTGCCCCACTGCTCCATCTTCATGCTGGCATTGGAGCCGAGTACATAGACGTTTTCCTGTATTCTGTCATTAAGGGGCTTCAAAGCCGGAATGCACTCCTCCTCCACGTTTTTGGAGGGGGAGATTACTTTATTGACCTGAGAATATATTTCAAGCGCCTCATCAGAGAGAATGGTATCCAACACCTGGATGGTATCCTCCAGATGTTCCGCGTCCACGCTGATCCCATATCCCGACATGGCCATCACCGGCATCTGGCCCCGGCTGCTGGGGAATCCGATGACCTGCATCTCAAAATCCGGTTTCCCATAGGCAGTCTCCACGTTGGCTGCCCCCCAGTACGCCATAACAATAGGCGTTTTCTGAGCAAGGAAATCCGGCCCTTCTCCATCAATGGCCTCATATGTGAAGGCAGCCTCTCTGTCGATATATCCTTTATCTATCAACTCCTGAAGATACTCAAAGCCAGGGCGCATATAGTCGCTGTACTTGGCCCTCCCTTCATTGAGGGCGTCTATCTCCGCCTTTGTATTGCCGCCGTTGTACAGCTCCGCATAGGCCTGAGCAAAGACAAAGTTCTCCAGCCACCACCGGTTGGCCCCAATAGGGGTCTCGATTCCGTTTTCCTTAAATACTCTGCAGCACTCCATCAGCTCCTCAGGAGTGTCCGGAAGCTGAAGACCGTACCGGTCAAACATATCCTTATTGACAAACAGGCCGTAGGCCACCACCTCCTGGGGAATTGCCACCAGTTTTCCGTTGACCGTGTTGCCTATCTTTACAACATCCCGCAGATTTTTGGCGCTGTCAAGCCCCGACAGGTCTAACAGCCTTCCCTCTTCCCCCAAGATCTGTATGGTATCCGGATTCAGCAGGTACAGATCATCCATATTGTTGCGGGCTCTGTCAAGGGTCACGTCATCATAGGTCTTCTCTGTGTAATCCTCCGCCGTGTAGGTTCTGTACTCCACAGTAAGGCCGAAACGCTCCTCTGCTATAGCAATGGTTCTGTCAAACGCGTTTCTGGCCGCATTCTCCGCATTTGGTTTGGATTTTTCCATAGGTCCAAACAGATTTACCACTTTCTTTTCCCCGCCGTGGTCCGCGATCAGGTTTTTATCTGGTTCTACCTTTGCCCCGCAGCCTCCTATGGCAAATGCCGCCAGAGCAGCAAGACAGATCCGCCCTGCTCTCTTCATACCTATTCCTCTCTTTCTATATGATCCATAGCTTCTTTTAACAGCCTCATATCTATAGGCTTTGCAACATGCGCGTTCATCCCGGCTTCCAGGGCATCTCTCACATCTTCCGCAAATGCATTGGCTGTCATGGCTATGATAGGGATATGTTCCCCGTCCGCCCGTCCCAGGGCCCGAATCGCCCTGGCTGCCTCATACCCGTTCATCACCGGCATCTGCACATCCATCAAGATCGCGTCAAATGTCCCTGGCTCTGTCTCGGAAAAACGCGCCACAGCCAGCTGACCGTTTTCTACGATCTCGCACACCGCTCCTTCTATATCCAGCAACTCGGACAAGATCTCGGCATTAATGTCATTGTCCTCCGCCACGAGAAATCTCAAGCCTTTTAAACTATCTGGCTCTGTGATCTTGGGCGCCGCCTCATGGAAGCAGTCATCCCTCATGGCCACGATCTTTTCTTTAAACGCTGACACGAAAAACGGTTTGGCCAGAACCCCTGCATTGCCCAGTTGTTTTGCCTCTTCTTCCACCTCAGAGCCGTCATAGGCAGTCAAAAACAGGATTGGAATATCCGGCCTGGCCTGCCGGATCTCTCTGGCTGTCCAGGCCCCATCCATTCCCGGCATCTTCCAGTCCAGCAGGATCATCTGATAGCCATTCTCCCCGTCAGCCGCTTCCCGTACCCTGGATACGGCGTCTCCTCCGTTCAGAACTGTGTCAACCTCCACTCCCGTATCTTTCATAAGCATCCTGACGCTGCTGCATACCTCCTCATCGTCATCCACTGCCAGGATCCGGAAAATGCGGCTGTCCCTCCAAAACTGTCTGTCTGCCTGTCCATCGGGTATACGAAGCTCCAGCTCCACTGTAAAGATACTCCCCTTATCAATCTGGCTGGCTACCTGAATAGTACCGCCCATAAGTTCCACGATATTTTTGGTGATAGCCATGCCAAGCCCTGTTCCCTGAACCTTGTTTGTGGTGCTGTTTTCCGCCCTGGTAAACGCGTCAAACACAGTCTCTAAGTATTCCGGGGTCATACCGTATCCGTTATCCTCCACCTCGATGCGGATATGCTCAAACTGACCGGACCGCTGGGGCAGTCCGATGATGCGAAACCAGATATGGCCGCCCTCAGGCGTATATTTCACCGCATTGGACAAAAGATTAATTAAAATCTGGTTGATCCTGGTCTCGTCGCCGATAAGGTACTCATGTTTGATATCCGTCACTGACACGTCAAAGCTCTGGTTCCGCTCCTTTGCCATGGGACGGATGATGGCGTCCACAGAGGACACCAGATCACTCAATGTAAAATCCCCGATCGTAAGCACCACCTTGCCGCTTTCGATTTTGGAGACGTCCAGCACATCATTGATGAGACTGAGAAGGTGGCGTCCCGACGCGGTGATCTTAGCCGTATATTCCTTTACCTTTGCTGGATTGTCCGCGTCTTTGGCAAGCAGAGTGGTAAATCCCAGGATCGCATTCATAGGAGTGCGGATGTCATGGGACATATTAGAGAGAAACATGGTCTTGGATCTACTTGCCACCTGAGCCGCCTGGAGGGCTTCTGCCAGCTGACGACTATGTATCTCCCGCTCAGATTCCCGCTCCTGCCGAAGCTTTATCTGCTGTCTCTGATTCCGATAAACTAACACGCAGCAAATTAAAAACGCGGCCAGCATGACCATTACAACCGTGTAAATATTCTGGTTTACCGCTTTCCCCTCCTGCTGGATCGCCTCAATAGGCACATATCCTATGAGATAAATAGAGCCCTCATTGACCGCCCACATAAAGATCAGGGAATCCATATTTCGGATATGGTGGTAGAACATAAAATTTCTCCCCATACCTACGCTCTCCTCCACATCCCTCTGAACATCTGTCTCAAGGATGTTGTTAGCCCGGTAGAAATCCTCCAGATTTAAATGACCGGCCTGACGCTCTCCCATCCCCCTGGGCTTTAGCACAAAACGCTGACTTTTCGCGTCCATGATATAGAGCAGGGCATTGCCGCCGTAAAAGCCGGAAGGCAGGGATTCTTCAAAAGAGTCATAAATATATTCAATATAGAGAACTCCTATTTCTTTATCTCCTCTCTCCACCGGACATTTCATGGTGTAGGCCCATGTTCCCATGCTGTTTAAGTATGACCGGGAAATGGGAAGGCCTTCCACACTCTTCCCGGCGGAAAAATCCAAGTCTGTCTCCGAAAAAAAATCGCTGGTATTGGAAATACCGTTCTCTTCACCGGATGCGATAAATGAGAGTTTGACCATGGTTCGATTTCGGTTATAAGAGCGGATAAATTCCTCCGGCTGTTCTAACATCGCCACCTCTTTGGCGATCAGCTTTTGAAATTCCGCCTCCTTTGTCAAGATAGCTTCCAGAGTCCCTTTGACCAGATCCAGACTTTCGCTGAGATTATTTATGGCCGATGAGGACATCTCCGTCGAGATCCTTTGGGACAAAGTGAATACAATAGTCCCCAAAATAAAGAAGACCACTAAAATAGATAAGATCAACGGCATCCCTTTGTCTGGTCTGCTTTCTCTATGCTTTCTCATAAAACTCTCCATTTTGCCAGTACTGGCTGTCTGACGTTTATCACTGCCAGGATATGATCGGCAGTTTTCATTATACTATACCATTATCATATGCCAAAGTCAAAAACTGTTTCGTTTAAAAAGCCGGCGGGAAAAATATCCTGTTTTTCCCGCCGGCTTTCTTCTTAAGCTGTCATTCCCTTTAAGCTGTCATTCCCTATATAATCCGTACTGTCCGGCCCGTTTCAGGGCTGATTCGATCACTTTATCCATGTCATAATACCTATACTCTGCCAGGCGTCCGCCAAAAATCACTCCTCTTTCCTCTGCAGCCAGGGCTGCGTATTGCTCATACAGCTGCTGGTTATTCCTGTCATTGACCGGGTAGTAAGGCTCCATGCCCTCCTGCCAGGCAGCAGGGTACTCCCTGGTGATAACTGTCTTTGGCTGAGTTCCGAACTCAAAGTGCTTGTGCTCAATGATCCTGGTGTAGGGCGTCTCCCTGTCCGTGTAATTGACCACAGCCACCCCTTGGAAGTTGTCCGTGTCCTTCACCTCTGTCTCAAACCGCAGGCTCCGGTACTCCAGCCTGCCGAAGCGGTACTGGTAGTAGGAGTCCAGGGTTCCGGTGTACACCACAGTCTCCCCCAGGCTGTCGTAATGGTCCTTATGTTCCAGGTAATCCTCATTGCACCGGATCTCACAGCCCTCAAACAGCCTCTCGATCAGCACGTTATAGCCCCCAATGGGAATTCCCTGGTACAGGTCATTGAAGTAGTTGTTATCGTAGGTGTAGCGCACAGGCAGCCGCCTGATGATAAAGGCGGGCAGGTCCCGGCAGTCTCTTCCCCACTGTTTTTCCGTGTAGCCTTTTACTAGCTTCTCATACAGATCCACGCCCACCAGGCTGATGGCCTGCTCCTCCAGATTCTGCGGCTCCCCCGTAATACCGGCTCTCTGCCGGGTGATGATGTCCTTTGCCTCCTGGGGGGTGGAGATTCCCCACATCTTGCTGAAGGTGTTCATGTTAAAGGGCATATTGTACATCTCACCTTTGTAGTTGGCCACCGGGCTGTTGGTGTAGCGGTTAAACTCCGCCAGGCCGGTGACAAACTCCCACACCTGTCTGTTGCTGGTGTGGAAAATGTGAGCGCCGTACTTGTGTACATGGATTCCTTCTATGTCTTCGCAGTAGATGTTGCCGCCGATGTGATCCCTCTTTTCCACCACCAGGCAGCGCTTCCCCTGCTTTGCGGCCAGATACGCCCAGACTCCGGCAAACAGGCCGCTTCCTACTAACACATAATCATACTTTTTCATGTCCGTCCTTTTCCTTTCGCCTTTTAGGGACAACGTCCTTGTCTGTCTCAAAAACCTTGCCTATGAGGACCACCACAGACCGGCTGTCTACCATATACTTCCTCTGGTCCTCCAAAAGAGGTTCTTTTCCCGGCTCATAGAAGCCGTTTATCTGACTTAAGGAAGTGTCTATGGCCACATGCCATCTGCGCCCTTTTGGCGGGCGGGGCGGGCCGAAGTCGTGGGGCTCCCAGTGCATGTTATACATGACGTAAAAATAATCGTCCGGGCTCCCGTCTTCCTTCTTCTCGTACTCCCCGCAGTAGAGCACGCCCAGCTGCCTGCGGAAATTCTCGTATTCCGGCCTCCAGGCCTTCTCCCCGTGAAAGGATACGTCCGGGTGGCCGCAGGCAAGATAATCCATGTTCAGCGGTTCCTCTTCCATATGGAATATGGGATGGTTCCTGCGGAAATTTATGATGTATCGGGCAAATTCAAAAATATCTCTGTTGGTCTTTTGCTGGTTCCAGTTGAGCCAGGAGGTATCGTTGTCCTGGCAGTAGGCGTTGTTGTTGCCGAATTTGGAATTGCCGAACTCATCCCCTGCCAGCAGAAGGGGAGTGCCTTGGCTTAAAAACAGGAGGGTCATGGCATTGCGGATCTGCTTTTGGCGTATCTCTGTCAGCTTTTTCTTCTTGGAGATCCCCTCAAGGCCGCAGTTCCAGCTGTAGTTGTAGTCGCTGCCGTCCCGGTTGTCCTCCCCGTTGGCCTCGTTGTGCTTGCGGTCAAAGGATACCATGTCCATCATGGTAAATCCGTTAGTATGGGCCATGTAGTTGACCGTGCCGAAGCCCTTGGGATTGTGGCCGATGCGGAATATAAGGGGGCGCATCTGGTCCTCGTCGCCTTTTAATACCCTGCGCATGTCTGTGAGAAACCCGTCGTTGTACTGGGACAGATGTTTATCCTTCGTCCCCTCCACGCCGCTCCAGCTGGTAGCAAACAGCTTAACGCGGCGCAGGTACGGGTCTTTGCCCATAAGGTCAGTGGGCGGGTATCCCACCAGATGGATGCCGTCCACATGGTATTCTTTAACCCAGAATCGGACAATATCCAGCGCCATGGACGGGCTTTCTTTTCCGCTGAAATACAGCTCTGTGATCAGCTCCAGGCCCTGGCGGTGGAGCTCTTTTACCAGGGTCTTGAACTCATAGACCGGCCGCTTCCTCTGCCCGCTGCTGTAGGAGGCCTTAGGCGCGTAGTAGTACCCTCCGGTATAGCCCCAGTAGTTCAGCCTGCCTGTGGCCTGGGGCTTCTGCACAGCCTTTGGGTTCCACTGAGTCTCCTGCACCATGACCTCCTGGAACTCGTTTACCGGCATCAGCTCCACAGCGGTGATCCCCAGGGCTTTTATATAAGGAATCTTCTCCGTCAGGGCGCGGAAGGTACCCTTGTTCCTCATGCCGGAGGTTTTGTGGCAGGTCATGCCCCGCACATGACAGCGGTAGATAATGGTATCCCGCATAGGGGTCCGGGGCGGCTTATCCCCCTCCCAGTTAAACACCTCCGGGTACAGAGGGCTTTTCATCAGATGTCCTATATTCTCCGGATCTCCCCACTGCTCCCAGCCTGTAAACTGCCGCCCGCAGGGGTCAGCTTTTAAAATGCCGTCCATCTCCAGGCAGTACATGGTTCTTTTGGGCCACCGCCCTTCCACGGTCAGGTTCCAGACATCCCCCTCCCTCAGGGCCGGGTCCATGGGTATCTTAAGCTGCGGTTCGTCCTGGTCCGGCTGAAATAACACCAGGCTGCATGTCTCTTTTGCTCCAATGGCTGATATGTGTAACCCTTTATCCGTAATGGTAAGTCCTATGGGATATCTTTGGGTCTCTTCTGTCACTCTTGTGTATGCTTCCACCGTATGCCCCCTTTATCTGTCGGCAGCAATTCTGTCCGCCAGCTCATTTAAGTACATCCACCGCTCCATCTTTTCTTCCAGCAGTTTTTCCTTTTCTTCTTTTTCTTCCATCAGTTCTTTCAGTTTTACAAAGTCTCTGGCAGCCGCCTCGATCCGGATGTCCAGCTTTTCCATCTCTTCCTCCAGCTGCGCAATCTGATCTTCTATGACTTCCCAGTCTTTCTGCTCCTGGTAGGTGAATTTCAGCTTTTTCTCTCTGGCACGGTTCTCTTTTCCCCTGATGGTCCCTTTTCTTTTGGCTTCTTCCTTCCCTTTCGCTCCCGGCTGCCTGCCATCCTCTTCGGACTTTATGTCCGCGGCTGCCTGATAATCCGTGAACCCACCCTCATACTGGGTCACTCGGCCCTGGCCTTCAAAGGCGAATATCCGCCTCATGGTCCTGTCCAGAAAATACCGGTCATGGGACACGGCGATCACAATGCCTTCAAATCCGTCCAGATAGTCTTCCAGTATGGTCAGAGTTCGGATATCCAGGTCATTGGTGGGCTCGTCCAGAAGCAGCACATTGGGCGCGTCCATAAGGATCCGCAGAAGGTAGAGCCGCCGCTTCTCCCCTCCGGAGAGACGGCTTATGACGGTATATTGAACTTCCGGCGGAAACAGAAACCGCTCCAGCATCTGGGAGGCGCTGACGCTCCCGTCCCTGGTCTGCACATACTCCGCCCCGCTTCGGATATAGTCAATCACTTTCAGGCTCTCGTCCATGGCCTCGTTTTCCTGAGAAAAATAGCCCATCTTTACGGTCTGCCCCATGCGGACCGCGCCTTTGTCCGGCTGTACCCACCCGGCGATCATCTTCATCAGGGTAGACTTGCCGCTGCCGTTGGGGCCTATGATCCCCACCCGGTCATTTTTCAGAAAAATATAGTTAAAATCCTCTATAAGAACCTTTGAGCCGTAGGCTTTGCACAGGCCCTCCGCCTCCACGGTGGTCCTGCCAAGGCGGCTGGAGACGGATTCCAGCTCCACCTCCCTGTCTGCCTGGGGGCCTTTCTGGTCCCGCAGGGCCTCGTAGCGCTGAATGTGGGCTTTCTGCTTGGTGGACCTGGCTCTGGCGCCCCGCTGCATCCACGCAAGCTCCACCTTCAGGATGGACTGCCGCTTTCGCTCGGAGGCGGCCTCCATATCAAGGCGCTCTGCTTTTAGTTTCAGGTATCCTTCGTAACCGGACTGGTAGCTGTAGAACTTACCCTTGTCCAGCTCTACGATGCGGTTTGTCACACTGTCCAGAAAGTACCGGTCATGGGTGATCATCAGGATAGCGCCCCGGAATTTCTTTAGGTAATCTTCCAGCCACTGGGCCATCTGGCTGTCTAAATGGTTAGTGGGCTCGTCCAGAATCAGAAGGTCTGTGTCCGACATCAGGACGCTTACCAGGGCGATGCGCTTTCTCTGGCCCCCGGACAGGGTCTCCACCTTGGCGTCAAAGTCAAATATCCCCACCTTTGTCAGCATGGTTTTGGCCTGGCTTTCCAGGTTCCAGAGATGGTCATGGCCTTCATTGTCCCTGATGATGCTTTCCAGTATGGTGTCCCCTGCCGTGAATACGGGATTCTGAGGCAGGTAGCGGATGTCCAGGTTCCGTTCCCTCACTACGGCGCCCCTATCCGGCTCTTCCAACCCGGCCGCGATTTTAAGGAAGGTGGACTTGCCGGTTCCGTTGATGCCGATGATGCCGATCTTCTCGCCCTCATTGACAGCAAAATCCGTGTCGTCGAACAGCAGGCGCTCCGTGTATGATTTGGTCAGATGTTCTATAGTTATCAGGTTCATGCGATCACCAGTTCTACGGGGCAGTGGTCTGACCCTGTGACTCCTGTGTGGATGTCCGCGCTGACCAGACGCCCCTCCAGGCTTTTGGACACGCAAAAATAGTCGATGCGCCATCCGGCGTTTTTCTCCCTGGCTTTAAACCGGTAGGACCACCAGGAATAGACTCCCTCTCTGTCCGGGTTAAAGTAGCGGTAGGTGTCAATGAAGCCAGCCTCTAAAAGGCAGGTGAACTTTTCCCGCTCCTGGTCCGTAAAGCCCGCGTTGTTACGGTTGGGCTTCGGGTTTTTCAGGTCGATCTCTTTGTGAGCCACGTTTAAGTCGCCGCAGAAGATCACCGGCTTATCCTCCTCCAGCTTTTTTAAGTAGGCCAGAAACGCGTCCTCCCACTCCATGCGGTAGGACAGCCTGGCCAGCTCGCTCTGAGAGTTGGGTGTGTAGCAGGTGACTACATAGTAATCCGGATACCGGGCGGTGATGACCCGGCCCTCCTGGTCGTGGGCTTCTATTCCGATTCCGTTTGTGACGGATATGGGTTCTTCTTTGGTGAACAGGGCTGTGCCTGAATAGCCTTTCTTTTTGGCGTAATTCCAGTACTGGTGATACCCCTCCAGGGGAAGGTCGATCTGGCCTTCCTGGAGCTTGCTCTCCTGGATGCAGAAGATGTCCGCATCCGCTTCTCTAAAATATTCTAAAAAGCCTTTGCCTGCGCAGGCCCGCAATCCGTTTACATTCCAGGAAATCAGTTTTTTCATTGATTTCTTCCTCTCCCTTCTCTGTTCCACTAAACAGTATATCACATGGCAAGCGAAAACCGCAATCAAATCAAGAAAATTTTTTCAATTTTCAGAATTTAGAAAGAATATCCAAAGAGAGAATGAAACAACTTGAAAGAGTTGGGAAATTTGTTATAATAGAATATATGTGTGATTTTCAGAAAGGAGATTGATCATGTCTGTATTTAAAAGTTATCTAAGACAGCTTATAAGACAGCTAAACGCTTTAAGAAAAGCACATGAAGCCGGGGATTCGGCGGAAGTTAAACGAATTATTGATGAACTTATAAAAGACGCGCAGGATGGGTTAGAGGATGATTAGATCATCCCCCAATCCGGCAAGAGAGAGGGGCATATGTTATGAGACTTGAATCCGACTCGATCGGAACCCTGGAGGTTCCCATAAAGGCCTATTATGGAGTCCAGACGCTGCGGGCCAAACATAATTTTAATATCACGGGGCGTCCTCTGCACCCGGTTTTTATCAACAATCTGGCCAGGATCAAGAAGGCTGCTGCCATGACCAACATGGCGGCCAATGTGCTGGATGAGCGCATCGGAAAAGCCATCCTGCAGGCCTGCGATGAGATCATCGCAGGGAAGTTACATAACCAGTTTATTGTGGACGCCATCCAGGGCGGGGCGGGAACTTCGGCCAACATGAACGCCAATGAGGTTATCGCCAACCGGGCCATCGAAATCCTGGGGGGTGAGAAGGGGGATTATTCTATCGTCCACCCCAATGACCATGTGAACATGGCCCAGTCCACCAACGACGTGATCCCGTCCGCCGGAAAGCTGACGATCCTGGAACTTCTCCCCGGGCTTGTGAAGGAGCTGGAGCGGCTTCACAAGGCTTTGAAGCAGAAGTCCGTGGAGTTTGACGACGTGGTGAAGATCGGCCGCACCCAGCTGCAGGATGCGGTTCCCATCCGCCTGGGCCAGTCTTTTGAGGCCTATTCCGCTGTGGTGATGCGGGATATTGAGCGGCTTAAGGGGCTCGATGAAGACCTGAAGATGCTCAATATCGGGGCTACGGCTGTGGGGACAGCCATTAATGTAAATCCTGTGTACCTCTTCCATATTATTAAAAACGTGAATCTGGTGTGCCAGACCAACTGCTATCAGGCGGAGAACTTATTTGACGCTACCCAGAATCTGGACGGGTTTGTGAATATTTCCTCCGTGCTGAAGACCTGCGCCGTCAGCCTGTCAAAGATCTGCAATGACCTGCGGCTTCTGTCCAGCGGCCCGAAGACAGGCCTGGGGGAGATCAATCTGCCGCCGAAGCAGAACGGCTCCTCCATCATGCCCGGCAAGATCAATCCGGTTATCCCGGAGGTGGTCAGCCAGGTTGCCTTCAATGTTATCGGCAACGACGTGACTGTTACCCTGGCGGCAGAGGCGGGACAGCTGGAGCTGAACGCCTTTGAGCCGGTTATCTTTTACAATATTTTTGAGTCCATCGACACCCTGACAGGGGCTGTCCAGACCCTGATCGACAACTGCATCCTGGGCATCACTGCCAACCGGGACCGCTGTGAGCATCTGGTGGAATCCAGCGTGGCCATCGCCACTGCCCTGTGTCCCTATATCGGGTATAAGAAGTCGGCGGATATCGCCAAGCAGTCTCTGGAAAGCGGCGTGTCTGTGCGGGATCTGGTATTGCAGCAGAATCTTATGACGCCCCAGCAGCTGGAGCAGTGCATGAATCTAAAGGCTTTGACTCTGCCGGGGCATATGGCGGAATACCGGAAGCTGTAGATACGCTTTCAGGGTAAAATGAAAAGAGAGGAAACATTCAGTCTCCCCATGGCTAGCTGGATTATAGGCGCCAAATATGCTTTTCGTACATTCCGCCTTTAATTTTTCAAAACTAGAGTTTCATATTGCTGTATTATTGAGTGAGCATGGGGCGCGGGGTGTCGCGGAGCCAGTCAGAGAAGGAGAGATGTCCCGTCCGGGTTCAGATATGCCAAACATTCCGATGAGCCCTTAAAGCGGAAATCAGTCGGGTATCAGCCCTCCTGCTTACGACAACCGCCGACTTTGCTCACTCATCATGAACAGTATTAAAAAATTGTATAAAATTTACAAAAAGGGTTTAATTTATAACTCATTTGTGGTATTATTTACTTGTATGATTCATATTTTAAGGAGGATGAGGTTATGAAGAAAAAACTGGCATTGCTGTTGACATGTTCTATGATAATGAGCCTGACTGCCTGCGGAGGAGGCGGCGGGGAGACTACGGCTGCTCCTACGGAGCCTGCGGCGACTTCTGCGGAAGCTTCCGGACAGACGGAGGCAGCTGACAAGACCGAGGCGGACGACGCCGGGGAAAAGGAGGCGGCAGGCGGCATGGACGCCTTGATCGAGGCGGCTAAGGCAGAGGGAGAGCTAACGGTGTATGGTTCTTGTGAGGAGGAGTATCTGTCGCTGGCGTGCAAGAATTTTGAACAGATGTACGGGATCAAGACAAAGTTCCAGAGACTTTCTACTTCCGAGGTATATACCAAGATTTCTGAGGAGGCGGGGAAGCCGTCTGCGGACGTGTGGTTCGGCGGGACTACAGACCCCTATAATGAGGCAGTGGCTGACAGCCTTCTTATGGAGTATAAGGCAGAGAACGCGGCCAATCTGATCAGCGAGGATTACAAAGATCCTACCAACTGCTGGTACGGCATCTACAAGGGCATCCTGGGCTTTATGGTTAACACGGAGGAATTGGCCCGTCTGAACCTGGAAGCGCCCAAGACATGGGATGATCTGACAAAGGAAGAGTACAAGGATCTGATCATGCTTTCCAACCCCAACACGGCAGGTACGGCCAAGCTGGTGATCAACACCATGATCCAGATGAAGGGGCATGATGAGGCTATGGAGTATTTTAAAGCTCTTGACAAGAATATCAGCCAGTACACCAAGTCCGGTTCCGGCCCTTCCAAGATGGTAGGCCCGGGCGAGTGCGTGATCGGTATCGGATTCCTTCACGACGGGATTTACCAGATCCTTCAGGGCTACGACAATATCCAGCTGATCGTGCCTGAGGACGGAACCTCTTTTGAGGTGGGAGCTACCGCGATCTTTAATGGCTGCGCTCACCCCAACGCGGCGAAGCTTTGGATCGAGTATGCTCTGTCTCCGGAGTGCGTGGACCATGCGAAGGAGGCCGGTTCCTACCAGTTTTTGGTGCTGTCCAACGGGGCTCAGCCGGAGGAGGCTGCCAAGTTTGGACTGGATATGAATAATACCATTGACTATGATTTTGAGGATGCTAAGGCTAACAGCTCCAAGTATGTGGAAGATTTCTTTGAAGCCCTGGGAAGTTCTGCTGACGACAGGTTTAAGACAGAATAGCTGAAATTAAAAAGATAGAACAGGGGAATGCTGCGTGATGCGTGGTCGCACACGCGGCATTTTGCTTATGGAAGTTTGTTTTTGCGGGAAAGGGGGATAGATATGTCCAAGAAACAGAGCGCGGCGCTGGAGAGAAAGAAATTTTTTTCTGACCCGATCCTGATCAGCATGATCGCGGTTCTGCTGGTATTTTTGGCGCTGTTTATTTTGTATCCGCTTCTCATGCTGCTGGTGGACAGTTTTTTTGAGGAGGGGAAGGTAACATTTGCCGTGTTTGGAAGGGTGCTGAGTCTGGAGCGGTTTCAGACAGCGTTTAAAAACACCCTGGTGCTGGGATTTATTACAGGTATCGCGTCTACGGCCATTGGCCTTTTGTTTGCTTATGTGGAAGTCTATGTGAAGCTTCGGACAAAGATCCTGGAAAAGCTTTTTTCTGTGGTGTCTATGCTGCCGGTGGTGTCCCCGCCTTTTGTGCTGTCTCTGTCCATGATCATGCTGTTTGGGCGCAGTGGCATTATCACCCGTTCGCTTTTGAAGATTTACGATTCCAATGTGTACGGGCTTAAAGGCATTGCCATTGTGCAGACTTTGACATTTTTTCCGGTATGTTACCTGATGCTTAAAGGACTGCTGAAGAATATTGATCCGTCTCTGGAGGAGGCCACCAGGGACATGGGGGCCACCAGGTGGAAGGTATTTACCAGCGTTACCTTCCCTCTGCTTCTTCCCGGACTGGGCAATGCGTTCCTGGTGACATTTATCGAGTCTGTGGCCGATTTTGCCAATCCCATGCTTATCGGCGGTTCCTACGATACGCTGGCCACCACGATCTATCTGCAGGTGACCGGGGCTTACGATTCTACCGGCGCGGCAGCCATGTCTGTGGTCCTGCTGTCTTTGACTGTGGTGCTGTTTTTGATCCAGAAGTATTATCTGGAGAAAAAGACGGCGGCCACTCTTACGGGAAAGGCGTCCCGCATGAGGATGCTGATTGAGGACAGAAGCGTTACGGTGCCTCTGACTATCTTCTGTACTCTTGTGGCGGCGTTTGTGGTGTTGATGTATGTGATGGTGCCTTTTGGAGCGCTGTTTACCTTGTGGGGCAGGGATTACAGCTTGTCCCTTAAATGGTTCCAGTACATGCTTCGGACCAGCGGGATCAAGGCTTTTAAGGATTCTTTTGTGCTGTCCCTGATCGCGTCTCCTCTGACGGCGTTTCTGTCTATGGTCATTGCTTATCTGGTGGTGAAAAAGAGATTTAAGGGCAAGGGGTTTATCGAGTTCGTGTCCATGCTTGCCATGGCTGTGCCGGGGACAGTGCTGGGCATCGGGTACATCAGAGGGTATGCCAACGGGTTGTTCCGCACAGGCGTCATGAGCGGGCTCTACGGCACAGGGCTGATCCTGATTATCGTGTTTATTGTGCGGAGCCTTCCTACAGGGACCAGAAGCGGTATTTCGGCTCTGCGCCAGATTGACAAATCGATCGAGGAGTCGGCTTACGACATGGGCGCCAATTCGGCCAGGGTGTTTATGACCGTTACGCTGCCGTTGATCAAGGATTCATTTTTCAGCGGACTGGTTACGGCTTTTGTCAGGAGTATTACGGCTATTTCAGCCATCATTCTTCTGGTTACCCCGGATTTCCTTCTGATCACCTGCCAGATCAATGAGCAGGCGGAGAAGGGAAATTACGGCGTGGCCTGCGCTTACGCCACAGTGCTGATCGCCATTACCTACGGCGCGGTGCTGATCATGAATACGCTTATCAGATTTTTTGGGACCAGCAGAGCAATCAAGGAGGAGGCATAGATGGAGAAACAGAAAAAAGGCGTTCGCCTGGAACATATTTCGAAGATCTACAAGGACCCGAAGACGGGAAAGGAATTTTATGCGGTGCAGGATACCACCCTGGATATTGAGGCGGGGACTTTTGTGACGCTGCTGGGTCCGTCAGGGTGCGGAAAGACCACCACCCTGCGGATGATCGCGGGATTTGAGAGCCCGGACGAGGGGGAGATATACTTAGGCGGCGAGGCTATCAACAGCCTGACGCCCAACAAAAGGGATACGGCCATGGTGTTCCAGAGCTATGCGCTGCTGCCCCACTATAATGTGTTTGACAATGTGGCCTACGGGCTTAAGATCCGCAAGCTGCCAAAGGAAGAGATACGGGAGCGGGTGATGAAGATCTTAAAGCTGGTGGAGATGGACGGCATGGAGAGCCGTATGACCAACCAGCTTTCAGGAGGACAGCAGCAGCGGGTGGCTCTGGCCAGGGCTCTGGTGCTGGAACCAGGGGTGCTTTTGTTTGACGAGCCTTTGAGTAATCTTGACGCCAAGCTGCGTGTTTCCATGAGGACGGAGATCCGCAAGATTCAGCAGAAGGTGGGTATTACAGCCATCTATGTGACCCACGACCAGTCGGAAGCCATGAGTATTTCCGATAAGATCATTATTATGAGCAAGGGAAGGGTGGAGCAGATCGGGACGCCCAGGGAGATCTACTATCACCCCAATTCCCGGTTTGTGGCTGATTTTATCGGGGAGGCTAATTTCCTGGAGGCAAAGGTGGTGTCCGTGGAGGAGGATAAGGCTAAGATCCATGTGGCCGGGGAGACCCTGATGGTTAACAATTACGCGGGGGCCAAGGCTGGGGATACGGCGGCTTTGGTGATCCGCCCGGAGGCTGCCACTCTGGCTGAAAAGGGGTATCTGGAGGCAAAGGTGATGCTGTCCACGTTTATGGGCTCCTATCAGTATTACCAGGTGATGGTGGGGGAGATGGAGATTCAGATAACGGACTATAATCCGGTGAACAGGCGGATCTATGAGGTCGGTGAGAAAGCATTTCTGGATTTTGACACTGCTGGGGTTTATATTTTGTAAAAATGTTGAATCATTGGTGAAAAGATATGAGATGACAGGACAAGGGGCAGGTATACTGTCCCTTTTTCCATGTCCACGATATCCTTTCGGATGAGAAGACAAAGAAAGTTACAGGGTTAATATGGGCAGGTAATCCTGAAAGCCGGGGGATGAAACATTTCACTGAAAGCGCTTACGGACTACCTGTTATTATAGTATGATAATCAGCAAGGTAAGTCTATCTGAATTTTATGAAATTATGCGGCTATGGAGAGGTATGTGGCCCTTGAAAACCTGGAAAAGGAAGGGACAGGAATCTTGACATGGACATTGATGGTCTGGTATAATCGGGGACAGATCAATGGGCCTGTATAAGCAGGCGCAGACGGCAGAAGCCGTGGAGAGTAGATTTGGCATTTGGCACAGGATATGGGGAAGCTGTGAAGGCAATGAGCCGCCAGAAGGGGCTGTTACTTTCATGGCTTTTTGTGTGGAACCAGAGGAACGGGATATGGGGGAGAAAACACGGCAATACCAGAAGGAGAGAGATTTTATGAAGGAGAATAATATCCAGCAGATCTTAGAACAGGTAAAAGAGGGGACTTTGTCCGTGGAGGAGGCAGGTCAGCTGATTCATATAGGCAGGTATGAGGAGATGGGATATGCCAAGTTAGATATCAGCAGGAAAGAGAGGACCGGATTTGGGGAGGTGGTCTTTTGC
>Ga0137306_102141_pt1 | contig 17388 bp, 16 predicted proteins | sample Inofroosms_March_FD_97187 | JGI IMG/M metagenome (GOLD analysis project Ga0137306, IMG submission 97187) | Mouse cecal microbial communities from Vienna, Austria - N-Acetylneuraminic and N-Acetylglucosamine D2O microcosms_March | ecosystem: Host-associated > Mammals > Digestive system > Large...
ATGAATGGCACGGTCATCGCCGCCCCCCAGACCTTCAATTATTTTGAGCGGATCCAGGAGCGGATCGTCAGCTTTGTGGCCCAAAACAGCGCCATCTCCCGGGAGCGGTTCCTCTCCCTCATGCTCAACACCGGGGAGATGGCCGCCGACGTGGGCAGCGTCGTCTACGGCGAGGAGGCGGTGGCGCTGGGGCTCATTGACAGCATCGGCAGCCTCAGCGACGCCCTGGACTGCCTCTACGAGCAGATCGCCCAGGCCCGCCGGGAGCGGGAGGAGGCCCTGGCGGCCTGGTGACCTCCCCCCTCCCCTGCCGGAGACGGAAAAATCAAGAAAATGTTCATAAATTCAACCTTGTCAAGGAATTGCGATTCTGATATAATACCTTAGTTAATGACATGTTTGATAGGCCGGGCGGCGAGGCCGCCCGGCAGGGAGAAAAGAATGTACTTAAAAGCGCTAGAAATCCAGGGCTTCAAATCCTTTCCCGACAAGACCGTGCTCCACTTCGGCGAGGACATCACCGCCGTGGTGGGCCCCAACGGGTCCGGCAAGTCCAACATCTCCGACGCCATCTGCTGGGTCATGGGCGAACAGTCCGCCCGCAGCCTCCGGGGCAGCAAGATGGAGGACGTGATCTTCGGCGGCACGGAAAAGCGCTCCGCCGTGGGCTTCGCCCAGGTGACGCTGGTGCTGGACAACTCCGGCGGCATGTTCCCCGCCATCGACAGCAGCGAGATCATGGTCACCCGCCGCTACTACCGCAGCGGGGAGAGCGAATACTATATCAACAAGCAGTCCGTGCGCCTCAAGGACATCAACGAGCTGTTCATGGACACGGGCCTGGGCCGGGAGGGCTACTCCATCATCGGCCAGGGCCGCATTGACGAGATCCTCTCCCAGCGCAGCGCGGACCGGCGGGAGATCTTCGAGGAGGCGGCGGGCATCTCCAAGTACCGCCACCGCAAGGAGGAGACTGAGCGGCGGCTCCAGCGCACGGAGGAGAATCTGGTGCGCATCGGCGACAAGATCTCCGAGCTGGAGCTCCAGGTGTTCCCCCTCCAGGAGCAGGCGGAGACCGCCCGGCGGTTCCTTCTCCTGCGGGACGAGCTGCGCACCCTGGAGATCTCCGTGTGGATGGACCGCCTGGAGGAGATTAAGACCGCGAAAAACCGTCTCCAGGCCGAGTGCGCCGCCGCCAAGGCCCGCCAGGAGGAGGCCAGAACCCGCCAGGACGCCCTCTACGAGGCCAATGACCGCTTCTCCCTGCGGATGCAGGAGAACGACACCCGGCAGGAGCAGGCCCGCCGGGAGGCGGAGCAGTACGCCTCCCAGGCCCGGGACGAGGAGAGCGCCGTGGCCCTGCTGCGCACCAATATTGACAACCGGAACGCCGCCATTGCCGACATCTCCCAGGAACTGGCGGTCCAGGACAGCCGCAGCCAGTCCGCCCAGGCGGAGCTGGCTGCCCAGGAGCGCCGCCTGGAGGAGCTGGAGACCCAGTCCGCCGCTCTGGAGGGGGAGCTGGAGGGGCTCCGGGAGGAGGCCCGCCGGACCGCCGACAGCGCCGGCAGCGCGGAGGGGCAGATCACGGCCCTCCAGTCCCAGGAGGCCCTCTCCGCCGACGCCGCGGCCCGGGGCCGGGAGCGGCTGAGCGCTCTGAACGCCGGCCTGGAACAGATGGAGCGGCGGCACGGGGACGTGCTCCGGGAGATGGAGAGCATGGAGAGCCAGCTGGAGGCCACCCGGCAGGAGGCCAGGACCGCCCGCCGGGCCCTGGAGGACGCCCAGGACGAGGCCGCCGGCGCGGCCAACGTCATCGGCGGCCACGCCCTGCGCATGGAGAGCCGGGAGAAGCGGGAGAAGGCCGCGGCCGACGCCCACCTCCAGCTGACCATGGAGCAGTCCAGCCTCACCTCCCGCATCCGGATGCTCACGGAGATGGAGCGGGAGTACGAGGGCTTCAGCCGGGCTGTCCGAGTGGTGATGCAGACCGCCCAGAGCGGCTCCCTCCGGGGGATCCACGGCCCGGTGGCCAGCCTCATGCGCACCGACAGCCGCTATACTGTGGCCCTGGAGGCGGCCCTGGGGGCCGGCCTGCAAAACATTGTGGTGGACCGGGAGGAGGACGCCAAGAGCGCCATCAACCTCCTCAAGCAGCGGGACGGCGGCCGGGCCACCTTCCTGCCCCTGTCCGCTATCCGGGGCGAGGAGCTGCGGGAGCGGGGCGTGGAGCAGGAGGAGGGCTTTGTGGGCCTCGCCTCCCGCCTCCTCTCCTGCGACAGCCGCTACGACGGCATTTTCCGCAATCTCCTGGGCCGCACGGTGGTGGCCGAGGACCTGGACCGGGGGATCGTCATCGCCCGGAAGTACCAGCATCGGTTCCGCATCGTCACCCTGGACGGTCAGATCATCAACCGGGGCGGCTCCATGACCGGCGGCAGCGTGTCCAAGAGCGCTGGGGTCCTCTCCCGGGCCAACGAGCTGGAGCGGCTCCACAGCCGGGCCAGGGCTCTGGCCGGAGAGCTGGCCCAGGCCCAGCGGGAGCGGGAGGAGGCCGCCCGGGAGGTCCAGGGGGCCCGCTACGAATTGCAGGTGGCCGAGGCCCAGCGCCGGGCCGCCGAGGACGCGGTGCTCCAGCGCCAGGGGGAGGTCCGCCAGTACGAGGCCCTGCTGGAGAGCGTCCAGGCCAGCGCGGAGAATCTGGCGGGTGAAAAGGAGTCCCTGGCGCAGCGGATCCGGGACGGACGGGACCAGCGGGCCGCCGTACAGGCGGACATTGACCGGCAGGAGGCGGAGGTCCTCCGCCTGCGCCGGGCCGTCCAGGAGAAGCTGGCGGGCCAGACGGATTTGCAGGGTCAGGCCAGCCGGCTGAGCGCGGAGATGGCGGAGCGGAAGGAGCGGCTGGCGGCCCTGGGGGCCCAGCGCGCCGCGGTCCGGGAGAGCCTGGAGCGCATCCGCCAGACCCAGAGGGATCTGGCCGGGGACCGGCAGCAGCGCGTGGAGCGCATGGCCGCCTACCGCGCCGCCATTGCCTCCGACGAGGAGGAGATCGGCCGGCGCACCGGCCAGGCGGCCTCCGCCCGGCTCCAGCATCAGGGCTGCCAGGAGCAGCTGCGCACGCTCCAGGAGGAGCGGCTGCGCCTGGAGCAGGAGCGCACGGCCATGGGCGCACAGCTCAAGGAGTGCAACGAGGCGGTGCTGGACGCAGAGCGGGAGGCCGCCCGCCTGGAGCAGCGCCTGAACACCGGCGGCATGGAGGAGAAGCAGATCCTGGATAAGCTCTGGGAGAGCTACGAGCTGAGCCACTCCGCCGCCATGGAGCAGCGCGTCGAGCTGGAGAGCGCCGCCAAGGCCGCCCGCCGCATCAGCGAGCTCAAGCGGGAGATCAGCGGCCTGGGCACGGTGAACGTGGGGGCCATCGAGGAGTTTGACCGGGTCAACCAGCGCTACACCTACCTCACCGGCCAGCGGGACGACGTACAGCAGGCCAAGGGGGAGCTGACGGGCATCATCCAGGAGATCACCCGGGAGATGACGGCCATCTTCTCCCACCAGTTCGGCCTCATCACCGCCTCCTTCCAGGAGACCTTCCTGGACCTCTTCGGCGGCGGCCAGGCCACCCTGGAGCTGGAGGACCCCTCGGACATTCTGGGCTGCGGCATCGAGATCAAGGTCCAGCCCCCGGGCAAGACCCTCAGAACCCTCTCCCTCCTCTCCGGCGGCGAGAAGGCGTTTGTGGCCATTGCCCTGTACTTCGCCATATTAAAGGTACATCCCACCCCCTTCTGCGTCATGGACGAGATCGAGGCCGCCCTCGACGAGGCCAACGTGGTGCGGGTGGCGAGATATATGCGCTCCATCGCGGACAGGACCCAGTTCATCGTCATCACCCACCGCCGGGGCACCATGGAGGAGGCGGACATCCTCTACGGCGTGACCATGCAGGAGAAGGGCGTGAGCAAGATGCTGCGGCTGAGCCTCAACGACGTGGCGGAGGAGCTGAAAATCAAGTAAGCAAGTAAGGAGGAACGGCTATGGGCTTTTGGCAGAAGCTGAAAAAAATCTACATGGGGGACGTGTTCGGCTCCGCGATCAGCGAGGCGGACGAGGCCTTCTTTGACGATCTGGAGGAGATGCTGATCCTGGCGGACGTGGGCCTGGAGACGGCCACGGAGGTGGTGAAGGAGCTGCGGCAGCGGATGATCGAGGACAAGATCTCCGGTCAGGAGCCGGTGAAGGCCTGCCTGCGGGAGATCCTGGCGGAGAAATTGCAGGTGGGCGACGGCGCGCTGAACATCTCCACCCGGCCCTCGGTGGTGCTGGTGGTGGGGGTCAACGGCGTGGGCAAGACCACCTCCATCGGCAAGCTGGCCAACAGCCTGCGGCTGGAGGGCAAGCGGGTGCTGCTGTGCGCCGGGGACACCTTCCGGGCCGCGGCGGCGGACCAGCTGGAGATCTGGGCCAACCGGGCCCGGTGCGAGATCGTGCGGCAGAAGGAGGGCGCGGACCCCGGCGCGGTGCTCTTCGACGCCCTCCAGGCCGCCAGGGCCCGGGGCGTGGACGTGGTGATCTGCGACACCGCCGGGCGGCTCCACAACAAGGCCAACCTGATGGCGGAGCTGGCCAAGCTGCGCAAGATCATTGACCGGGAGCTGCCGGAGGCGGCGCTGGAGATTCTGCTGGTGCTGGACGCCACCACCGGACAGAACGGCCTCATCCAGGCCAGGCAGTTCAAGGAGATCTCCGGCTGCACGGGCATCGTGCTCACCAAGCTGGACGGCACCGCCAAGGGGGGCATTGTGGTGGCTATCGCCCAGGCCCTCCAGGTGCCGGTGAAGTTCGTGGGTCTTGGCGAGGGCATCAGCGACATGCAGCCCTTTGACGCCAGGGAGTACGTGGAGGCGCTGATCTAGGGATGCGGGAGCTGAATCTGATGGGGCTGAAGGTCACCGTCATGGGGGCCGCCCTGACGGTGTGCGGCACGGCCGCGCCCCTGCTCTTCTACGGCGGGCTGGTCCTGATGGTTGCCGGCCTGTGCATCCCCGACAAGGTCTATGAGGAGAAAAAACATGACGAGAATTGACGGCAGAAAAGAGAACGAGCTGCGCCCCGTGGCCATGACCACCGGCTTTGTGGACTTCGCCGAGGGCAGCGTGCTCATCCAGTGCGGCAGGACCAAGGTCCTCTGCTGCGCCAGCGTGGAGGAGGGCGCGCCCCGCCATGTGCCGGAGGGCTCCGGCTGGGTGACGGCGGAGTACTCCATGCTCCCCCGGGCCAACCGGGAGCGGTCACGGCGGGACGTGAGCAAGCTGAAGCTGAGCCCCCGGTCCGCGGAGATCCAGCGGCTCATCGGCCGCAGCCTCCGGGCTGCGGTGGACCTCGACGCCCTGGGGGATCGGACCATCACCGTGGACTGCGACGTGCTCCAGGGGGACGGCGGCACCCGCACCGCCTCCGTCACCGGCGGCTTCATCGCTCTGGCCATCGCCTGCCGCGGGCTGGTGAAGTCCGGGGCTCTGGAGAAAGATCCCATCAGGGGCTGCGTGGCCGCCGTTTCAGCGGGGGTGGTGGACAACGTCCCCCTGCTGGATCTGTGCTACGAGGAGGACAGCGGGGCCATGGTGGATCTCAACTGCGTGATGAACGAGGCGGGCGAGCTCATCGAGCTCCAGGGCACCGGCGAGGGCCGGGCCTTCACTGTGGCGGAGCAGCAGGCGCTGGTGTCCCTGTGCGCCGGCGGCGTAAAGCAGCTCATTGCCCTGCAAAAAGAGATATTGGGAGGCCTTACATAACATGAAATTCGTACTTGCGTCACAAAATAAGCACAAACTTGCGGAGATGCAGGCCATTCTGTCCGCCCACGGGGTGGAGGTGGTCCTCCAGTCGGATCTGGGGCTCCGCGTGGACGTGGAGGAGACCGGGGAGACCTTCGCGGAGAACGCCCTCCTGAAGGCCCGGGCCGTCATGGAAGCCAGCGGCCTGCCCGCCATTGCCGACGACTCCGGCGTGTGCGTGGACGCCCTCAACGGCGCGCCGGGGGTCTACTCCGCCCGCTACGGCGGTCCGGACCTGGACGACACAGGCCGCTACCGCCTGCTGCTGGAGAACATGCGGGGGGCCGGAAGCCGCGCCGCCCACTTCACCAGCGCCATCGCCTGCGTCTTCCCCAACGGAGATGTGATCGAGGCCCAGGGGGAGTGCCCGGGCACCATCGCCTTCGCCCCCCAGGGGGACGGCGGGTTTGGCTATGACCCGGTGTTCTTCCTCCCCCAGCTGCGCAAGACCTACGCCCAGCTGACGCCGGAGGAGAAGGCGGCGGTGTCCCACAGGGGCAAGGCGCTGGAGGTCTTTGACGGGAAGCTGCGGACCTATCTGGAAGGGGCTGGTAAATAAGATGGAACTGACAAGCAAGCAGCGCGCCCAGCTGCGGGGCCTGGCCAACTCCCTGGACACCATCCTCCACGTGGGCAAGGACGGCATCAGCGACAACCTGGTCAAGCAGGCCAACGACGCCCTGGAGGCCAGGGAGCTCATCAAGGGCCGGGTGCTGGAGAACTCCATGCTCACCGCCCGGGAGGCCTGCGATCAGCTGGCGAAGCTGACCCGCAGCGAGGCCGTCCAGATCATCGGCAGCAAGTTCGTCCTCTACCGCCGGCACTACGACAAGAGCCGCCGGCGGATTGAACTGGTCAAGGACCGGCCCCCCAGGCAGGGGAAACAATAACCGGGGAGGGATTCTGGTGAAGATCGGAATCTATGGGGGTACCTTCAACCCCATCCATCTGGGCCACATGGAGGCGGCCAAATTTGCAGCGGCGTACCTTAAGCTGGACAAGCTGCTGCTGGTCCCCGCCGGAATGCCGCCCCACAAGGACCTCTCCCCCGACGCGGCGCCCCCGGAGGACCGGCTGGCCATGACGGCTCTGGCGGCGGAGGCCGTGGGGCCCATGGCGGAGGCCTCCAGCCTGGAGCTGGACCGCCGGGGAACCAGCTACACCGTGGACACGGTCCGCGCTGTCCGGGAGGCCCACCCCCGGGCCCGGCTGTATCTGCTCATGGGCACGGACATGTACCTCACCTTTCACCGCTGGAAGAGCCCGGAGAAGCTGGCCAGATGGTGCACCCTCTGCGCCTTCGGCCGCAGCGAGGCGGACACAGAGGAGCTCTTCGCCGTCCAGCGGGAGCACCTGTCCGCCATGCTGGGGGCCAAGTCCGTGACCGTTGCCCTGCCGAAAATCGTGGATATCTCCTCCACCCGGCTCCGCCGGGAGCTCTCCCAGGGCCAGGGACAGGCGTATCTGGACCCGGCTGTGTACGGCTATATTCTCCGCCGGGGGCTCTACGGCGTGCCGGCGGACCCCCTGCGTCTGTCCCTGGAGGATCTGCGCTGCGCCGGGCTCAGTATGCTCAAGCGCCGGCGGATCCCCCACGTGCTGGGCACGGAGGAGACGGCGGCGGCCCTGGCCCGGCGCTGGGGCGCGGACGAGGAGGAGGCCCGACGGGCCGCCCTGCTCCACGACTGCACAAAAAAGCTGGACAGGGAACAACATCTGGAGATCTGCCGTCAATATGGTATCCCCCTGGACCCGGAGGAGCAGCGGGAGGAGAAGCTGCTCCACGCCCTCACCGGCGCGGCGGCAGCCCGGCATCAGTTCGGCGTGTCCCCCCAGGTGGAGAGCGCCATCCGCTGGCACACCACCGGAAAGGCGGACATGACCACCCTGGAGAAGATCATCTACCTGGCCGACTACATTGAGCCCACCCGGGATTTCTGCGATCTCACCGAGCTGCGGGAGCTGGCCTTCCAGGATTTGGACCGGGCCATGCTGCTGGGGCTGACCATGGCGGTCCACGATCTGAAAAAGAGAGGAATGGCAGTCCATTCCAACAGTGTGTATGCGAGGGACTATCTGAAAGGAAAGCTGACATGAGCAGAACAAAAGGCAAGCGGGAGGCCGGCGGACGCCGGAGCGGCGATCTCTATGAGGAGGAGAAGTATTCCTCCGGCGGCTGGAGCGGCGGGAAGAAGGCCCTGGCGGCTGTTCTCTGCCTGCTGGCCGTGCTGGTCCTGGCGGGGGCAGGCTGGTGGTTCCTGTTTGTCCGGGCCCCGGACGTGAAGGACAACGACCGCCCCCTGGTCAACAACAACAATCCCAACCGGAAGCCCGAGGAGGACGGGGACGGCGAGCAGGTCCTCACCGGACGGAAGGAGGACTACTTCACCTTCCTGCTCATCGGCCGGGACACCGCCGGCGGCGGCAATACGGACACCCTTATCCTGGTGTCCTACGACGTGCCAAACAGTCAGGTGAACATGATGAGCATCCCCCGGGACACGGTGGTCAACGTGCCCTGGTCCGTCAAGAAGGTTAACAGCGTCTTCAACGCCAAGGAGTCCAGCGGCGGCGGCATGGAGGGTCTGAAAAAGCAGGTGGCCTATCTCACCGGCGTAATGCCGGATTTCCACGTCATCATCGAGTGGAAGGCCGTGGGGGAGATCGTGAAGGCCGTGGGGGGCGTGGACTTCGACGTGCCCCGGAACATGAACTACGACGACGACTATCAAAACCTCCACATCCACCTCAACAAGGGCATGCAGCACCTGAACGCAGAGCAGGCCATGGCCATGCTCCGCTACCGCAACGACAACGGCTACAAGGCCGGGTACAATGACACCGGCCGCATGAACACCCAGCGGGACTTCCTCAAGGCCATGGCCAAGGAGGTGCTCCAGCTGAAGAACATGACCAAGATCGGGGAGTTCATCAACATCTTCATGGACAACGTGGAGACGGATCTGAAGGTGAGCGAGCTGACCTGGTTCGCCTCCAAGGCCCTGAGCGTGGACCTGGAGACCATGCAGTCCAGCACCCTGCCCTACATCGACGTGGGCAAGTACCGGGGCGGCGACTACCTCTTCCCCAACGGCGAGGAGATCGTCCCCCTGGTCAACGAGCAGTTCAACCCCTATAACCAGGAGATCACGGCGGACAGCCTCCAGATCATGGTGCGCAGCAAGGACGGCTCCTGCTACGTGACCAATGGGGAGCTGCTGGACGCCAAGTGGGCCAAGCCCGCCTCCGGCTCCGCCGGTACCGCCGGCGGCGGCGTGACCACCACCGAGCCCACCGGCGTGGTGGCGGACCCCAACGCGCCCCCGCCCGGCAGCTCCTCCGGCGGCGATGCGTCCGCCCAGGAGCCTGACCCGCCGTCGGATGAGAACGCCGGCCAGCAGGGAGAGGGAACCGGCGCGGCGGCCCCCGGCGCTACGCCCCCTGACACAGCGGATCCGGGGACAACGCCCCCTGACACGACGGACCCGGGAACCACGCCTCCCGACACGGCAGACCCGGGAACCACGCCGCCTGACACGGCAGACCCGGGAACCACGCCGCCTGACACGGCAGACCCCACGCCCCCTCCTCCCCCGCCGGACCAGACAGCGCCGGAGCCCACTCCCCCGGAGGACCCGGTCCCGCCGCCGGACGAGGGCAGCCCTGTGGTTTAATTGACAGAGACAGAATATCTATCCTGAAAGGACAGAGAGAATATGGGTTATAAAGGAAGACGGGAGGCCCCCCGTCCCGAGAAGGCCTCCGACGGCAAGGCAGCGCGCCAGGATGCGGACCCCTTTGCCCCCTCCCCCGCCGCCCCGGCAGATCCTTTTGCGGAGGACCCCGCTCCTGCAAGGCGCATCCGGGAGAGCAGAGCGCCCAAGGAGCCCGGGGAACCCGGGAGGAGTCTGGGTGACCGCTGGGGAGACTTCTGGGACAGCGGGAAGGGCAAAATTCTGGTGGCCGTGGTGGGCTGCATCGCGGTGATCGCCCTGGCCGCAGGGCTCGCCCTGCGGGCGTGGATCAAGCCCCCGCCCCTCCCCGAGGACCAGCCCAAAACAACAGTCAAGGCCCCCGAGAAGGACCCGGTGAAGGACCCGGACGACGCGGCTCCCGCGGGTCCCACGGACGACGAGCTCTACCCCGATGACGGTTACACCGGCGACATGCCCACCGTCTCCGGCAACCGGAGGGAGGGCGTGTACACCTTCCTCCTGGTGGGCACGGACATGGACGACGGCAACACCGACACCCTCATGGTGGTCACCTACGACACCAAGGAGCAGGACGTGAGCATCATGTCCATCCCCCGGGACACCATGATTAACGAGCGGGTCTACTCCCGCACCGGCAGCATCGACTCCCTGGCCGGCCGGATCCAGAAGCTGGTGGGCTTCAAGCCGGACTTCTATGTAAAGGTGGAGCTGAGCATGTTTGTGGAGCTGGTGGATCTGGTGGATGGCGTGGAGTTCGACGTGCCCCAGGACATGAACTACGACGACCCCTACCAGGACCTCCACATCCACCTGAAAAAGGGCGTGCAGACCCTGGACGGGGAACACGCCATGCAGCTGGTCCGCTTCCGCCGCTACAGCGAGGGCGACATCAAGCGGGTGGAGGTGCAGCAGGCGTTCATGAAGGCCCTCATCAAGAAGTGCCTGAGCCTGGAGCACTGGGGCAAGATCAAGGCCTATATCGACCTTGCCATGGACAACGTGGAGACGGACCTGGAGGCCGGCTCTGTGGTGTGGTTCGCCGCCAACGTGCTGGGCCTCAACGGCACGCCTGCCCTGAACATGGGAGACGTGTACACCTGCACCCTCCCCGGGGACTACTGGGGCTCCGCCTGGAGCCGGGACACCCACATGAAGCAGTCCTACGTGACCATCTACCCCCGGGAGGTGGTGAAGCTGGTCAACGAGCGGTTCAACCCCTATGAGCAGCAGGTGACCACGTCCATGCTGGACGCCATGAGCATCCGCTCCAACGGGGACATCGCCTCCTCCACCGGCTCCCTCCGGGACACCCAGCACAACGCCATCATGGCCGTGCAGCGGGGCGAGGCCTACTACGACGACGGCGGAAATCTGGTCTACGGTACGCCCCCGGTCAAGCCGGAGCAGGATGAGGCGGGCAACTACTACATCCTGGACGAGAACGGAAGCATCGTCTACACGGACCAGGACGGCACGCCCCTCACCGATACGCCCGCTCCCCCGCCGGACGAGAGCCTGCCTGCCGCGCCCGGCCCCGGCGATCCCGTCACCCTGCCCGACACCCCTGTGGACAACGCTCCCCCCGCCGCCGGCGCTGACCCCGGCCAGCCGGCAGAGGGCGACGCGCCGGCCCCGCCCACGGAGGACCAGCCCGGACAGACGCCGGATCTGCCTGTCCAGGAACCGGATCAGCCGGCTCCTCCGCCGGAGCCGCCCGCGGACCAGCCGGTGGACACGGTGCCCCCGGGCTGGCTGTAGGCCGCGGAAGAAGACATGGATTCCCCTTTCCTCGGAGAGGGACACAAATATGAAAGGAGCAAGGATATGACACCAAAGGAACTGGCCGTTTTGGCGGCAAAGGCTCTGGACGGAAAGAAGGGCGAGGAGATCCGGGTCATGGAGGTCACGGAGCTCACCGTCCTGGCGGACTACTTCGTCATCTGCACCGGGTCCAGCAACACCCAGATCAACGCCCTGTGCGACGCGGTGGAGGAGAAGCTGGAGGCCGAGGCAGGAGAGAAGCCCCTGCACCGGGAGGGTCACCGGGGCGGCATCTGGGTCCTGCTGGACTACGGATGTCTGGTGGTCCACGTGTTCAACAGCGAGGCCAGGGAGTTCTACGGCCTGGAGCGGCTGTGGAGCGACGGGAAACCCATTGATATAGCGCTCAACTAATCCCCCGCCCTTTCTGCGGCGGCTGCCGCTGTGGGGCGGAACGGAAGAGCCGTCACAGCATCAGGGCGCTCCGGCGGCAGTTCCGGAGCGCCCCTGTCTGCATAAAAAACGCGCTCCCCCGCCGCCGCGCATGGCGAGGGGGAGCGTGTATCTGTGAGCGGGCAAAGGGCCCGGCAGTCTCCTGTCTCTCTTCACTTTGTCTCTGTTCGAATGCCGTGTGCGCGGCGCGGCACACTCCTCAGGCTGTGGTGATTTTCATCTTCAGCCGGATCCTGTCACTAATCATGGCGATAAACTCAGAGTTGGTGGGCTTGCCCTTGGCATTGCTCACTGTGTAGCCGAAAAAGCGCTGCAAGGTCTCCAGATCTCCCCTGTCCCAGGCGACCTCAATGGCGTGGCGTATGGCCCGCTCCACCCGGCTGGGGGTGGTGTGGTATCGCTTGGCAACCTCTGGATAGAGCACCTTGGTGACGGAGTTGATGACGTCCATATTCTCCACCGTTATCATAATGGCCTCGCGGACATACTGATAACCCTTGATATGGGCCGGTACGCCCACCTCGTGGATAATGGAGGTCACAAGCTCCTCCAGGCCCGGTCCGTGGAGCTGCTTCTCGCTCTTCTCCGCCAGACTGATGAGGTGCTCAACCATTGCCGATTCGTTATACGGCTTGCTCAGGAACATGGACGCGCCCAGATTGCCCGCCTCCGCCACCACCTCCTGGGTAACAAAGTTGGAGACAGCCAGGATCTTGGGCCGTTTCTCACCGTCCAAACGGCGCAGAATCCCCAGCCCGTCCATACCCGGCAGGATCAGATCCAGCACCAGCACGTCCGGCTTTGCGTCGGCAACCATCTGCAATACCTCATTGCCGTCGCCGGTAGAGCCGACGACTGTAAAACGTCCCGTTTTCTCCAGGGCGTCCTGCAGCATACTGCGGGCGTCCTCGTTTACGTCCGTCAGCATGACTTTTATTCTGTTGTCCATACGCGTGTTTCCTTTCAGTAATTTGCATGTCGACATGAATAGAGGGCCATCCGTCCGTTTAGACGAAATCCTGAAGCTTCATCTTGCCTCGCTTACAAATTACCATAAAAAGACAGGAAATACAAGCAAAATTTGAAGTTTTTTCTCCATTTTCGTTCTGTTTATTTCGACAAATCAGGGAATTATTCCCAATTTTGTCGAAAAATCGGAGCCAGCCGACACAATCCGCCACCAATCAACATTTCTCGGGCATAACGGAGGCCCCTCTGCGCCGTTTTTCCAGGGAAGCGGACAAGATGGGGCTTGCAATAGCCGCCCTTCCATGTTAAACTTTTTTCGCCATTTTGTTCAGCAAAGGAGGAGCATTTGTGGAACTATATACCATATATCAGCAGCTGGGCGTGAGCCGTGAGGTCTTTGACCGGGGGGAGGCCGTCCTTGCCCGGCTGGCAGACCGGTTTCTGGAGATTGACCGGACGGCGGAGATCAACCAGGCCAAGGTCCTCGCCGCCATGCAGAGGAACCGGGTGGGGGCCAACCACTTCGCCGCCACCACCGGTTACGGGTACGACGACGACGGCCGGGACCGGCTGGAGCAGGTCTACGCGGACGTGTTCCACGCCCCTGCCGCCCTGGTGCGGCCCCAGATCACCTGCGGCACCCACGCCCTGGCCGTGGCCCTGTCCGCCAGCCTCCTGCCTGGGGACGAGGTCCTCTCCCCCGTGGGAGCGCCCTATGACACCCTCCAGGAGGTCATCGGCATCCGGCCCAGCCCCTGCTCCCTGGCCGAGTACGGCGTGCGCTACCGGCAGGCGGATCTGACGGCGGACGGCGGCTTTGACTATCCGGCCATCCGGGACGCCATCAGCTCCAGAACCAAGCTCATCACCATCCAGCGCAGCAAGGGCTACGCCACCCGCCCCTCCTTCTCCGTGGAGCAGATCGGCGAGCTGATCGCCTTCTGCAAGGGCGTGAAGCCGGACGTGCTGGTGATGGTGGACAACTGCTACGGCGAGTTTGTGGACGTGCTGGAGCCCACGGACGTGGGCGCGGACATGGCGGTGGGCTCCCTCATCAAGAACCCCGGCGGCGGGCTTGCCCCCATCGGCGGGTACATCTGCGGGACCAGGGAGTGCGTGGAGCGCTGCGCCTACCGCCTCTCCGCCCCCGGCCTGGGCCAGGAGGTGGGGGCCAACCTGGGCATCCTGCCGGCCTTCTATCAGGGCTTCTTCCTGGCCCCCACGGTGGTGGCCGGGGCGCTGAAGGGGGCGGTGTTCGCCGCCGGGCTCTACGAGAGCCTGGGCTTTCGCTGCGTCCCCAGGGCGGAAGAGAAGCGGTGCGACATCATCCAGGCGGTGGAGCTGGGCAGCGAGGCGGCCATGTGCGCCTTCTGCGAGGGCATCCAGGCGGCCGCGCCGGTGGACAGCTTCGCCGCCCCCATCCCCGGCGACATGCCAGGCTACGACAGCCAGGTCATCATGGCCGCCGGGGCCTTTGTTCAGGGCAGCAGCATCGAGCTGAGCGCCGACGGGCCTATCCGTCCCCCCTACGCCGTGTACTTCCAGGGCGGGCTCACCTGGCAGCACGCCAAGCTGGGAGTGCTCCTCTCGGCCCAGCGCATGGCGGACAGGGGCCTGCTCCGGCTGTAATCGGGAAAGGAGCAAGGGATGAACCTGCGGGAAAAGCTCATGGACTACTCCCTGGGCAACCATCTGGGCCTCTACTGGCGGCTGTTCCGGCTGCGGGACCGGGCGGGACGGGGGATACTCTCCGACGTGCTCACCTTCCTGCTCAACCGCATGGCCCACCGGCGGGGCGGCTATATCGGCAGGGGCGCGCGGATCGCCGGCGTCCCCTCCCTGCCCCACGGCCTCCACGGGATCTATATCTCCCGGTACGCCTCCATCGGCGCAAACTGCCGCATCTACCAGAATGTCACCATCGGAGAGGTGGCCGGCAGGGCTCCCACCGTCGGGGACGGCTGCCTCATCGGGGCCGGCGCGGTGCTGGTGGGGGGTATCCGGATCGGCGACGGGGCCAGAATCGGGGCCGGCGCGGCGGTCAGCACCGACGTGCCCCCGGGCGCTACCGTGGTCAGCCAGCCGGCCCGGGTGCTTCTGGCGGGAGAGTCCCCCGCTCCTCCGGCGGAGCAGGGGAAAGAAGAGACGCGGTCATAAACAGGCTTCCGGCAGTCTAACGCGGGACTGCCGGAAGCCTGTTCATCTTTTCAAAGAAGGATGCTCTATCTACGCCAGATCCATGCGCAGCTTCTCAATGGCCCGCTTCTCCAGCCGCGACACCTGCACCTGGCTCACCCCCAGGATGCGGGCGCACTGCTGCTGGGTCATGCCCTTGAAGAATCGGAGCAGGATGGTCTGCCGCTCCCTGTCCGGCAGCCGGTCAATGGCGGCGCGCAGGGCGATGCGCTCCACCATGCTCTCCTCCGTCACGGGGGAGGCCAGGGTGGACTCCAGGGTGAGCCCGTCTGCGTTCTCCTGCTGGAGGCTGTCCGGCGGGGCGGAGGCCAGCTCCGCCACCGCGATCTCCTCCGCTGTCAGGCCGGTGGCCTCGCTGAGCTCCGAGAGCGCCGGCTCCCGGCCCAGCCGGGTCCGCAGCCGCTCCCGGGCGGCGTAGATGGCGCTGGAGCGCTCCTTGAGGGTGCGGCCCACCTTCACGCTGCCGCTGTCCCGCAGATACCGGCGGATCTCCCCGGCGATCTTGGGCACGGCGTAGGTGGAGAACTGGGTGCCGTAGTCCGCGTCAAAGCCCCGCACCGCCTTGAGGAACCCCAGGCACCCCAGCTGGTACAGGTCCTCCGGCTCCGCTCCCCTGCCGTAGTACCGGCGCACTACCGCCCAGATGAGGCCGCTGTTCTCCGCCAGGACCCGCTCCACGGCCGCCTCGTCTCCGCCCTTGGCCAGGGCCAGCAGGTCCAGGGTCCCGGCGGTCACCTGCTTACCCGGCGGGGCACGATGCGCCGGCGCATGGTGACCCGGGTGCCCTTCCCCTCGCTGGAGCGGACGGTCAGCGTGTCCATGAAGCTCTCCATGATGGTGAAGCCCATGCCGCTGCGCTCCTCCCCGCCGGTGGTGTACAGGGGTTGGCGGGCCTTGTCCACGTCCGGGATGCCCCTGCCCCAGTCCCGGATGGTGATCTCCAGCACATCCCCCTCCAGGATGCGGGCCCTCATGACGATCTTCCCCAGGGAGTCCGGGTAGGCGTGGACGATGGCGTTGGTCACCGCCTCGCTGACCGCGGTTTTGATGTCCCCCAGTTCCTCCAGGGTGGGGTCCAGCTGGGCGGCAAAGCAGGCCGCCGCCCCCCGGGCAAAGGCCTCGTTGGCGCTGCGGCTGAGAAATTCCAGGTGTATGTAATTGGTGCTCTTGGTTTTCATGGCGCTCTCCCTCCTAAATCAAATCCACATATCGGTCCAGACCCGCCGTCTCCAGCACTCGGGCCGCCTGACGGGGGATGTTCACCACCACCAGCGCCCCGGCCAGGGCCTCCATGCGCCGCTTGGCCCGCAGCACTACCGCAATGCCGGAGCTGTCCATAAACGTCAGCCCGCCCAGATCCAGCAGGGTCTTCACCGGCAGATTCTGCTCCATGCACCGGTCTATGGCCTCCATCAGCCCCTTGGCCGCATGGTGGTCCAGCTCGCCGGTGAGGGTGATGGTCAGCTGCCGGTTCTCCGCCTTGTACTTCATCTCCATAGCTTGTCTCCTTCGTGCAAAACAAAAATGACTGCAAGCGCCTCGCTTGCAGTCATTATAAGATGAACGGCGGATATCTTCTGTCGAAATCCGGAACCGGGGGATAAATTTCCCGGTTCTTTCTATTTCAGCTCGTTCAGGTACAGCTCCATCCGGCTCTGGATGGCCTGGGCGGTCTCCTCCAGCCCCCGGCCGCCGCCGAAGAAGTCCGCCGCGCACTCCTGGACAATGCCCCACGCCCGCTCGTCCCGGCCCGCCAGCTTGTCAATCCGGTCATAGAGGGCCATGACCCGGTCATAGTCCGCCTGGGTCACCTCCTCCATCATAAACACCTGGCCGTTGATGATCCACACAGCTGTGACCGTCGTGAGGGGCTCGCCGTCCGGGCCGGTGATGAGGTCTCCGTTCTCGTCCACGGCGTACTCCGGGTGCATGGCCTTGTCCGCCAGCTGGTCAAAGTCGGCCCGGTTGACGGGGAACTGGTCAAAGGCCGTACAGCCGCCGGGCAGCAGCAGGCGGCGCAGGAAGGACCAGGCCCCCTCCTTGTCGCCGCAGGCGCTGGACATGGCCAGTCCCTCGCTGGCGCGGAAGCTGCTGCCGCAGCCGTTCTCAGAGGGGTAGCCCACAAAGGCGGCCTCCCCGCCGAAGGTGGCCCGGCACAGCTGGGGGGTGTAGAAGCCGGACACCTCCTCCGGAATGAGCAGCTGCTCCCCCCGGGCCGCCCGGCTGTAGGCGTCCTCGCCCGCCTCCTCCGCGCCCGCTTCCCGGGGCAGAGATGCGCAGAAGTCCAGCACGGAGAGGAAGTCCGCTCCGGTGAAATCCGCCGTGCCCGCCTCCCAGTCGATCCACCGGTCCAGATTCTGGGCGGTCAGGGTCTCAAAGAGGGAGGCGCTGGTGTCCTCGGGCCCCAGCACGCCGCACCCCGCCGGCATGGCGGCCAGGGCCTCCCGCAGCTCCTCCAG
>Ga0137306_102143_pt1 | contig 17372 bp, 15 predicted proteins | sample Inofroosms_March_FD_97187 | JGI IMG/M metagenome (GOLD analysis project Ga0137306, IMG submission 97187) | Mouse cecal microbial communities from Vienna, Austria - N-Acetylneuraminic and N-Acetylglucosamine D2O microcosms_March | ecosystem: Host-associated > Mammals > Digestive system > Large...
TATTCGGCAGAGGATAAGTAAGAGAGGTTTCTCTGTAATGCAATTATGCTATTATGACGGCCTGAGTCTTCAAAACCAGCGAAAAAGCAATATGGACTGCCTCCTTTTGAAGGAACGAATGATTGGCGGAGAAAGATGCTGTCTGGCTGCTGTGTGTGATGGTGTCGGGAGCTTGAAGGATGGCGCCTTTGCATCCGCAGCTGCAGTTCAGATGCTTATTAGTTGGCTCAATCGCTTAGAGAGTGGGCAACGAATAGGGCTGCGGCTCCGGGATGAGCTGCTCCATATCAATCAGCATATTATCGTGGAGGCGCGGACGAGGGGATTTCACACGGCTTCCACTCTTTCTGCGTTGTTACTGGTTGGAGAGAAGTACTATATCGCCCATGTAGGGGACAGCCGGATCTACTGCCTTAAGGATGGGGAGCTGGAGCTGCTGACCTGCGATCAGGTGCGGGGAGGAAAGTTGGCGGCCTGTTTGGGCCGCTCCGAACAGTTGGATGTGATCTATAATGAGGGGGAGTGCGGAAAGCAGGCCTTTTTAGTGTGCTCAGACGGCCTATATAAAAGAATGGATATGTCCTATCTACATACCCAGTTGTCATGCGTGAATCAGCGCACCATGCGAAAAACCTTGGAGCGGCTGATCCAATTCGTAGTAGAACGTGGAGAAAAAGACAATATATCTCTTGCGCTGGTGATATGTGAAAGTTGAGGGGAAGGATATGAAAATCAGGCTTTTAATCGCAAGCAGTGACGGCACCTACGCAAACCATCTCTCTCGGGTACTTGCGGAAAAACATGCGGAAGTCTTTGAAGTGAGCATCTGCTCCAGCGAGGAGCGAATGCAGGAAGTATTGTCGAACCACCGTTTCGATGCAGCTCTCCTGGAGCGCCAATTTCTGGACTGCGCCGATCTGAGGGAGGTACGGCTTCCCCTTGAACTGTGGGATGATGCCTCCGCTTTTCGTGCTGAGGCTGGCAAGTATCCCCCCATCCGGAAGTATCAGAGGATTTCTTCGATCATTCGCGACGTGTTGGCGCAGTATGCCGCTATTTCTTCCAACAAAGAGGTGTTCGGCAACTCCCAAGCCCATATTACAGCTGTTTGGTCTCCAGCGGGAGGCAGCGGCAAAACAACCACCGCGCTTGCCTACGCAGCGCAAAAGGTGGCCGGCGGGAGAAAGACAGTATATCTTGATCTGCAATGCTTCTCCTGCTCGTCCGTATATTTCCAACAGTCTGGGAAAAGCATTAGTTCTCTGTTTGAAAAACTGGACAGCAATATTGAGCTGTTGCTCCAAAGCGTCCGTCAGCAGGACAGCGATTCCGGCATCTATTACTTCTGCCAACCGGAAAACTATGATGACATCAATATCCTGACGACCGCGGATGTTATGGATTTGATTGACGGTTGTGCCAGAGGTTCGGATGAGTTGGTGATTGACCTTTCCAGCATTTGCGATGAAAAGACCTGTGAGATCCTAAAGATGGCTGACACGGTTTTCGTGGTACTGGATGCCTCCCGGACAGACAAGGCAAAGTGGGAACAGTTCCGCACACAGAATGACGTATATGAGCGAATCCGTTCTAAAACCGTTCTGGTGGCCAACCGCGGCGCGCAGGCGGATAACGCCGCAGATGCAGCGACGATCTGTCTCCCCTATGTACAGTCCGCAAATCCTGTCGTGGTGTATAAAACATTATCCGTAAATTTTAAGTAGTAGTTTCCGGCAATCAGCAGGGAGGGGAAATGCTATGACAGAGCAGATGCAGAACTCATTGATCGGTCAGTTGAAATTAGAGGTTCATAAAAGTCCGGATTTGACTACGATGACCGACGAGCAGCTCAAATCGCTGATTGGTACGCTGCTGGATAATAAAATCGTCTGGGCCCAGACAAACCGTCCGGATTTGTACAGCGAACTATCCACACTGAATTTCCGGGAGAGACGCGCCGTTTCCTCGGCGGTATTTGAGTCCATTCGGGGGCTCGGGGTATTGGGAGAAATTATCGGTGATGCGGACATCACAGAGGTGATGATAAACGGCTATGAGGACATTTTTGTCGAAAAGGCCGGGCGACTGAAAAAGATGGAAAAACATTTCGAAAGCCGTCAGGAATTAGAAACGATCATCACAAAATTTGTCTCTCAGGCAGGGCGCGTGGTTAATGAGAGCGAACCTATTGTAGACACGCACCTTGATGATGGCTCGCGTGTAAACGTGGTTATGCCTCCTGTGGCGCTCAATGGCCCTATTGTCACGATTCGCCGCTTTCCAAAGGAAGCCATGACCGTGGAGAAACTGATTTCCTATGGCTCTATTACGCCGGAGGTGGCAGAAGTGCTTCATCTGCTGGTGACTTCCCGTTACAACATTTTTGTCAGCGGCGGTACCGGCAGCGGAAAGACCACGTTCCTTAACGCGCTCTCTAATTTTATTCCCCGGGATGAGCGCATTATTACGATTGAGGACTCCGCCGAACTGCAAATCAAAAATGTGGATAACCTGGTGCGGCTGGAAACACGTAATGCCGGACCGGACGGCAGCGGCGCCATTACGATCAAGGACCTTATCAAATCCGCCCTCCGTATGCGTCCGGACCGTATTGTGGTAGGCGAGGTGCGCGGCGCGGAGGCGCTGGATATGCTTCAAGCCATGAACACCGGACACGATGGCTCTCTGTCTACTGGTCATGCCAACTCTACATATGATATGCTCAGCCGTCTGGAGACGATGGTGCTCCAAGGCGCTGCCGGACTGCCGCTGGAGGCGATCCGGCAGCAGATTGCCTCGGCGGTGGATATTGTGATTCACCTCTCCAGGCTCCGGGATAAAAGCCGCAAGACGATGGAGATCGTGGAGATCCTCGGCTATAACCCGGCCGAGCGTAGCTTTGAAATCAACCCTCTCTATAAATTCCGGGAATTGCCGGAGAGTACAAAGGATAAAGTTGTTGGCGTACTGGAGCGGACAGAACTTCCTATGCGTAATACACAAAAGCTGGAAAACGCCGGTATATATCGAAAAATTTAGGAGTTTACGCTATGCAGAATATTTTTGCCCCTACAGAAGAAGAGGCGGCCCTCGTTCCTCCGGTGGAGACCAGCGGGAGCAGAATGGGACCGCCAGACTATACGGTTAGTCCCTGTACGATTTTTGACCACGTAGTCGCATTCTTGATCGGATTTGCGGCAGGGTTTGCGGTGCTTTTCATTTTTTATAAGATTATTCCTCTGTCCGTTGCCGGCGGATTGATTATTGGCGTCATCTATATATTTGTTGCTGAACAGAACGCTATAAACAAGCGCCGGAAGACGCTGCGCATGCAATTCTTTGATATGCTGGAGGCCATGTCCGTGGCGATGCGGGCAGGCAACCCCATGTTGAAAGCGTTACAAAGCGCCAGAGATGATCTGACGATGATCTATGCCGAGACCAGCGACATCATCGTGGAATTGGATATGATTATCCTTAAATTTAACAACGCGGTATCCCTTTCAGCCGCATTTTCAGATTTCGCAGAGCGCAGCGGATTAGAGGATATCGCCAGTTTTGCCTCCATTTATTCCACCATTGAGGGAAAATCCAGCCGTGCAGATGAGATTATCCGGGAAACGCAGCAAATCATCGCAGATAAAATGGAAATCGAGATGGAGATCGAAACGATGATGACGGCAGCCAAGTCGGAGGTCAACATCATGCTGTTTATGCCCCTGGTGATCTTGGGGGTGATTGGGTACGCCGGGGCCGGCTTTATGGATGCGATTTATACCACACCCATGGGCAGGGTCGTTGCCACAGGAGGCCTGGCCGTATTTATTATCAGCTTTGTCCTGGCAAGGAAATTCAGTAATATCGAGGTGTAGGAGGGGGAGCGCATGCTGATTGCGGTAGTTGCCCTGGCGACTGTGCTGGCGGTAGCTTGGTTAGTTCTGCTGGCCATGGTGAACAACGAGGACTGGATTGAAGCGGCTACCAGTAGAATTCTGGACAATCGCCGTCAGATCGACTTGTTGCGGCGGAAGGATGCCGCCAATACAGAGACATTGGCCCAGTACCACGGCATCGCGGGTAAAGTGATGGGGCTGGTATTAAGTACAAACTCTGAGAAAGAGCGTACAAAACTGGAAAAGCAAAACATGGACCTGCAAAACGGCAACTTAAAGAGCGTGGGTGTGCTCGCCATGCCTGGATATGTTCTCCAGAGACGCTTTGGCCTCGTCAGTCAGGGAAGCATCCACCGTACAGTGATGGAGAAAACCATTGAGCTGTACGGGAAAAAGTATGCGGCAAATAAGGCGCGGCAGCTTTTGGCACAGCTGCTCTCCTACCCGATCATTGGCCTTGCGGTGACGCTGGCGCTGGGGGCGCTGCTGCTGGCAACGGGGGAGGATGCCACACAGGGAATTGCGGTCCTTTTAGGCGGATCTCTGCTGGTTCTAATCTTAGTTTATGCATTGTATGACGAGCTGAGCGATCAGGTGAACAAGAGACGGGCTGCTATCAGCCGGCAATTCCCCAATGTTGTTTCCAAGCTTGCGCTGCTGGTTACTTCCGGTATGATTATGGACCGGGCATGGCGTGAAACGGCGGAGAGCCAAGAGCTGGAGCTCTATCAGGAGATGCGGCGGACGTCTGACGAACTATCCAACTTGGTAGACCCCACCACCGCTTATACAAATTTTATTAATCGCTGTAACACAAAGGAAACCTCCAAACTGGCTTCTGCCATTATCCAGAGCCTTTCTAAAGGCAACGCAGAGATCGGCGTACTGCTCAAGGGTATGGCCCACGAGGCGTGGCAGGAGCGGCGGCACACAGCAAAGCGTGATTCCGAGGCAGCTAATTCCAAACTCATGATTCCGACCATGCTGCTGTTTCTTGCCATTCTGGTTATGATTTTGGTACCTGTGGCCAGCAATTTAGGCAGCCTGACATAGCTGGTACGTATTCTGTGGAGGTGCGTTATGACATCCGTAGTTATTCTGATCGTTGATGTATTGGTTGCCCTGTTTCTTGTCGGCGTTGTCAATGTTTTCCTTTTTGATATTACAGTCGCTGTTCTTCTCATTCCGCTCATCCCCCTTGGTGTGATTGCCGCTATCTGGCTGATTCGGAAGATAGAGGAGTGGAAATGGGACAGGGAGGATGAGGCTTCCGCAAAGTCCCATGGGAAAAAAGATTAATGAGAGAGTTCATCCGGTATATACGTCTTTGACGTTATGTACATATCATTTTTTCAGGAAAGGGGGGAGCGAGAAATGTTTCGTAAAGCAAACCAACTGATGATTGCGGCATACGTATCTGTCACGGGATACATGCAGAACCTGAAGGAGGAGCTGAAAAACGATGAGCGCGGCCTGTCCGGCATTGTCGTCGCCGTCATGTTAATTCTGGTGGCTGTGCTGGCTGTGGTGTTACTGTGGGGTAAGCTAAGTGAATGGTTAGATGAATTCTGGAAGAAAATCTTAGATAAGAGCAAAGAAGTCCAATAAACAAGGAAGTCCTGCTGGGAAGGAGAATGGCTGTCATGCAAAAACAACATAATATTTTTTCGGATACGAGCGGATATGCTGTTGTGGAGGCAACCATTCTCTTTCCCATTATAATGCTGATTTTTGCTGGCTTGGTGTTTCTATCGGTCTATCTGCCTACAAGAGCAGTTTTGCAGCAGAACACACAATATGCCGCTACCGCCCTGGCAACGGAGCAAAGCGACACCTGGCTGGATTTTGATACAAAGGAAATGAAGTACGACTGGATCAGTACTCCGAACAATGTCTATTCCGCATTTTTGGCCGGTTTATTTACCAACGACCTGAATAGCGATGCAACAACGATTGTCACAAAACAGGAGGGGAAGAGCCTTACAAGTCACAGCGGAAACTTGAAAGTGGAGTGTGAGGTGATGAACTTTGTGGTGTACAAGGAAATCCGGGTGACTGCCACCCGGACAATCCCAGTGCCTGTGGATCTGTCTTTTGTAAAATTCCCCCGTGAGATTCCGATTACAGTTTCTTCCGCCGCGGTAGTACTGAATGGAGATGAGTTTGTACGGAACATGGATTTGGCCGCAGAGCTGGTCAAAAAGTACATGCCGGAGAGACTGCAATTTGAATTTGATAAGCTGGGGGGATTCTTGGATAAGGTTTATAAGTTTTTTGGCGTATAAGTAACTTGTTTTACTCTCGGTAAAGAAGAGAATACACAGGGGGAAGGACCATGGGTAAATTCTGGCGCGACTGTAAAGGTGCGGTGACGGTGTTCGTGTCGCTGCTGCTGATCCCAGCTATTTTGATTACTGGTACAGGCGTTGATCTGGCCCGTATCTATACAGCGCGCAGTATTGTACAGGATGCCAATCAGTTAGCGGCGAACTCTGTGCTGGCCAGCTATGATGCGCTGCTCCAGGATCTCTATGGATTGTTCGGCTTTATGAAGGACAGCGAGGAGATCGGAAATATGGTGAAAAGCCAGATCGAACTGGCAATCAAAGGACAGGAGGGCGTTGGAGACCACGTGGGGAGCGGCCAGATGCTGTTCAAGCTCTTTGATGGCTCTAATCTCCAGCCAGGAACAGTGTCTGTTGCGGATGGACATAACTTGGGCAGTCCGCCTATCCTTCGCCGGCAGATTGAGGAGTATTCTAAATTCCGCGTACCTGTCATTATCGCAAACGAACTGGTCGGCAAACTCGATACCTTCAAGACACTCCAGGAGGATGCAAAAGTCATCAAGAAGAAAATGGAGGTGGATGACGGGGTTGAGGAATTAGACAAGTGGTACCGTAAAGTCTATAACTGTATCGTGGAACTAAATACATGTGTTCAAAAAGAAACCGACGCAAGCAACGATGCCCATACAGCGTCGGATGATATTCACGGTAAACTAAGCGATTTATCTGAGTGGTGGGGCGGCTATCTGGCAGCCCTCAAGGCGAAAAAGGAAGCAGAAAAGGAACTTGAGAAGGCTGAGGCGGCGCTGGCGGCAGTTGCGGAAGAGGACGAGGTGGCGCTGGCCGCCGCGCAAGAGGCAGTACAAAAGGCGAGTGACGCCTTAAAAAGCGCAGAGATGGCGCTTCAGGACGCGAGAGCTGGATACGAAATGGCTGCCAACGCATTAGCTACCCGCAGCAAAACGTGGAAGGACAAGCGCGATGAACTGATTGAGGAATTGGAGCATTACATAGACCTTTTCGAGGATTCCGGGGATGGGCTCAAATATCTTTGTAAAAAGGCAGACGAGGCAAAGGTCCAGCTGACACAGAAAATTCAGGAACTGGAAAATTCTTTGGGTGGAGGCTGTTCTGATGATTTGAAAAAAGGATTGACCGAGCCTATTAAACGGGAGAACGGAGGCGAAGAAAAATCTGTAATTGACAGCTATAAGGATCTAACCAAATACAATCTCTCTCCTATGGCGGCTGCAATGGCAGATAACACGGGCATCACTGGCTTTGAAGGTGATATCAAGCAGATCAATGAAACGATACAGCACCTGAAAGATGCATCCCTTGGCAGCTACAATCTGGTTGAGTTCGGGGAAATGGGAGCAGATGGAATCACAGCCGCCTTTCCTCTCCCTGAGGATGAGCACACGTCTAATCCCTATGCGTCTATCCTGCATAGCAAACTCACCCCAGAGCCGATCATTGCGGATCCGGGCTTTCAGATGTTTCAAGCATCGTTGCTCTACGCTACTAAAAATGGCGAGTTCTATGAGGAGCTACACAATTTATACAGATCAGGCAAAGGTGATGAGCTGGGAAAGAAAAATGTAAAGAATACTATTACCAATCTTTTTAAGGCGGCAAAGTCTATCTTTACGGACCTGACGGACCCGTTTGAGGGATTCAATCCGGAGGGAGCGAAACACCTATCTGGCGGCACAAATACTTCCGATCCCAGTACAGGTTCCAAATTCGGTACAAATTCAGATTATGACTGGAGCAGCGAAGACGGCGGAAAGGATGAACTGCAAGATTCTCTGGACAGCGACTTTCTCTCCCTGCTAGGTGATCTGGGCAATAAGATCGGCAATAAAATTTTGCTGGTGGCCTATGATACAGAGATGTTCTCCAACTACACCACCACCGGGCAGGAACGGCCCAAGTTGACAACATATCCGGAAACAAATATGGCCGGTGTCAAGCTCAGCACAGAGGTCAACTACTACTTCCAGTCAGAGGTGGAGTATCTTTACAACGGCAATCTGGCGGATGCGGTAGATAACCTGAAGTCTGTAGCCGGGATGATTTTTCTGATCCGGTTTGTATTTGACTATGTTGCATCATTCTCCATTTCGGAAGTGAACACAGTGGTAAATACTGTTAAGTCTGTATTATCTTGGACAGGGCCTTTTGCGATTCTAACCTCAGAGCTGGCCCGGCTGGCAATTGCGCTGGGGGAGTCTGTAATGGATGTTCAGCGCCTGCGTACTGGAGAAAAAGTCGACGTCTATAAGTCAAATGAAACATGGACATTCAGCTTATCGGGGCTTGCGAGAATGTTTGCGGAGGAAGTTACTGAAAATACGATAAAAGAATCCATGAATGCAGACAGTATCAAAAGCAGCGAAGAGGAAACGGAAAGAGGCTTATCCTATCTGGATTACCTGCGTCTCTTCCTGCTGTTAGTGGATGGCGACACGCTGGCCCGCCGGACTGCAAATCTTATCGAACTGAACATCACCAATTACAGATGGAAATTGGGCGCTAATGAGGACAACATGGCATCTGCGGAGCGCTTCGATTTATCCAAAGCCTCAACAGATTTCACGATCACCACCAAGGTGGATATGAGAATGTTATTTTTGTCCATGCCCTTTGCCCAAAAGGGAATCAATAGCGTTGTCCCCCCGAAGACATTCCCCATTTCCGCAACAGACTATAGGGGGTATTAAGGATGAGGCGCGACGAAAAAGGGTATATCGTGGTGGAAACTATCGGATGCTTTATCCTGTTCTTATTCTTAAACGCGTCTATTCTCAGCCTTATCAATATTGTGACCATCCAGGCACGTGTCCATTACGCGATGACCCAGGCGGCCGAAGCTGTGTCCATGTACACCTATACTCTGGACACCCTGGGCTTTGCAGAGCACATAGTCGATGGCGCAAAAAAAGCTGAGACCGCGGAAGGAGAACTCAACGAGATCAAAAATCATGTCACGGAATTTATCAGCGCTGTCAATAAACAGAGTATTTCTGACGCGCTGGACAAAGGAGAGACTTTGATTCAGGACGGCGTAACCGTTATTGAAGGCGCGATAAATGATCCAAAGGCGGTATTTCAAAAATTTTTGAATTATAACGTTCAAGGCGGAATGGACTTTCTATTCGAGGCGGCCATCCGCCCGCTGGTTGGGTGGTACCTGCGCAATGGCAATATGTCTGGTGATGCGTACCTGCGCACTTTTCACGTAGAGAACGGCCTGAAAGGACTGGATTTCAAAAAGCTGACGGCGTTTGATCTCGGTTCTACCGTTACAGGCGGCGATACCCGGTTTCTGACCGGGAGTGAGACTGTAAAGATTGTGGTGGAATATGATATTGACTATACCTTCGGCACACTCCCGCTCCGCTTCACCAAACTCCACGTCACGCAATCGGTAGAAACCCGCGCATGGCTGAATGGACTCGGCGAGGGATATCCAAAGGGCGATAAGAAGGGGACATCTGAATGAAAAAATGGAAAATGTCCGGCCGCTTACCCTATCTTATCGCGCCTGTTTTGATACTGCTGCTGTGGATCACCAAGCGGGAGCAGACGGTCCCCTCCGTATTGCTGCTGCAAGCAGTGCTGCTTGCCTTTGGCGCCGCCGCTTCTCTGTGGGACCTGCGGGAGAAGAGGATTCCCAACCGCCTGATCCTGTACATGCTCGGCGCATGGGTCCTGATTGTCGTGCCACAGCTCTTTTTTCAGACAGAACAGGCGCTGGCGCTGCTGGCCAGCGGATTGATCGGCGCTCTGCTCGGGGGAATACTGTTCCTCACCGTCTATATGGTCAGCCGAAAAGGACTGGGCGGCGGGGATGTGAAGCTGATGGCGGTTTCCGGGCTGTATCTGGGTGCAGGCAGCGTACTGCCGGCTATGCTGTATGGCTCCGTTCTGGCGGCAGTCACGGCAGGTGTGCTCATTGCGCTGAAAAAGATCGGCAGAAAGGACGCCATCCCGCTCGTCCCCTTCCTATACGCCGGTATGCTTATCACGGTGTTTATCCAAGGAGGTGTCATCATATGAAACGAGGAAAGCGTATCCTGATCGGTGTCGGATGTGCGTTGCTGCTGATCGTCTCCTGGGGGGCGGCGGTCACGGCGAAAAGCAATACGGAAAAGCAAAGTGATTTGATTGCCCAGGCGGCAGCCTATACCGAGGATGAAATCTATATTTTAGCGGTCCCGTTACTGGAGGAGGCTGCCGGATACAACACCGCGCAGACCTTGGAGGCGGAGGCTGCGCTCAAGGAGGTCTATCGCCACCTCTTCAATCGGAGCGGATATCAGGGAAAGTATACCGCCCTGCTGGAAAAGCAGATGTCCCGGGATGATGCGGCTCCGGAGATTTTCTTGGAAGCAGCGGAATACTATCTGGATCAGGCAAAACCCGAAGATGCGCTGACGGTTTTAAGGACGGGCGTGGATAAAACCGGCAGTGAAGACGTCCGTCGAATGTATGAGGATAACCGCTACCAGTATTCTATGGGGACAAATTATTACCAGGATGTGACGTTGGCCTATGCCGGCATGATTCAGGTGAAAGAGAACGGCCTCTGGGGACTGGCTACAGCAGCGGGAAAGGGGCGGGTTCCCTGCGAGTACGACAAGGTAAGCACCTACAGCAATGGCCGCGCGCTGGTCCTGAAGGATGGCGTGATTTCCGCCGTGGACGGGAGCAACAACCGGGTGGCGCTTCTGCACGGAAATGCTGAGGACTTTGGAAACCTCGCAAACAAACGCGCCTCACTGAAAATAGCAGACAGCTGGGTTCTGACCAACGAGGTCCTTGCAATTGGCAGCCTGGAATTTGAGGAAATCGGCATGTACTCCAATGGCTACGCCCCGGCAAAGCAGAGCGGTAAATGGGGCGTTATGGATGTCTCCGGCAGCGAGTGGCTGATCCCCGCGGAATATGACGATATTGTCCGGGATGAGCTGGGGCGGTGCTTGGCGCAAGACGCCGTGTTTGTCCGTCGGGGGCAGCAGGTGTTTTTACTGGTTGGCGGCGAACAGATTGCCGGTCCTTTTGATGATGCGCGCCCATTTTCTGATGGATGGGCCGCAGTAAAAAAGGGAGAAAAATGGGGGTTTATTGATACGGATGGATCCGTAAAAATTGACTATCAATTTGATGACGCGCTCTCCTTCGGGCAGCATCTGGCGGCGATCAGAATAGGTGATGACTGGGGATATGTCAGCCGATATGGGGAAATTGTGATTGAGCCGCAGTTTCTTGCTGCAAAGAGTTTTTATGATGGAAGCGCACCGGTGCAGACCCGGGATGGATGGCGGTTTATCACGCTGACAGAATATATGGAAGGAGCGGGACTCTTATGATGTATGACATTCAAACGCAGTACGATGTGTCCGCAGGAGCGCTGTTAACCGTCCGTTTTCCGGAGACGGACCTGGATAAAAAGGCGCTCTATACGCTTCAGACGGACCAGCCGGAATTTCTGGTGCCCTTCCGATATCGCAGCATGGACGGTTTTGCGGAGTGTGTTTATCAGTTGGACAGCCGCAGCAAGCTGCAATACCGGTTTGGAAACCGTTCCCCCAAGGAGTATGTGGAATTCTGGACACAGATTTTGCAGCCCCTTTTAGACTGCGATGACTGGTTTTTAAAGCCGCTGTCCTTTGTACTGGATACGGAGCATCTCTACATAGACAAAGCTGGGAAAACGGTTAGCTACCTCTATGTACCCTCCATCTCCAACTGCGTGGAGTATGACGCACTGAAAAGCATGGTCATGGAGCTCTCTCAGAAAAACTCCACCACGGACCACCAGTTGGAAAACCAAGTGCTTCGGGCAATCATGCAGGACTTCCAGCCCAAAGCATTTTTGCAGATGTTGCACGAGCGCACGGGACAAGAACCCAAATCTCAGCCGCACCAGCCCGCACAGCCGCCTGTACGGAAGGAGCCGGTGCCACAGGATCATCAGCTATATCCACATATGCCTGCCGCGCCTGCGCCATCGCCCACCGCCGCTCCAGCAGGTGCTGCCGGCGACATTCAGATCCATATCGGCGCAAGTGAAAAAAAGGCTGAGACGAAAAAGGATAAACGTGGAGGCCTGTTCGGTCCGAAAAAGCCTAAGGAGCCAAAGCCTCCCAAGGAGAAAAACAAGAAAAAGGGGCTATTTGGAGGGAAGGACAGTGTTCCTCCCAAAGAAGTCGTCCTAGGCGCAGGTTCCGGCGATGCACAGAGAATATCGCCGCCTGCGCCCAAACCAGATTGGGTGTCAGCGCCGCTTCAGCCGCTGGAGACGGAGGAGGATGGCGTCACCGAACTGATGGAGGAAGGCGCTGTCGGGAACGCCTATCTCCGGTTGGCAAGCGATGCACCACTTCCCCCTAATATTCCCGTGGTATTCCAGAACGGACAGCCGTTCACCATCGGACGGTTCGATGTATCCGTGGGAACTGCGCAGTCCTCCTTTGAGTTTGACAAGCATACGAAGGCGGTCAGCCGGCACCATGCAGCCATTGAGCGTCTGCCGGATGGCTCCTGTCAAATCACGGACCTCGCTTCCAGTGGCGGCACCTTTGTCAATGGAGCCCGGCTTACCCCCAATGTTCCCTGCTTTCTGACGCGAGGAGACCGGATCTCCTTTGGCACCTGCGGGGCCGACTACATATGGGAGGGTTGAGAGGTGCCGATTCTACTCAGCGGAGAAACCTTATTTCGGCTTGGCGTAGCAATTATGGCGGCCGCCGCTGTCGGGGGCATTGTTGCAGCCGTTGTCCTGCGCCTGTCCGGAAAACATCTGAAAGAGCAGCTCAATGCGGAATTTGGGAAAAAGCATCACTGAAATAGGCGGTGGGTATGTCTCAGATCATTGCGGATACATATGAAATCGTGGAGGAAATCGGTTCTGGCGGTAGCGGTATTGTCTATCTGGCCAAGCATCTGCGTCTAGGCAAGTGGGTTGTGCTGAAGGCGGACAAGCGCACACTTGCCGCCAAGCCGGAGGTCCTGCGCCGCGAGGTTGATGCCCTCAAAAATTTAAGCCACTCCTATATTCCCCAAGTCTACGACTTTGTTGTAGAGGGGGATACCGTTTATACGGTAATGGACTACATCGACGGGGAGAGCCTGGACAAGCCTTTAAAGCGGGGACAGCGATTTTCTCAGGCCCAGATTATTGAGTGGGCCTGCCAGCTGCTGGAGGCATTGATATACCTTCACAGCCGCCCGCCCCACGGCATCCTCCACAGCGATATCAAGCCGGCCAATATTATGCTGACGCCGGAAAATGACATACGGCTGATCGACTTCAATATTGCGCTGGCCTTAGGCGAAGAGGGCGCGGTGCGGGTAGGATTCAGCCGTGGCTATGCCTCCCCGGAGCATTACGGCCTGGATTATTCCGCCGCCAGTCAGACTCAGCAGGACAGCGCTATAGAGACACAGTTCTCCGCATCAACGGTAATCCCTGGCCGAAGCCTTGACAGCTCCTCCACACAGCGGCGGTCTCTGCTTCTGGATGTTCGATCGGATATTTACAGTCTGGGCGCCACGTTGTACCACCTGCTCCTTGGCCAGCGCCCTGCCCAGAATGCTAAAGACGTCCTTCCGCTTCCGCCTTCGGAGGTTAGTCCGGCAGTAGCTGCGATTATCCAAAAGGCCATGGCCCCCGATCCGGACAAGCGCTATCAGACTGCCCAGGAAATGCTGGACGCAGTCCTCCGCCTTCACGAGGACGATCCCAGAGCCAAGCGGCACCGGCGGCGAATTGTTATCACAACGGCTGTCCTGTCCATCCTGTTCCTGGCGGGCGGCCTGTGTACTGTTACCGGTCTGCGCCAGATGGAGCAGGCCCAGGCCCAGGCTGCGGAGGAGGCCAGGCAGTTAGAAGAGGCCGCCCGACTGGCAGAGGAAGCAGAGCGGACGGCAAAGCAGGCCCTTGCGGCGGTGACTGCCTCTGAGGAGGCCTATCGAAACGGCGATGCGCATGGAGCAGTTCAATCTGCTATGGAAGCGCTTCGTCTGGACTCCCCTTATGCCGCCCGGGCGCAAAAAGCCCTGTCGGATGCGCTGGGCGTTTACGACCTCTCGGACAGCTTCCGGGCCCACCTGTTGCTGGAACTGCCCGGAGAACCGGTAAAGGCCGTGCTGTCCCCCGGCGGAACCCGCGTTGGTGCTATCGCTGGGGGGAAGATGGTGGTGTTTGATACAGAAAGTGGAGAACGGTTGGCCTCTTTGCCGGCGGAGACCAGCGCTCTCTCGGACCTGGTTTTCTCCGGAGAAAACATCGTCATTTATGCCGGAGAGGGCGCACTGCGCGCCTACGACCTGGATCAGCGGCAGGAGCTGTGGTCTGGCGGACAAGCAACCGCCATCGCTCTGTCCGCTGATAGGGCTACGGTAGCAGCCGCCTATAGGGATGATACTGCCGCTGTGATCTACGACGCCGCCACCGGCTCTGTGCGTCAGACGATTGACTTCCAGGGGAATCGGCTCCACGCCGCTTTTAATGACACGTTTGTGGACCCCGACAGGGAGCTTTTTGCGCTCAACAGCAGCGGCACCATGCTGGCGGTGGGATTTTCGGACAGCGGTGCGCTGTGGGTTTACAATCTGGAAAATAGAGATGGGGATATCCAGCTGTACGACCAGTCAGAATTTTACCATTTTGAGGGTGGATTCCACAAGCAATATCTGGCATTTACGGCCTGGAACGGGGCAGAGTCCGCCTTTGCAGTCATTGACACAGAAGAATTGGTGCAGACCGGCGGCTACGCCGAGCCCATGCGTTTTCATACACAGGCAGACGAGAGCGGCATCTATTTCGCAGCCGGCCGGCTCCTGGTGGGGCTTGACCCGGTAACGTTTGAGGAAGATCAGAGGGCTTACGGCAATTCCTATATTACGGACTTTGCTGTGGCATCGGATGGAAAATCTGTTATTAAGACAGAAGATGGCCTGGTGAGCGCCTTTGGCGCCGGGGCAGAGGTCCTGAACACCTGGGAGGAGCAGGAGAAGTGCAGCTTTGTCGGTGCGGCGGGCTCCATCCTTCTCACGGCCTCCAGCGATGCGCCGGTCCTATGTCTGCGCCGGCTGAAGGACCACTCCCAGGAACAGTTGCTTTCCTATGACAGAGCATATGCACACGATGAGGCCAGACTTAGCAGCGACGGCAGTACAGCGATGCTTTTCAGCTACGACAGATTCCGGCTTTTGGGAATGGATGGAACTGTTCTGGCAGATGTGGAGATTCCCATCCCCGAGGGAGATCAGGTTTATGACCAGCAGTACCGGCGGGACGGGCAGGGGAGCCGCCTGGAGGTCACATATTACAGCGGAATGGTGCGCAGCTACTCCGCTGCAGACGGCAGCCTGCTGTCGGAGGAGGAGGGGGTACCGCCGGATGAGAGCCTCTACGAGGAATTTCTGACAGATCGCCTGCGGATCGAGCGGCCCCTCCATGGGACGCCGGAGGTTTATGACAGAGAGACCGGAGAAAAAATCGGCGAGCTGTCTCCGGAGGACTATCTGACTTACGTAACCCAAGTGGGGGACTATGTGATGACGGAGTACCTTTCCGCTCAGACAGGGGACCGATATGGCCTTCTGCTCAACGACAATCTTGAAACGCTGGCGAGGCTGCCGGATCTGTGCGACGTTTTTGAGGACGGGAAACTGATTTTTGATGACGGCATGGGAAATTTGCGGCAGAGCCATATCCATTCTGCGGATGAAATCCTGGATCTTGCAGAAAAAAGCGGAGCATGAATCGATGAAAGGAAGGAGATCTTCTCATGCGCAGGCGGAAAGAACATGCAAAAACCGCTTCACGGCGATGGATATGGGTCATCCTTGCGTCTATCGCCTGTGTCGCCGCTGTACTGGCGTGGAGATTGTGGAGGACACAGCGGCTGGAGCTGCCATATCTCACAGCTGATAGCATCGCCGTTTTGGATATGGACAGCGGGCGGTTCCTCTATGAAAAAGAGAGCGATACCCCCCGCTCCCCGGCCAGCTTGACAAAGCTGATGAGCCTGCTGCTGGTACTGGAGGACCTTTCTGCTGGCAAGCTTGGCTGGGAGAACGTCTGTACCGTCACAGAACAGGAGGCATACGCCCTAGGCTCCCGATATGGGATGTCTCCCGGTGACCGCTTCACAGTCAGGCAGTTGGTGGCGGGTGCGGCAATGAGCAGCGGCTGCGACTGCATCCAGTGCCTGACGCGGGTTTGTATGGGCGGCGAGGATGCGTTTGTGGCGCGGATGAACCAGAAGGCGGTGGAACTGGGACTGCAAGGGACCCACTTCTCCAATGCCGCCGGACTGGACGCCATAGACCACTATATGACCGCCAGGGACATCGCCCGCCTGTCCCAGGAGCTTGTGCAAGGATATCCCGCGATTCTGGATTTTACGTCCGCGCCGTCTCTGACGGTGGATGAACGCATCTTTCAAAATACAAACCGGATGGCAGGATATATCCCGGAGGTAACCGGACTAAAGACCGGCACCAGCGACATGGGCGGCTGTCACCTTGTGACCACCGTCCGGAAGGACGGGCGAGGCTATATCATTGTCCTGCTGGGGAGCAACGATGACAACAGCCGCTATACGGAGACGGACATCATCCTCCAAACGCTTTTTGAGGAACTGCGGCATGGCTGAGAAAAAGGATGCAGGCAGAAAAAACGCTCCGCTTCTGCTGCTGATGCTGGCCTTGACGCCGCTGTATGGAGGTTATCACAATTTTTCGGTTTTCCTAGCGGGACTGGCAATCGTGCCGCTGCTGTACGCCGCATGGCGGCGAGGCGGGATGGTCCTTCCCTGCGGCGTGGAAGCCTGGTGCCTGTATGGAATCTGGGCCTGCATGGTGCTGACGGTTCCCTTTGCGGTCAGTCCGGGCATGGCTTTTGCCGGCAGCTTGCGGGCGGCTGTGTGGGCGCTGTTTTTCCTCTTGGCGGCCACATACTCCCCACAGGAGCGGCGGGATATCCTGGATGCGGCGGCCTATGAGGGGGCGCTGCTCTCGCTGCTGAGTATTGTGGACTTCTATTACAGCGGCTTTCACGACGTGAGCAATCCCAATGGTCGGATCGACGGCTTTTTCCAATACGCAAACTCCTGGGCGCTATATCTGCTGTGCTGCCTGATTATCCTATTGCTGCGGGAAAAGAGGAAGC
>Ga0137306_102144_pt1 | contig 17369 bp, 12 predicted proteins | sample Inofroosms_March_FD_97187 | JGI IMG/M metagenome (GOLD analysis project Ga0137306, IMG submission 97187) | Mouse cecal microbial communities from Vienna, Austria - N-Acetylneuraminic and N-Acetylglucosamine D2O microcosms_March | ecosystem: Host-associated > Mammals > Digestive system > Large...
GGGATCGAACCGGAGAGCAAGGATATTATCTTGTCACAGATGCGGGAGCAGGCACAGATCGCCATAGATACGGCGGACGTGATCATATTCCTCACGGATGTGCGGCAGGGTCTTGTAGACGCCGACTCCAAAGTGGCGGATATGCTGAGGCGCTCGGCGAAACCGGTGATATTAGTGGTGAACAAGGTAGATAATTTCGAGAAGTTCATGCCGGATGTGTATGAGTTTTATAATCTGGGTATCGGAGATCCTATGCCGGTCTCGTCCGCATCACGTCTTGGGATCGGGGATATGCTGGATGAGGTGGTGAAGTATTTCCCGCAGGGAGCGGGTGAAGAAGAGGAAGACGACCGTCCGCGGGTGGCGATCGTGGGTAAGCCCAATGTAGGCAAGTCATCCATTGTCAACAAGCTGCTTGGCGAACAGAGGGTGATCGTGTCGGATATCGCCGGGACGACCAGAGATGCCATAGATACGGAGATCAAGTACAACGGCAGGGAGTATGTGTTCATAGATACGGCGGGGCTTCGCAGGAAGAACAAGATTAAGGAAGAGCTGGAGAGGTACAGTATTATCCGTGCGGTGTCTGCCGTAGAGCGTGCAGATGTGGTGCTGATGGTGATCGACGCGTCGGAGGGTGTGACCGAACAGGATGCGAAGATTGCCGGGATCGCCCATGAGCGCGGGAAGGGCATCGTCATCGTTGTCAATAAGTGGGATGCCATCGAGAAGAATGATAAGACCATGAAGGAGTATGAGAATGAGATCCGCCGTGTCCTGTCGTTCATGCCTTACGCGGAGATCATGTATGTGTCCGCCGTGACCGGACAGCGGTTGGTGAAGCTCTATGATATGATCGATATGGTGATCGAGAACCAGTCCATGCGGGTGGCGACCGGCGTGCTCAACGAGATCATGATGGAAGCAGTTGCCATGCAGCAGCCGCCGTCAGATAAGGGCAAGCGGCTGAAGCTCTATTATATTACGCAGGTAGCGGTGAAGCCGCCGACATTCGTGATCTTTGTAAATGATAAGGAGCTGATGCATTTCTCCTACACCAGATATCTGGAGAACAGGATCCGGGATGCATTTGGATTCAGAGGGACTTCGCTTAAGTTCTTCATCAGAGAAAGAAAAGAAAAGGGGCGTTAATCATGGAACGAGTCATAAGCATATTGATCGGATATGTGTTCGGGCTGCTGCAGACGGGATATCTGTACGGGAAGCTGCATCATATAGACATCCGCCAGCAGGGCAGCGGCAATGCAGGCACAACCAATGCACTGCGTACTATGGGCTGGAAAGCCGGGGCGGTGACCTTCCTTGGTGATTGTTTCAAATGTGTGTTCGCGGTGGTTGCAGTGCATCTGATCTACAAGGGATCCCATGGGGATATGCTGCCGCTTCTGTCCCTCTATGCAGGTATGGGAGCGATCCTTGGACATAACTTCCCGTTTTACATGAATTTCAAGGGAGGGAAGGGAATCGCGGCGACGGCAGGGCTGATCGTAAGTACTACCAGCGTATGGGCGGTAGTGCTGTTCATCGTCGTATTTGTAGGAATCGTGGCGCTGACGAGGTATGTGTCTCTGGGATCGCTGGTGGTGGTGGTCCTCTATCTTGCGGTGGTCATTTTCCTTGGACAGACGGGAGTCTATGGTATTGCGCAGAATTATCTCTATGAGATGTACGGTATCGCCGTATTTCTAATGGCGCTGGCGTTCTTCAAGCATCGGGCGAATATCAAGCGGCTTATGACCGGGACAGAGAATAAGCTGAGCGTGGGGAAGAGTAAATAAGAAATCTATTATTAAATATATGAAACAGGGAGGAAGTTGGATTATGGCGAATGTAGGTATTATGGGAGCTGGAAGCTGGGGGACGGCGCTGGCGCTTCTGCTTCACAGGAACGGACACCAGGTTACGGTGTGGTCGGTCAGTGAAGAAGAGGTTGATATGTTGTCCAGGAAACGGGAGCATGTGAGTAAGCTGCCGGGAGTGAAGATTCCGGAGGATATGCAGTTTACTACGGATGTGGAGAGTACGGTCAGGGACAAGGATTTTATCGTCCTGGCGGTGCCGTCTCCATTCACCAGGAGCACCGCGCGCAGTATGAGCCCGTATGTGGCGGATGGACAGATCATCGTTGACGTGGCGAAGGGAATTGAAGAAGACACTCTGATGACGCTTTCTCAGCAGATCGAGCAGGAGATTCCCCAGGCGGACGTGGCGGTACTGTCAGGACCAAGCCATGCCGAGGAAGTGGGAAGAGGTCTTCCGACGATCGTGGTGATCGGAGCGAAGAAGGAAGAGACGGCCGAATATCTGCAGGAGATGTTCATGAACGAGGTGTTCCGTGTGTACACAAGTCCAGATATGTTGGGAATGGAGCTTGGGGGCTCTCTTAAGAATGTGATCGCGCTGGCCGCCGGTATCGCGGACGGTCTGGGATACGGCGACAATACGAAGGCGGCGCTGATCACCAGAGGGATTGCGGAGATCGCAAGGCTGGGCGTGAAGATGGGAGGAGCGATCGAGAGCTTCACCGGGCTTACCGGCATCGGCGACCTGATCGTTACCTGCGCAAGCGTCCACAGCCGTAACCGCAAGGCAGGCTATCTCATGGGACAGGGCAGGAGTATGCAGGAGGCCATGGACGAGGTCCAGATGGTGGTAGAGGGTGTGTATTCCGCAAAGGCCGCGGTAAAGCTTGGAAAGAAGTATGATGTATCTCTGCCGATCATTGATAAGGTAAGCGAAGTATTATTTGAAGGGAAGGATCCGAGAGAAGCGGTGAATGAACTGATGCTTAGGGACAGCAAGGCAGAACATCATGCGCTGCCGTGGAAGAATGATCAGGAATGACAAAAGAGAGGGGGTTCCCTCTCTTTTATTCTTTTGAGTGGTCGATCTTATTGCGGATCTGCTGCATCTGCTGATCCAGCTTCTCGATGGAGTCGGCACATTCCCTGAGCTGACGCACGATCTCATCGGTATCGTTCACATCTTTTTTGTATTTTAATTTGTGTTCCAGGCTCGCCCAGAAATCCATGGCTATGGTGCGGAACTGGATCTCTACCTTCATGTATTTCTTCCCGTGGGACAGGAAGATAGGCACGTCCAGGATCAGATGGAGGCTCCGGTAACCGTTGGATTTGGGGTTCTTTATGTAGTCCTTCCTCTTGATGACCACGATATCGTCCTGTTTGGCGAAAAGCTCTGCGAGGCGGTAGATGTCGTCGGGGAAAGAGCAGATCACACGCACCCCCGCTACATCGGTCAGATTCTCCCGGATGCTCTCCAGAGTGACAGGGAAGCCTTTCCGCTCTAACTTCTCATAAATACTCTCCGGTGATTTCAGCCGGCTCTTGATGGACTCAAAAGGATTCCGGTTATATTGATGGGAGAATTCCGCGTTTAATACCTTAAGCTTCGTCTCCACCTCGATAATTGCAGAATTGAATTCCATCATCAGGATGTTGAAAGGCTTGGCTTCTCTCAGTTTCTCGGCCTGTAACTGAATGATCTGATATTGCTTCTGTATCGCCGCCGCCTGTTCCTCTACCTTTTGTTCTAACTGATTCTTATAAGAGAAGAGCTTGATCGCGTTCTTCACCCGGTTCTTGACCAGAGAGCTCTCGAAAGGCTTGTGGATAAAATCAGAGATCCCCAACTGGAAACAGAGATTCTCAATCTCTATAGCATGCTCGCCGCTTATGATGAGAATGGGGATCTGCTGTATGAAGCCCTTCTGCTGCATCTCTTCGATCACGGCGAAGCCGTCTATCTTCGGCATCCGAAGGTCCAGAAGGAGGGCAGATATCTCATGATGGGACTTCCTGAGATGTTCAAGCGCTTCTTCCCCGTTGGCAGCCATCTCAATCATATAGTCGTCTTTCAAGATGTCATATAATAATTCGCGGTTTAGTTCTGCATCATCTACGACCAGTATTTTTTTCATGATTAGTACCTCTTTTTCCTGGTGTATTCATTATCACTGACTATAGTATACTCGATTCCCGGAGAAATGAAAAGGTTTATGATCATTCTTGTCGAAAAGAAAGGAAAATGAAAAGAAAAGATAGGATTCATTATATTGACATTAATTTCACTAAGTGTTATAGTAGAACATAACAAAATATAATGGATATATAATAAAAATTTATGGACATTATGTTTTCAGTTACAGAGAATAAGTAAAGGAAATGAGGTGTGATTTATGAGTGGTATTAGTATTATTATTCTGTGTACGATTTTTGCATATATGTGCCTGCTGGTCGGCATCGGTGTCTATAATGCAAGAAAGAACAGCAGCAGTGAAGATTTCTACCTTGGCGGCAGGAAGATGGGTGCATTGGTCGTTGCCATGAGCGCGGAGGCGAGCGATATGTCAAGCTGGCTTCTGATGGGGCTTCCGGGTGTTGCATACCTAACCGGCCTTGCGGATGCTTTCTGGACTGCAGCGGGTCTGGCGATCGGTACATATCTGAACTGGCTCTTTACATCAAGGAGACTGAGACGTTATTCAGAGCAGATTGGCGCGATCACAGTGCCTACGTTCTTCGCGAAGAGATTCCATGATGAGAAGAATATCATTACAGCGATCTCAGCAGTGATCATCGTAGTGTTCTTCGTTCCGTATGTAGCGTCTGGTTTTGCGGCGTGCGGTAAGCTCTTTAACTCATTGTTTGGATTAGATTATATGGTTGGCGTGGTTGTATTTGCGGTTATCATTGTTGTCTATACGATTGCGGGAGGATTTACAACGGTTGCAACGAATGACCTGATTCAGAGTATTGTAATGTCAATCGCACTGATTTCTATCGTAACCTTTGGTGTGGGCAGCGCCGGCGGTATGGGGGCTGTAATGGATAACGCCAAGTCCCTGTCGGGTTATATCTCACTTTCCGCGATCCATGATGCGGTTGCAGGTTCAGCGATCCCGTATTCACCGCTGACCGCCGTATCTCTTCTGGCATGGGGAATCGGATATTTTGGTATGCCGCATATCCTGGTAAGATTCATGTCTATTGAAGACGAGAATAAGCTGGTGCTCTCCAGACGAGTTGCTTCTATCTGGGTAACCTTCGCTATGGGTGTTGCGATCTTCATCGGTATCGTAGGCCTTGCAGTTGTCAATGCAGGCGGTATGCCGGCATTGGAGGACAGTGAGCGCGTGATCATAGCTCTCACCAATGAGCTTAGCAAGAACGGCTTCCTCGCAGCGGTGCTTGGCGGTGTGATCCTTGCAGGTATCCTTGCGGCGACGATGTCTACCGCGGACAGCCAGATGTTGGTAGCGGCTTCCGGTGTATCTGAGAATATTGTACAGGATTTCCTTGGTAAGAAGCTTACCGAGAAGCAGGGACTTAACGTTGCCCGTGCAACGATCCTGGGAATCGCAGTGATCGGTGTATTCCTGGCAAGAGATCCTAATTCCAGCGTATTTGGTATCGTGTCCTTCGCATGGGCGGGTATGGGAGCCGCGTTCGCAGGCGTTATGATCTGTGCGTTGTTCTGGAAACGTACCACTTTGCAGGGTGCGCTGGCCGGAATGATCGCCGGCGGTGTGATGGTATTCGTGTGGAAATATGCGATTCGTCCTATGGGCGGTATCCTTGATATCTATGAATTGCTTCCGGCATTCCTGATCTCTCTGGCGATGATCATTATCGTGAGCCTGGCGACCAAAGCGCCGTCAAAGGAGATCGTGGATGAGTTCGAGCGGGTGAATGCTAGGAAATCATAAATCATGATTTTCGGATCCTGCGGAGTTAACAGAATAGTATAGCATATAGAGAAACAGTCTGTGCAGGTGAATGGCACAGACTGTTTCTTTTCTAATTTATATATGCTGATATCTTTTCTTCCAGATTGGGAATCTCTTTTTTGCCTCTGGTTTCAGGATACCCTTCAGCTTATACTGATGCATGATCCTGAAATACATTCCCAACAGAAGTATGGATGCCAGGATCCAGGCCACCGGACTTGCCATACAGATTCCAAGGAAGCTCTTATAATGGGATGCTGCCAGCGCCGCTCCGCATCTTCCGATCAACTCAGCGATTCCGGCGGTCATGGGTAGGATGCCGTAGCCCATCCCCTGTATCCCGTTCCGATAGATATTGACGACTGCCAGGAATACGAAGGAAACAGCCGCACACCGTAGGCTTACATCGACGAGAGACATAAGTTGCCGGACATTTTCAGAGACGAACAGTACGGTCATATATTTGCCGGCGAAGAAGATCAGGATACCGGTAAATACGGCGTAAATAAGGCCCATCCAGGTCGCGCTCCGGAATCCCTGCCGGATCCGGCTGATCTTGCCCGCGCCTGCATTCTGTGCGCAGTAGGTCGACATGGTCGTTCCCAGTGCGACATAGGCCTGGGTAACGATCTGTTCGATCTTGACAGCCGCGGAGTAGCCGGCGACTGCCACAGAACCCAGTGCGTTCAGCGCGGACTGTACCACTATCGTTCCGATCGCAGTGATAGAATACTGGAATGCCATGGGGAACCCGATCTTCATCTGCCACAGGGCAAGGTTCCAGTCTATCTTCCAGTCGTCCTTATTAAGATGGAGCAAGGGAACGCTCTTTATAATATAGAAGAGACAAGCGAGACCGGATATTCCCTGGGAGATCACGGTCGCGTATGCGGCTCCTGCCGCACCCATATGGAATATGATGATAAATACCAGGTCAAGCAGGATGTTCAAGAGCGCCGCCAGGATCAGGAAATACAGCGGCCGTTTGCTGTCCCCGACCGCACGAAGGATACTTGCCAGCAGGTTATACATTACCTGAGCCACGATTCCGGCACAGATGATCATTATGTAAGAATACGCCTGATCGAACATATCAGCCGGTGTATTCATCCAATGCAGGACACTTCGCATCAAGACCATGCTTGTCACAGTGAGCACAATGGACACGATACCGGACAGGATCGCGGCAGATGCAACAGACTTACGCATCGCCCGGTGATTGCCCGCCCCGTAATGCTGCGCGGTAACGACTGTGAACCCGGCTGTCATCCCCATTAAGAATCCCAGGATCAGAAATGTCAGCGTGCCGCAGGCTCCCACGGCGGCCAGCGCCGAGTTGCCGACGAATTTGCCGACGATGACCGTATCCGCCATGCTGTAGAACTGCTGGAATACATTTCCGATAAAAATAGGGATCGTAAAATTCAGAATAATCTTTGAAGGTTTTCCTATTATCATATCTCTTTCCATGCCTGTACCTCCTAGTATTCGTACTGATTCAATAGAAAACTTTGTATATTATATAAAATATAGATTGTGGATGCAAGACATATTTTGACGAAAAAATATGAAAATATCGGGCATTTCCCGGCAGTTTTCCGGCATTTCCCGCGGGCAGTGTTGACTTAAGGGGCTATGTAGACCATAATAAACTGGAAAGAAAATGAAGGGAAGGAAGAACGGTGAGACAGCTATGAGAATTTTATTGGTTGAGGATGATATAGAGATCAGCAGGATGCTGAGAGATTATCTTAGCGTTGAGAATTATGAGGTGGTATGTGCAGGAGACGGGGAAGCGGCCAGGGTTCGATTTGACAGCGGCAGCTATGATATCGTCCTGTTGGATCTGATGCTGCCGAAAGTCGGCGGAATGGACGTTATGAAATACATCCGTCAGGCCAGTACCGTGCCGATCATCATCATATCCGCGAAGGATACGGACTCGGATAAGACTCTGGGATTAGGTCTTGGGGCGGATGATTATATTACAAAGCCCTTCTCTGTCACCGAGGTACTGGCAAGGATCAAGGCGAATATCCGGCGGAGCACAGAGTATGCCGGGACCCGTAAGGAGCCGGAACAGCTTGCGGCAGGTTCCCTGGTTATGGATCTGACCACACATACGGTCAGGAAAGCAGGGACCGGTATTGAGCTGACAGCCAAAGAATTTGACATACTAAAGCTCCTGCTTCAGAACCCGAAGAAAGTATATACCAAAGCGCAGATTTATTCCCTGATCTGGAACGATGCTTATATGGGGGATGAGAATGCAGTCAATGTACATATCAGCCGTCTTCGCAACAAGATCGAGGATAATCCAAGAGAACCTAGATATGTTATTACGGTGTGGGGGATCGGCTATAAGTTAGGAGACGTGCTATGAGGGCGGATACGGTCATATTCCTTTTGTCCCTGTGTATTGTTCTGCTAGTTCTGATTGTGATCTACCAGAGGTTCTGCTTCCGGACGGGAATACAGGCGAAGCTTAAGGAGATCAGTAAGAAATTAGAATGTATATTAGATACCAACAGTGATGAAGAAATCATGGTTTTCACCGATGACCGGGTCCTGCAGGGATTGGCGGCGCAGATCAACAGGCTGTTAGAGAGCCGCCGGAAGGCGAAGGCAGATTACAGACGCTCCCAGATTGCTTCTAAGAAGATGCTGTCCAATGTCTCGCATGATATCAAGACGCCCATGACAGTCATACTGGGTTATCTTGAGATCATCCGGCTGAACGGAGATCCGGCACAGGAGATGCTGCTCAAGGTGGAAGCGAAGGCGCAGCGGGTTATGGAGCTGATCGGCCAATTCTTCACACTTGCCAAATTAGAAGCCGGAGATATGAATATGGAACTGTCCCGCGTTAATATCAACGAAGCCTGCCGTGAAAATATCCTGGACTTCTACGAGTTGCTTTCACAGAGAGAATTTACGGTGGATATTGACATTCCGGAGCAGACGATCTACGCCGGCGCCGACAGGGAAGCATTGCAGAGGATTATGTTCAACCTGATCTCCAATGCAGTCCGATACGGCGCTGACGGGAAGTATCTGGGGGTAAGCCTGAGAACCGACAGAACGAAGGTATATATTGATATTACAGACAGAGGACACGGGATCAGCCCTGAATATGCGGATACGGTGTTTGAACGGCTGTTCACAATGGAAGACTCGCGCAACAGCCAGATGCAGGGAAATGGCCTTGGGCTTACGATCGCCAAGAATCTTGCGATGCAGATGGGCGGGGATATTACACTGGAAAGCCAGCCGCATATCAGGACCGTATTTACCGTCATATTGAAAAAATATTCTATTAAGTTGTAAACGAAAGAAAATCGTAAGATTTATTCAAGAGTTTTGAAAATCTGTCTCTCTATAATGGTAAGTAGAAAGGAGGCAAGAATATGCCATACATTTTACAAACCAGCCAACTTACAAAGAAAATCAGAAATAAAGAACTTGTGTCGGATGTTGATATCCATATTTCCAAAGGTGAGATCTACGGATTCCTTGGCCCAAACGGCGCAGGGAAGACGACAGTAATGAAGATGATTACCAATCTATGGAAGCCTGACAGGGGGAGCATTGAGATCTTTGGCGAGATGCTTACGCCTCATTCCTATGAGATCTTAAAACGTATGGGCAGCATCATTGAATTCCCGGTCTTCTATGACCACATGACAGGGCGTGAGAATCTTACGCTTCATTGTGAGTATATGGGCTACTACAATGTGAGCAGTGTGAAGGATGCCCTGCAGATGTTGGGGCTTGACGCTGCCGCGGACCAACCTGTGAAAAGCTATTCGCTGGGAATGAAGGAACGGCTGGGAATTGCGCGGGCTGTGATATGCAAGCCAGAGATTCTTATCTTAGACGAACCCACCAACGGCCTTGACCCTGCCGGAATGAAGCAGATCCGGGAATTGCTTAAGACCCTGTGTTCGGAATACGGAATTACGATCATGATCTCAAGTCATATACTCTCGGAGATCGAGAGCATCGCAGACATGGTAGGTATCATTGACCATGGCCGGATGATGAGAGAAGTGCGGATGAGAGATATCGAAGAAATCAACCTGAACTATATGGAACTTGCTGTCTTAGATGAGAGGAAGGCCGCTTATGTGCTGACGGAGAAGTTAGGGATTGCGAACTTCAAGATCATCGACAGCGGCAGATTCCGCATATACGATCGGTCCGTTTCCAGCGGTCAGCTATCGAAGGCGCTCGCCTTGAACGATGTGGAGGTTGTAGCAATCGGTAAAAAAACAGAGACATTGGAAGATTATTTCCTGAAAATGACTGGGGAGGCGAAATAAATGATGCTGAAATTGATTAAACTTGAATGGAAGAAAAATAATATTGCGAAATATATCAGAAATGTTGTCATTCTGGCGGCGGTTCTCTGTCTGTTCTTATTTGCCCTCTGTTATCTGGGTATCGCCGATAGTCCAGACAGCGGTATTCCGGACGCTGCGCCGGGGAATGATATGATCTCGTCCTCGATCGAATTATTTACGAGTATGGCATTTCTGGTGTTCACCGGCGTGATGCTCTCAGGCTTCATCGTCAGCTCTTATAATAACAAGACTATGAACCTGATGTTCCTGTATCCGATCAAACGGCAGAAGATACTGGTTTCCCAGATGTTGGCCGTATGGATATTTAATTTCACAGCGCTGGTCGCTACAAAGCTTCTGATCTATGGATGCGTGCTGCTTGGATCGCAGTTCATGGTATCTTCCTTTCCGCTGGATTATAATATGGCAGAACCGGGGTTCTATGTTCAGCTTCTTGTCAGATCCATTGTTACCGTTACCATGGGCTTTATCGCACTGTTCATCGGCATGGCGATGAAATCGTCAAAGGCGACGATCGTCGCATCCTTCCTGTTGATCCTGCTTACGCAGGCCAATATGGGAGATCTGACCTTCAGAGACAACGCTGTGATTCCGGTTATATTGACGGTTGTCTCTCTGGTGTTTGCGTTCCTGTCCGTGCGGGAGGCGGAGACGAAGGATTTGAATTAATGCAATACTGTACTAGACCCCCTGCAGACCTGTGGGAATCGGAAGATTTCTATGGAAAAGCTGCTGCTTAGTTGTTATAATGTATAGGAATAGAATCTGAGGCAGAAAACAGCTTGAAAATGACGGAAGGAGTGTGTGAAGAGATGGAGATGAGGAAGAAGAAACTTCCGATAGGAATTGAAAATTTTGAAAAACTTCGTTCCGATAATTTTTACTATATTGATAAAACTGGGCTGATCAGGGAACTTCTTAACAACTGGGGAGAGGTAAATCTGTTTACCCGCCCCAGAAGATTTGGAAAAACGCTGAATATGAGTATGCTGGAACACTTTTTCTCGCTGAATGGGGATAAGCATATTTTTGACGGGCTGGATATTTCAAAGGAAACGGCGCTCCGTGAGGAGTATATGGGGAAATATCCGGTTATTTCCGTTTCCCTGAAAGGGATTGACGCAAGATCCTATGAGATCGCTTATCAAATGGCAGTCCAGATTATCATTGAAGCGGCGGCAAAGTTCTATTTCCTTTTAGAAAGTGAAAAGCTGAATGAGCATGATAAAGCAGCGTACAGAGATCTTTTGGATAAAAATATGAATGAAGGTATGTTTGGCAGCAGTTTAAGGAAGTTATCGGGGATGTTGGAAAAACATTATGGTACAAAAGTGATTGTGCTGATAGATGAATATGATGTCCCGCTGGCAAAAGCTCATGCGAACGGATACTACGACCAGATGATCTCTTTGATCCGAAGCTTGCTTGGTGAAGTATTGAAGACGAATAGCAGTCTGAAATTAGCGGTATTGACCGGGTGTCTCAGAATTTCAAAGGAGAGTATCTTTACCGGGCTTAACAACCTGAAGGTATTGACGATTGCGGATGAGCGTTTTGATGAATACTTCGGTTTTACTGACAAGGAAGTGAAAGGCCTTCTGGAGTATTATGATGTATTGGATCATTATGAGGCAGTAAAAAGATGGTATGACGGTTATCAGTTTGGGAATGTAGAAGTGTATTGCCCGTGGGATGTGCTGAACCATTGTGACAGGATCAGAAGCGAGCCTCATGTGCAGCCGGAAAATTATTGGATCAATACCAGCAGCAATGACGCGGTGAAACGGTTCATTCAAGAATCGGCAAATATTACGACGAAACGGGAGATTGAGCGTCTGGTGGCAGGGGAAGTCATTACAAAGGAAATCCACCAGGAACTTACGTATGCGGAAGTTTATCAGTCCATTGACAATATCTGGAGCCTTCTTTTTACCACCGGGTATCTGACCCAGCGCGGGAAGGCTGAGGGGAGACGGATGAAACTGGCGATTCCTAATCTGGCGATCCGGGATATTTTTGAGACGCAGATCATGGAATTCTTTAAGGAGAATGTCCGGGAAGACGGGGACATGCTGAACCGCTTCTGTGACGCTTTGCGGAATAAAGACGCGGAAAATGTAGAAAAGATATTTACGGAATATTTAAGGAAGACCATCAGTATCCGGGATACGGCCGCAAGAACAGAGATGAAAGAGAACTTCTATCATGGTGTTCTGCTTGGAATCTTAGGAGTGAAAACCCGGTGGGGGATTTCTTCCAACCGGGAGATGGGAGAGGGATATGCGGATATCCTTGCAGAACCGGATACCGGGGATATGGGGATCATCATAGAAGTAAAATATGCTCATGACGGAGATCTGGATGAGGTATGCAAGGCGGCATTAAGACAGATCGAATATACAAAGTATGAAGATGACCTTGAAGATGATGGGGTAGAGAATATCCTGAAATATGGAATTGCATGTTATAAAAAGCGCTGTAAGGTCATGCTGGCAGAAAAATAAAAGATGATAAAGGTGCGTTTCATAATGTAAATGGGGGAAATATTATATTCTTGCGGAATGAAAGTGCGGATTTAGAATTTTTCACAGTCAAAAATGAGTTTTTAAGGACAATAGGATGAAAAAAATTAATTTATGGTATTTTTATAAGTGTAAGGTGGATGGAATCGACGGGTTCTGATGGATAATTAGTTTGTACAGGGGGAATCTGTAATGGGTATTAAGGCTAGATTGGATAATTCTATATGCAAGTATTGTCGGGAATGGTATAAATTTAGGGGAAATCGTAGTCTGATATTTTTTCGCAGATTGCATTTATTGTATAAGGGAAGGCCAATATCTGTGAAAAAGGATAAAATGAGACATGGATACGGATTAAAAAATGTGGAACGAATTTTGAATAAATATGATGGTACGATTGCATATTTAAGTAGAGACAAAGCTTTTCAAATTGAGCTTCTGTTCTTATAGAACAAATAAAATATTAAGGAGGAACACCGCATAAAGATGTTGCAACGATAAAGTCGGGGGTTTCTTTTAATAACAGTTCGATGCCATGGAGGTGGCAGTACCACATCTTATTAAGGTGTGAAATGGGAAGGAGAACTTAAAGAGAATTATGAACACCTTAAGAAAGTGTCGGAATTGCCAATACTCCAGATAATCTAAAGACAGAGCTTTCATATGTATACAAATCAGGATTGGGGTTATCGGAAGATCAAATAAAGGTTTTGAGAGATGCAGTGGAAAAGAAGATAGATAAGAAGTTGGAGAATACAAGGCTGGCGCTGGAGGATGCAGCAGCAGACAGATTCCAGGAGTTAATGTGGCCGTGGGAGACGACTTTCGCGAGTTATGTGGCAAAGCAGGCGCCAGGTTACGCGAGTTCTTATGTACAGGGGAAAGAGTATAATTCCAGGGCAGCTTATCAGGCTATTTGGAATGGGACATATTAGGAAAAGATGTTGTAATGGTGTTTCTTTCCATTTAGGGAGGTCGTGTAATGCAAATTAATAACAGTTCTGGAAACATTGATAAATTATCTGTCCTTTGGGGAAAGGTATTGCGTTGGTGGCATGGTGATATCTGGGAATTCAATGAGAAGGAGGGGAGTATCCGGGGATAAGTAGTGAGTGGTCAGAGCTTTTCTGTGTTGAAAGGTGTAGAAATTTATAAAAAGTTCATGTAAATATACGTTAAAAATAGATAAAAATTTATTGATATTTACGGGAATATCCGCTATACTAAAACCAATATCTTTAAGGGGGACAGGTTTATGTATAGAAAAGTTATGAGTTTTCTGGAAGAATGGAAGGACAGCAGACACCGGAAACCTCTGATTCTGCAGGGGGCAAGACAGGTCGGTAAGACATATTCCATCTTAGAATTCGGACGCATCCATTATGAAAATGTAGCGTATTTTAACTTTGAAACAAATCCCAGATTAAATGAAACCTTCGAGGAAAATATCAGCCCTGATTATCTGATCCCGATTTTGTCCCATATTGCGGGTCAGACTATTGTCAGAGACAAGACACTGATTGTATTTGACGAGGTGCAGCTCTGTGAGAGAGCTCTGACTTCTCTGAAATACTTCTGTGAGGATGCTCCGGGTTATCATATTATTGTGGCGGGCAGTCTGCTGGGGGTGGCAGTAAACAGGGCGAAGTTCTCCTTTCCAGTGGGCAAGGTGGATATGAAAACTCTGTATCCCATGGATATGGAGGAGTTTATGCTTGCCATGGGAGAGCGGGAGCTTGTGGAGCAGATCAAAAAAAGCTTTGCTGCAGATACACCGCTGCCCGGGGCTCTCCATGACGCGGCTATGCGGCTCTACCGTCAGTATTTGATAGTAGGCGGTATGCCGGAGTGTGTGAAGCTGTTTGCAGAGACAAAAGATTATATCCTGATCCGCCATGCCCAGGATACAATTCTTGCGAGTTATCTCAATGACATGAGCAAATACAATAACCTGAATGAAATTAAAAAGACGCGTCTTGCCTATGACAATATTACCGTCCAGCTATCCAAAAAGAATACCCGTTTCCAGTATAAGCTGATAAAAAAAGGGGGGCGCGCTTCAGAATTTGAAAATGCTATTGAATGGCTCTGTCTGTCCGGGATTGCATCCCGGGTCTATAAGGTGGAACAAATTAAAAAACCGCTTGAAAATTACCGCGATATCGATACATTCAAGATCTATGTGTCGGACATGGGACTGCTTCTTGCCAAGAAGGATCTGGCAGCAAATGACATTCTCTATATGGTGGAGGATATCAATGATTTTAAGGGCGGAATGACAGAGAATTATGTGAATGTGCAGCTTGTAATAAACGGGTACAGTACCTATTACTGGATGTCTGAACGAGGGGCTGAGATAGACTTTGTGATTCAGCGAGGCGGAAAACTGATACCTATTGAGGTTAAGTCAGCAGATAACACCAGAGCCAAGAGCCTGAAGGTTTATATGGATACCTACAGGCCTGACTATGCCATCAAGCTTTCCGGGAAAAATTTTGGTTTTGAAGACGGAAAAAAGACAGTTCCTCTTTACGCTGCATTTTGTATTTAACTTACAGATTTGAATCAATTCCTCGTTTGATCCGGAACAGCAGGATCACATAGATGGTCTCTATGACGGCTGTATAGAATAAAGATAATGTAATCTGCGCAAGGCCGGGTCCGATCGAAGTAAGGTCTTTAGATAGTTTAGCAGAGAGAATAATCCGATCAATGCGAAGAAGGCCCCAAGGGTCAGTGATAACGCACCGGCGTATTTGACGGCTTGCAGAGACGCGAGTATTTCCTTTGCTGATAATTTCGTTCCTGGCAGACATAATTTCCATGCATTGATATAATCATGGAATCGATTGGAGAACGATATGATCAGAAATTTTGAACCGAACAGATAGAACATAGTAGGCATATCGAAGATATCAATGATCCTGCCCACGGGAAGGCTGGAGACAATGAGTCCGGCAAAAGCCAGAGCAATACACAGAATGCCTGGCGGTACTGGATGGGCAGTGCAAGGAATACGCTCGAAGAATTAAGGAAGAACATAGGAATTATGTTCTTAAATCATATGGTCAATACAAAGTTCCTTTTCTTTTTGCGACGAACGGCAGAGGATATATCAAGCAATATGAAGAAATGTCGGGGATATGGTTTCTTGATGTCAGAGAGCAGTTTCATTCAGCAAAAGCATTGTCGGGATGGCCAAGTCCCGAAGGATTGGAACAGGATTTGGAAAAGGATATCACCGAAGCGGATAAGCAGCTCGCAGCAACCGGATATGAGATCTTACAGGATCCGAATGGATTGGGATTACGTGATTATCAGATAGAGGCGATTAAAGTAGCAGAAGAAGCAATTGCAGAACATAAAGACAGAATACTTCTGGCAATGGCAACGGGAACAGGAAAGACACGAACAGTATTGGGGATGATATATCGTTTTTTGACTGCAAAAAGGTTTAAGAGGATATTATATCTGGTGGATCGGAATACTCTTGGCAATCAAACTATGGATACGTTCAAAGACGTTCGTTTGGAAGGTTTGATGTCACTTGACAAGCTATATGATATAAAAGACCTGAAAGAAAAGAATTTTGAGAAAGATACGAGGGTTCATATAGCTACGGTGCAAAGTCTGGTTAAGAGAATTATGTATAATGATTCAGACAGTAGATTGGGAGTCTCAGATTATGATTTGATCATCGTGGACGAGGCTCATAGGGGATATATACTGGATAAGGACATGGGAGAGGATGAGGTTCTTTATCGTAATCAAGATGAATTTCGAAGCAAATACAGAGCAGTTATTGATTATTTTGATGCGGTAAAGATTGCGCTCACAGCAACACCGGCGTTGCATACGACGGAGATTTTTGGAAAACCGGTCTATACTTATGATTATACGACTGCTGTTATAGAAGGTTATTTGGTAGATCATGACGCACCGCATTTTATCAGGACACAATTGAGTGAAGAAGGGATTATTTTTGAGGCTGGAAGTACGGCGTTTATGTACGATCCTGAAACGGATCCGGATACAGTAATCGAAAGTGGAGAATTAGAAGATGATTTGAAGTTTGAAATAGAAGATTTTAACAGGCGTGTTGTGAATAAAAGTTTTAATGAAACTGTGCTTCAGGAAATAGCGAAAGATATTGATCCGAATGAGAAGGGGAAAACACTTATTTTTGCGGTTGATGACGCACATGCTGATATGATTGCCAGGATTTTAAAAGATTATTATACAGAACAGGGAATCAGTGAAGAAGCGGTAATGAAGATTACAGGTTCTATTGAAAATGGGAATTCTGAAAAGATCAAAGAAGCAATCCGTAGGTTTAAGAATGAAGATTTTCCAAGTATTGTTGTGACGGTAGATTTGCTCACGACAGGGATTGATGTGGAAAGAATTGTAAATCTGGTGTTCATGCGTAGAATCCGTTCCCGGATTTTGTTTGAACAGATGTTGGGAAGGGCAACGAGACTGTGTCCGGAGATTGAGAAAACACATTTTGAGATTTACGATGCAGTAGGGGTGTATCATGCATTAGATCCGGTGTCTACGATGAAACCGGTGGTCGTTAATCCGAGGGAAAGCTTTGAGGACTTAATTGACGGAATAGACAATCTCGAAAGTGACAGAGCCAGAGAAAATCAGATCGATATCATTATTGCCAAAATATTACGAAACAAAAGTAAAATGACAGAAGAATATAGG
>Ga0137306_100980_pt2 | contig 17365 bp, 15 predicted proteins | sample Inofroosms_March_FD_97187 | JGI IMG/M metagenome (GOLD analysis project Ga0137306, IMG submission 97187) | Mouse cecal microbial communities from Vienna, Austria - N-Acetylneuraminic and N-Acetylglucosamine D2O microcosms_March | ecosystem: Host-associated > Mammals > Digestive system > Large...
AGCCAGTCTTGTGTTCCGGTACCCCGCCCGGCCCGGCCTGCTGCCCCTCAGACGGATTCCGGACGGAACCGGTCTGCTGTGCGCCGGCCTTCTCCATCACCGCAAATCCGTAATCCAGCAGGGCTTTGGTATCTTCATAGTGGGTGGATCTGCTTTTCATCACCACTGCCACCAGGCGCACGCCGTTTCTCTCCGCTCCTGTGACCAGAGTGTTGCCTGCCAGGGAGGTGTACCCTGTCTTTCCTCCGATGATTCCCTCATAGTATCTGGAATCCGTGGAATAGAGCATCTTGTGACCCATGGAGATGGTTTTTGATTCTGCGTTCTTCGTGGCGGGAAACCGGTAGCTGGTAGTCGTATCGATTTTGCACAGAGTCTCGTTCTGAAAGGCCGCTCTCCCGATGAGGGCCATATCATAGGGGGTGGTATAGTGTTCGCTGTCGTTGAGGCCATGGGGGTTGGTAAAATGAGTCCCCTTACAGCCAAGCTGAACCGCCTTCTCGTTCATCAACGCAGCGAATCCGCTGACGCTTCCCGACACATGTTCTGCAAGAGCGTTGCCGATCTCGTTGGCGGACTTTAACAGCAGTCCGTAAAGGCACTGTTCCACCGTCAGACGATCCCCCTCGGTCAGGTTCAGAGTGGAAGCCCCTGCCTCCAGGTTGGTGGTGGCTCCTTTGGAAAATGTTACCATATCCTTCAGATCGGTCCGCTCCAGCACCAGAAGAGCCGTCATAAGCTTGGTGGTGCTGGCAGGGTAAAACCGGCTGTTCTCGTTCTTTCCATAAATAACCGCTCCCGTGGCCCCGTCTATGACTACGGCTCCCTCCGACTGGATCTGGGGCCGGGGCACGTCCTCGGGGATCACCAGGGCTGTATTCTCTGAAACTCCCGGTCCCTGGGGACCGGATAAACCGGGGCTTTCCGCAGACGGACCTATAATTGCGGCCAGGATCCGTCCTCCCCCTGCCGACGGACCTGCCGCTGCAGCCTCCGCCATGTTCCTTCCCGCCTCCGTCAGACCTGCCGCCTGTGTCCCGGCCGGAAACCAGGCCACAAGGCAGAAGGCAAGGCACAGAGCCGTCAATCTTTTTCGTTGTCTCATGTCTTTTCCTTATCTCTTATCTGTCACGCCCCGGCGTTGTCCCGGAAGCGCTCCGCCTGGCTTCTGATCAGTTCTTCATCGTCAAAATAGTTGATCTTCATGGCAGCCTTTACGTCTGCCAGAGTCCGGGCCGCCACCTTCTGAGCCCGCATACTGCCCTCCCTGAGGATGCGGTAAACCTCGGGAATATTTCTCTCATATTCTTTGCGGCGGGCGCGGATGGGAGCCAGTTCGTCCTGGAGCACGGCGTTGAGGAACCGTTTTACCTTCACATCTCCCAGACCCCCTCTGGTGTAGTGAGCTTTCAGGGCTTCCAGATCCTGATACTCGGGCCAGAATTTCCGGAAATGTTCGTCTTTGCAGAAAGCGTCCAGATAGATGAATACAGGATTGCCCTCTACCTGTCCCGGGTCGTCCACCTTCAGGTGATTGGGATCCGTAAACATGCTCATGACTTTTTTCCTCACATCCTCCTCCGTGTCGGACAGATAGATGCAGTTATTTAAAGATTTGCTCATCTTGGCCTTGCCGTCGATCCCCGGAAGGCGCAGACACGCCTTGTTGTCCGGAAGGAGCACGTCAGGCTCTGTCAGGACCTCCCCGTAGATATGATTAAAGCTTCTGACGATCTCTCTGGTCTGTTCGATCATGGGAAGCTGATCCTCCCCCACCGGCACGGTAGTGGCCTGAAATGCGGTGATATCGGAAGCCTGGCTGATGGGATAGGCAAAAAATCCCACCGGGATGCTGGTCTCAAAATTTCTCAGTTTGATCTCGTTTTTCACTGTAGGATTCCGCTGGAGTCTGGACACAGTCACCAGGTTCATGTAGTAAAAGGTCAGTTCCGTCAGTTCCGGGATCTGGGACTGGATAAACAGGGTGGACTTCTCCGGGTCCAGGCCGCAGGAGAGATAATCCAGGGCCACCTCGATGATGTTCTGTCTCACCTTCTCCGGGTTGTCCGCATTGTCCGTCAGTGCCTGGGCATCGGCTATCATGATGAAGATATCGTCAAAATCTCCGGATTCCTGAAGCTCCACACGCCGTTTTAAAGAGCCCACATAGTGGCCTACATGCAGCCGCCCCGTGGGCCGGTCTCCGGTCAGTATGATCTTTTTTTTGTTGTTTTCCATAGTTGTTCTGGTTCCTCCTCGATATGTTGTGGGGTTGGCGCCGGCCCCATAAGCCCGTTGCCTATAGCCATAGTTTACCACCCCTTCTTAAAAATTTCTACTAAATATTTCCTTAACACAGACACCCCGGCCGTTCTCATTCCATATTCTACACCAAAGGAGGGATTTTATATGGCTGACAGACAGAAAACTCCGGCGGACCTGTTCGCGGAGATCTTAGAAGACAATGAACCCATGGCTATGGCCTGGGTTACGGGAGGTCCACGGGCGCCCGGTCTTTCCGGGCTGGTAAAATTTTATGAGACTCCCTACGGAGGCACCCTGATCGAGGCAGAGCTTTTCGGCCTTCCCGACAGATATCAGACAGGAGCTTCCGAATTTTACGGAATGCATATTCACGAAAACGGAGACTGCGGCAGCGGTTTTCAGAATACGGGAGCCCACTATAATCCTGCCGGCGCTGCCCACCCTTATCACACGGGGGATCTGCTTCCTCTGTTTTCCAATCAGGGATATGCCTGGATCTCTTTCTATGATAAGCGGTTTACCATCCCCCAGATCCTGGGCCGGTCCGTGGTCATCCACCAGGCCGCAGACGATCTCCGCTCCCAGCCTGCCGGAAATTCCGGCGAAAAGATCGGGTGTGGGATTATCCGTCTCGTAAATAAAAGAGATATGAAGAATCTGGACTAGAAACGGCGTCCGGCACGGCCATGAGCCGGCTTTCTCCGGGCAGAGCAGGGCAATGTCCTTTATCGCTCTGTCCGGAAGGAAGCCGGCTCATAGCTGTCTGTGTACATCTCCCACAGGCATCTCTGATCTCGGTTCAGCTGACCCGTTTCTTCATCTGGGCCGGCTGATACCTGTTTACAGACTCGATGACCTCCCGTTTGATAGCCCCTGACAGGAAGAAGGAGGCCTTGGCGCAGGCAGGACCTACCAGCTCATAGAGCACGGAGGAGGCCAGGATGATGGTCAGAAGCAGATCTCCGATCTCCGGCGCCAGAAGCCTCTGACCCAGAAATGCCAGGCCGATGGCCACTCCTGCCTGAGGAATCAGAGCCAGGCCCATGTATTTTTTGATGTTCACAGGCATGGCGGTAACGATACAGCCAAGATAGACTCCCGCGTATTTTCCCATGATGCGGATCAGGAAATAGGTGAGTCCGATCACTCCCGCAGTGGGGATAGCTCCCAGATCCAGATTCATGCCGGAGATGATGAAGAACATGCTCATGATGGGAGGCGTAAACCGGTTGATCTGCTTGAACAGCTTCCTGTCGTCTGTCAGGTTCATATACACGGCGCCGAAGACCATACAGGACAGGAGGGGAGAAACTCCCAGCAGTGCGCAGACTCCCGACAGGGCCAGCAAAAGGGCCAGGGACAGGATGAGCCGGTTATCCTTGCTCCTGTCCGGAGTCAGAAGTTTTGACAGGATGACTCCGCTCCCTCCGCCCAGAAGGATCCCGATACCGTTGCTGGCAAAAGGCATGATCACATCCTGTACTGAGATCTGGCCGTCTCTCCTGGCATTGACCACTGCCACTACGATACTGAAGGCCAGGAGACAGACCACGTCATCCAATGCCACTACCTGCAGTAAGGTGTTCACATATTCCCCCTTTGCATGGTACTGATGGATGGTCATCATGGTGCTGGCCGGAGCCGTGGCCGTGGCGATGGCTCCCAGGATCAGCGCAAAATCCCAGGTGATGTGGAACATGGCCTTCATGGACAGAGTCACCAGGATGCCGGCGGCCAGAGCCTCGAACAGAGTCACTACCACCACACGGACGCCTGCCTCTTTTATGATCTCCTTCTTAAAAAATTTTCCCACTCCAAAGGCGATAAACGCCAGAGCGATATCGCTCATAAATCCCATATGTGTCAGGATGCCTTCCGGCACCATCTTAAGGCAGCAGGGCCCGATGAGAACTCCCGCGATGATGTATCCCGTCACATTGGGAAGCCGCATCCGCTTGGTCAGGCGGGTCACCAGAAACCCTGCAAACAAAATAATGGAAAGAGAGCACAGCACCGCAGTGGACTCTTCCATCCCAGAATACAAAAAAGCCATTTATTTATCCCCCTCGATTATTTTTTTCAACACTTCTGTTGAATCTATGGTATTATTATAGTGACTTATGTGATAAATGCAAATTATGATTTCTACTGGAAACATAATGATCCGTTATGATAGGAGAATGATCATGGATGCGAGAATGGAGACCTTACTGAAAGTCTATGAGACACGAAATTTTACAAGAGCAGCAGAACAGCTGTCCCTGACACAGCCGGCAGTGAGCCAGCACATCAAGCAGCTGGAGCACGATCTGGATGCCACTCTTTTCATCAGGGGAGAAAAAGGGCTGCAGCCCACGCCGGAAGGGGAGATCGTGGTCAAATACGCCCGCCGGATCCAGACTCTCTACCAGAATCTTGCCCAGAGTCTGGAGGACGAAAAACGCAACGTCACACGGCTGTCCGTAGGCATCACCCACTCCTCCGAGAGCAGCGTCATCGCGGAAGTCCTGGCCGGCTACACCAACCTGATCTCCGGCAGTCATATAACCATTATTTCTGACACCATAAATAATCTTTATTATAAACTGAAAACTTATGTCCTGGACATTGCCATCATCGAGGGGCGCATCAACGATCCCAACTTTAATTCCGTCATGCTGGACACCGACTCCCTGATCCTGGCCGTGTCCAGGGACAATCCTCTGTCCCAGAAACAGATTGTCACTCTGGATGAGCTGAAACGGCAGAAGCTGATCCTGCGCCTGCCCGACTCCGCCACCAGAAATCTGTTTATGTCCCACCTGGAGAGCAACAACGTGACCCTGGATGAGTTTAACGTAATCCTTGAGGTAGACAACGTGGCCACGATCAAGGATCTGGTCCGGAGGAATTTCGGCGTGTCCATCCTCCCCCGCAGCACTTTTGCCTCCGAGATGCGAAAAGGCAAGATGGCCGGCCTGTCCATCGAGAATCTGAGCATGACCCGGGAGATCAATATGATCTATCACAAAGATTTTGAGCATATCAATGCTCTTCAGGAGATTACAAGGATCTATAAGGAGTATTCCCGAAAGAAAAACGGCTGAGAACAGGACCATAAAAAGAGAAAATTTTTTTCATTGTTAACAATTTCTTCATATTCTAATCAAAAATTAGTCACATTTATCCGATATACTATCTTTTGTAAACAGGTGATACACCTTTTTCAAAACTTTTTCATACTCTAGCCGGCAGATGTCCCCCCGTCTGCCGGCCCTCCCTATTTTTGAAGAAAAGTCCGGTTCCCCGGACTTTTTCGCATCATAATCTCATTTTTTTCATGTAAGCCAGCCCTGCGCCGTCTGCCAGGATCCATCCCACAGGGATAGCCCACCAGATCATGGCCACTCCCAGCTTCGGCGCCAGAGTATAGGCCATAATCACACGGGTACCGAGAGAGATCACGGTCAGCACGACGGACATCTCCGGCCTTCCCACGCCCCGGTAATATCCGTACAGGAGAAATAAAAGGCCGATGCCCCAGTAACAGGCCCCCTCGATCCGCAGATATCCGGACCCGACAGCGATGATCTCCGCCTCGGAGCCGTCCACAAAGATCATCATCAGCCATGGAGCCAGCACAAACACTGCCGCCGACACCAGCAGGCAGAAAATGACAGACACCTTCACCGCGCTGATTACCCCCTGGCGCACCCGGTCCTGTCTGGCCGCGCCGTGGTTCTGAGAGGTAAAGATGGAAAAGGCGTTGCCGAACTCCTGAGCCGGCATGTAGGCGAAGGAATCGATCTTCACAGCCGCCGCAAACGCCGCCATAACCGCCGTGCCGAAGCTGTTGACCAGCCCCTGGATCATCAGGATCCCGAAATTCATCACCGACTGCTGGATACAGGCTGCCGTGGAAAACCGCAGGATCTCCTTAACAGGCTCTTTCCTGAAACGGAAGCTTTCTCTCCCCGGCCTCAGTTCCGGCTCCTTTATCCAGGTGTACAGGGCGATCCCCAGACCGGAAAATGCCTGGGCTATGACCGTGGCAGCCGCCGCGCCGCCGATGCCCATGGAATATACGACCACAAAAGCCAGGTCCAGAACGATATTCATGACCGCCGCGATGCCAAGGAACCAGAGGGGTACCACCGAGTTTCCCAGAGCCCGCAGAAGAAACGAAAAATAGTTGTACAAAAACACGAAAAAGATCCCCATAAAGATGATCCACACATATTCCCTCATCATCTCCATCAGAGAATCAGGCACCTGGAGCAGCCTGAGGATCTGGCCGCACCAGAGAAATACGAGGCCGTTCATCACCACGGTCACGGCCGCAATAAAAACAAAGGCCATGACCATGCTGTTTTTCATCTGTCTTTCGTCCTTTCTTCCGAAGTGAAAGGAATATACGGAACCGCTTCCCATACAGAGTCCGATGAGGACCGACGTGAGAAACGTCATAAGGGTATAGGCGGATCCTACGGCTGCCAGGGCGTCGGGCCCTAAAAAGCGGCCTACGATCAGCGTATCTGCAATATTGTAACACTGCTGAAGAAGATTTCCCAGGATCATGGGGCCTGCAAAACGGATCATGGTCCCGGCCACACTGCCCTGTGTCAAATCCTTTTTCATAGCCATGTCCTATTCCCTTCCCTCTCTTTCCCCCGGTCCCTGTTCCCGGACGCTTTCGGTACGGTCCTCCTCTTTAGCCTGCGGACACTCCCTGCCGTCGCCGCAGGTTCTCACAAACCAGGCAAACAGAGGCTCCATCTCTTCGTATATCCGCTCCGGATGCCACTGGACGGCCCACACCGGAAGGGTTTCATGTTCAATTCCTTCTATGATCTTTCCTGATCTGGCGCTGGTCCTCAGCCCCTGTCCCAGGGTCCTGACGGACTGATGATGATAGCTGTTGACCATGACCCGATCTCCGAACAGCCTGTGTATAAGAGAACCTTCTTCCAGGCTGACCTGATGGATGGCTCCGTCTCCGTGGCCTTCCTCGCAGCACTCTTCCTTCTGGTCCTGCCATAAGGTTCCTCCCAGAGCCGTGTTGATCAGCTGCAGACCCCTGCACACTCCCAGAACCGGTTTCCTTCTGTCCGCAAACAGGGAAAACAGCTGCAGCTCCTCCTGATCCCTCCTGTGATCCGCAGGACCGCACCAGCTTCTCCTTTCCATATGGTAACGCTCCGGTTCAATATCCACTCCCCCGGTCAGAAACAGGCCGTCGGCCCTGTCGGCCAGCTCTCTGTCCGCTCCCAGAGCCAGCAGGGGCTGTCCCCCTGCCTGATAGACCGCATCTGCATAATTCTGAAACAGCTGACGCTGGTCCATGCCCCGAACCGTCTCAAAGCCGGCGGTCAGCAAAATCAATGGTCTCATCTTACCTTTAATCCTCCTCTGTGATTTCTTCGGACATTATAATATACGAAACAGAAAATGGCAACCAGAAGAGGCCGGAACGTCCCTGTCTCACACACAGCTCATATCCGGAAAAAGATAAGAAAAAAATGAGACAATCTTAAAACATTTTTCTCCTCTGTCGGCTATACTGTTCCTATACCAATACTGTCAAAGGAGCCTTTACCTATGAAGCATATAAAAAAACACCCTGTCCTCAGTTCCTTTCTCCTGTCCATGGGCCTGTGTCTCATCTTCTCAGGGCTCTCCCACTGGTCGGAAATTGCCGTTCTGCCGGTCGTAAGTCTGTTTCTCATATACCCCTTTGTCCTTACGGTCCTGAACCTGGTCTTCTGTGTCAGGAAACCCCGGGATAAGGAGATGCGCCGCACAGCCGTGAAGATCGAGATCGCCACCCTGGTCCTGGGGGTGCTGTTCAGCCTCCTGCTTGCTGCTTTTTCTGATATTAATTTCCGGGCTCACTGGACTGAAGCGCTCTCAGGATTTGAAATGCACTCTCCTGTCCTGCCCGAGGCATAGCCTACGGTCCTGTTCTTTGTCCTGACAGGATTTCTGGGATATGCCGTCATCAGATGGAAGGATCTTAAACAGATGCCGCCCCTGTGGATCGTGCTGAACCTTTCCGCCATGTATGCAGGTATGGCCCTGTGCCTGGTCTGGATCATCCAGCTGATCAACATAGACAGTATCAGTTTCTATCTGTGCCTGTTTCCTCTCAACTGGATCTTCCTGTGCATCCGCGTCATAAGGGAGAAGGTCCTTGACTGGAAGGCCATAGAAGAGACAGAAAAAAGGCGGTTCTCCAACCCGTTCCTGGAATATCTGAACCGGAAAGTCATGGACTCCGCCTCCTGGCCTCTGTGGGCCTTTCTGCTGGTCTGGCCGCTGGCCGGAGTATCCGTCATGATCCTGGCGCTCTTCGGCCAGCGGCCTGACAACCTGATCCGGGCATGGACCGAGACCAGCCAGTGGAATCTGTCCGCCCATATCTCCCCGCCTAACGAGATGGTCTCAGGACACTATCTCTGCACCGTGACTGCCTGCGGTCACACAAGACTGGTAAAGCCTATCCGCACCGGAATCCGGCACGGAAGTCCCATTATGGTCAACCGCCAGCTGTGTGTCGCCAATGCGTTTGAACAGGTCCTGGAAGAACGGGTCCCGGCTGTCCACAGGCGTGTCCGGAAATTCTATGACGCTTACGGGCTTCCCATATCCAGGCTCATCCGCTCTCCCTATGCCTCGGATGCGGTGTATCTGCTTATGAAACCTCTGGAGTGGTTCTTTCTCATGGTTTTATACCTCAGCGATGCCAGGCCGGAAGACCGGATCTGGAGGCAGTACACGGGAGAAGAGATCCCGGGGGAGATGCTGTGATCCTTCTTCCACAGCCTTAATCCAGCTGATTCTTCACCGTAAACACCGCCAGCTGAGTCCTGTCCTTTAATTTCAGTTTATCCAGAAGACGGGAAATGTTATTCCGCACCGTCCCCTCGGCCAGAAAAAGCCCGGCGGCGATCTCTTTATTATCCATTCCCCTGGCGACACAGCGCATGATGTCTAGCTCCCGGGGCGTCAGCTGTTCTGTCAGAGGGTTGGCCTGTGTCCCGGATTTGGAGGCCGCCATCTGACGCCGCATCCCTTCGAAAACACTGTCCCCGAAGACCCGGATCCCCGCGCAGACCGCCTTCACGGACCGGATCACCTTCTCGTCTTCCATCTCTTTCAGGATATATCCGTCGGCTCCGCTCCCGATGGCCGCCTCCACGGTCTCCTGGTCGTCAAAGGTGGTCAGTACCAGGATCTTCACCTGGGGGAACTCGCTCTTTATGGCACTGATTCCCCATGCGCCGTCAAATTCCGGCATCCGCATGTCCATCAGGACCACATCCGGAAGATCTCTCCTGCAGCACTCAAATGCCTCTTTTCCGTCTGCCGCCAGCCCCGTCACCTGAATCTCCTCATCCTGACTTAAGATGGCCTTTAATCCCTGTCTCAGAATCTGAATATCATCTGCGATCACCACCCGGATCATATCTTGTTCCCCTCCTTTTCGCTGCACAGTTCAGAGAGCTCTCTCACGGGAAGCCGGATGAAGATCTGGAATCCTTCTCCCTCAGCCGACAGAAAACGGACCTGGCCGCCGGTCTCCTGAACTCTCCTTCGGATGCCGGCCAGCCCATGACTCTCTTTTATGGAAGAACAGCCCTGCCCGTTGTCAAAGATGTAGACACTGATACTGTCCCCCGCAAATTTGACGATCACATCCATATGGGCGGCATGGGCGTATTTGAGACAGTTGGTAAGTGCCTCCCTGAGACACCGGTAGACCACCGAAGACAGGTGGGAGTATTGGGGGCCGTCCTCTCCCTGGATCTCCACTTCCACCTCCAGTTCACGGACACCGGCTGCCAGCTGATACACTCCCTCTGTCACCAGCCCGCAGGCACTGCCTTGCCGCAGGTGGCTGATGGACCAGCGCAGCTCCCGGATCCCTCCGGCTGCCAGCTCCTGGGCCTGCCGCAGATACTCCTCTGTCTCCCTGTCCTCTTCTCCTTCCTGCCTCTCCCCCGCCTGTCTCCGGATCCGGATCAGTTTCAGAAGAGAATTGATCATGGTCAGCGTATGTCCCGTGGTATCATGGACCTCCTGGGCGATCCTGTTTCTCTCCTGCTCGATGGCCAGCCTCTGTTCCGACACGGCCAGTTCCCGGCTCTGCCGCAGACGCTCATAGTATTCTCCCATATCGGTCAGGAGAAAGATCCAGCCTGTTTTTGTCCCCTTTCTGTCATGGAGCGTATACTGTTTCAGCTGGATCCTGTCCCCTGGAGATGCCTTTTTCATGAGTTCTATCTTTTCCTGCAGAACCTCATACCCGTCTCCCGGCTTTGTCTTAAGCCAGGCAGCCGCCGGATGGTTGCAGTAGGCCACGGTTCCCCGCCTGCTTAAGATCACCACTCCTTCGGCCATGGACTCAAAGATCCGGCGGGAGGCGGCAACATTGACATCCAGAAAATCATAGCGGAAGACAGCCACCAGAAGCAGGAATCCGGACAGGGCGAACACCGGAGGCGTCAGATCAAATCCTGTCTTCACCGTTCCCGACAGGTAGAGAAGATTAAAGCCCAGGGGAATGGCTGCCGCCAGGATCATCACCGCCATCGGGGCGGCCTTCTTTCTGCCAAGGCTCAGAAACAGGGCAGCCATGCCCGTCACCACGCAGATATAGGTGCAGACCATATGAAAGTAGAATACAGGACCATAGACCACTTTTTCAAGATCAAACTGAAGATAAAACAGATGGTGCAGACCATTGGTCCAGAACATGGCGTAATCAAACAGAGACAGACCGGCCAGAGCAAGACGGATCCGGGAGGGGATCCGCCGGCCGCAGTAGAGAAAGGAGAACTGAAGCCACGCCGGCCCGATGAAGCTGATCCCCACATAAGAGATGCCGTAGAGCACATATTTCATTTCCCTGCTCCCGGAAAATACCAGAAACAGCTGAGGCAGACACCAGATGATGATCAGTATCTGGCAGACTGCCAGGGCTCTGGTGACAGGGTTTTTGTCCGCCTGCAGCCAGAGCCATCCCAGAGTGCAGCAGCAGAATCCTATGGCTGCAAGATAAGACAGATGCAGTAAGATCTCCGTCATGGCTCCTCCTTTTTACCGCCTCTTTTTCTCGACTGTGGCAGCAAACAGGATGAGAAGGATTCCTGCTGCCAGCAGATACACCCACCAGGAGATGCTCAGCCAGAAGCTCCTGGTCAGGAACACCACGATCAGAAGGATCAGGCCTCCGGAGACCCGCGCCCACGGCACATCCTTCTTCACCTGAGCCCACAGGAATATAGCCAGACAGAGAGCTTCCATTATCAGTGCGTCCGCCACCTGTCCCAGCAAAAATACGTCGCGGCACAGGAGAAAGAGGCAGATGCCATAGCCCAGATTCTGCATCACACGAAGCCAGGGATTCTTCCCCCAGATCTTTCCCGCGGTCCAGATCAGCCAGGCCGCCGGCAGAAGCCCAAGCTCCAGGCTTATGACGGGAGGCCATGTGACAAAAGGCTGACCCCAGAACACTGTTGCCAGGAGACAGGCTGAGACGGAAAAGGCCGTTTTCTTTAAGGGCTCTGCCTCCGTATACTGAAGAACAGAGACGGCTCCCAGCAGAACATAGGCAAACCACCATCTGTCATCTCCCCCGGCAGCCATAAGCAGGATCACAAAGATAGACAGTACCTGAAACCAGTCCACCCGCCAGCCGCCCTGGACTCTCTCGTCCTTCTCGACAATGGGATGAACGTACCGCGCCAGAGCACCGGAAGCCACAAGCACCGCCGCCACTCCCCAGCCCAGCTGGTCAAAGGTCAGGTCCAGGTGGGACCTGGCGATGAAAGGCATGGGCAGCATACTGACTGCGGCAAAGAGGTGGGGCCACTGTCGGTTTCCGAGATAAAAATATACATAATATCCTGCAAAAGCCATGAGACACCAGAACAGTCCCTCCGCTCTCCCCTCTCCGCTTCCATAGAATCCCATGACCGTGACAAGAAGGGCCGCGCAGCCGCAGACATCCCAGAAAAGAGAGGATTCTTTCCGGCGGATCACCCGGATCACACAGATCAGCAGCAGAGCCAGATTGATGGCCAGCATCCGATAGACAAATGCTCCCGTCAGACAGCCTGCCCCGTAAAAGACCGTTTCCGCCGCTGCCGCTTTCAGCAGACCGCCATAGGAGTCTTCACTGTTCTGTCTGTTCAGAACAAAGATACCGAACACCAGAGCCGCCAGCGCGGCCAGGCCGAACCAGGTGAAACGGAAGAGAAAGAACCTGTCGAGAAACCGGCTGTAAACTCCCATGGACCCCTCCGCCGCCATGCGTCCCACGGCAGAGAAACCACGGATCATGGTGATGATGCCGAAAAACCAGAAATGGACAGGCACAAAAGACCGAAAGCCTTCTGCCAGGAGTTCTCTGACTCCTTTTTCTTCTCTGCCATCCTCATGACCGGTCTGACCTTCCAGATACTCTCTTACAGCCACGAGAATACCGGCATAGATCATCATAATAGACACAAACCCGTCCCATCGTATATTCAGGGCCTGGCTCATAAAGAACAGGGAAACACTCATTCCCCACAGGGCAGCATGGGTGTAGATCCTGTCGTTAAACCTCCTGATCCCTGCGAAAAAGGAAGCTTCCATCACAAGACTTCCCACCCACAAAACCTTCCACCTGTTTCTTCCGACCAGGATAAACTCCGGCCCAAGAAGCCGGAAATAGGCCGCCGCCAGCACGGACAGAAACAAAAAGGTACTTCCGAGAATATAGAACGCATTGCCGGTCTTATGGATATGAAACTGCCTGTCGGCCAGAAAGCTGGCTCCGAAAAACAGCCCTGCACAGGCCATGACCAGAAAAGCCCTGGACACATCGGGAAGCACACGCCAGGTGGTGGTGGCAAAGATCAGCCCTGCCAGCACGACGAAGATGACGCCGATGATCAGTGCGGCAGTTCCCAGACCGTTTCCGATGTTCTTCTCCGCCTTTAAGGCCGGCCGGGGCTTATACAGAGGCGGCTCCTGGAACCGGGGAGCTGGCCTGTAGGGCACAGCCTTTTCCGGATGAGGCTCATCCATGGCGGTCCAGCCTTCCTGCCGGTTTGGCTCCGGATCGGCTGCCGTTGTAAGCGTCTCTGTCTCACTCGACTCTTCCGCGCTCAACTCCGATGCCTCCGCAGCCGTCAGCGTCTCTGCCTCGCTCGACTCTTCCGCGCTCGACTCCGATGCCTCCACAGCCGTCAGCGTCTCTGCCTCACTCGACTCTTCCGCGCCCGACTCCGATGCCTCCGCAGCCGTCAGCGTCTCTGTCTCATCAGACTCTTTCGTGTACGACCCTGCTGCCTCTGCAGTCGTCAGCGTTTCTGTCCGCTTCCCTGCATCCGGATCCGGCCATTGTCCTGCCGGCGCCGGCTGTCTCCTGTTCAGAGTCAGTTCCCGGATCCGGTCTTTGTATCGATTGTTTTCTACTGCTAACCAGATAATGATTCCCAGCTCCGCAAAAGGAGCTATCAGCCATATAAACAGAATCAAGAGCCATTCCATGTTCATTCCCCTTTCCCTGTTGTGATGTCTCTATTATACACATCAGAGGATTCTTGCGGTAGATGTCAGCCGTCATTTTCCAGGTGACATTTGTCACTGTATCGCACTTCTGGCAAATCACTGCTGCATTGGGCCGTTATTGATCCTGTCCATAATATCGGCTGGAAAAACCGGAAAATTAATCCGCGACCTTCAGGACGTCCTTTTCTCTCAGTTTTTCAGATTCAGAATCTTCTGCCTTCTTTTACACGATAAATCCCCGGGGACTCCCTGTCCTCAATTCCTTTCTCATAAGTATCCATTCTGGCTCTCCTCAAATCATGAGACGCCTGTGCAAGTCTGGTCTCCATCTTCTCCAGCTGTTCTTCGGAATTTACGCCGCTGTCCGATCCTGAAGACTTCAGGAGAAGCATCCCGGTCAGAAGCTGCTGCTGTTCGATCTGAAGCTTCTGCACCTGATCCTTTTCTCCTTCCCGCGCTCCGGCTGCCGGCTTCTCCGGATTCCTGTTCCGGACATGTTCTTTCATAGTAGTTAAGGGGTTCACATAACCCGGTCTGATGGCCATTGACATTTTGGTACCTCCTTTTTATCAGGAACTGTCCTGAAGGTCTTATGCCTATTATCGGAGGCTCTTTCTCCCGGCATAGGTCTTATGCGCCAACGGTTCTCCTCACTTCGCAGACGGTTTTTCCGTCTTTTTGGAACAAAGCAGTACACTGATGCGGAAAGTACCTCCGCCTTTTTCCAGTTCCATGGTTCCCTCATATTTTTCCGCAATATCCCGGATATTGTTCAGTCCCGTTCCCATGGTCACAGACTGACCCGGCGCGGCAGAATTAACCTCTTCGATCACCAGAAACCGGGATCTTCTCCTGGTACAGATGGTGAGAAACGGTTTCTCCTGACCGCTCTCCATACAGCCTCTCACCGCATTATCCATCATATTGGCAAACAGGATACACAAATCCATATCGTCTGCCGGAAACTCTTCGGGAATCCGCACCCTGCAGGCCACTTCAATACCGTTTCCTCTGGCATATCCCCCTTTCTCTCTCAGAAGAGTATCCAGCACTTCATTGCCTGTGGATACAGGAAAGGACAGGACCTCGCTGCCGGCCCGGAGCCTGTCGATGTATTCGCCGGCCTTCTCGTAATGTTTCTCACGGATCAGTCCGGACAACACCAGCAGATGATTGTCGATATCATGCTGAAAAGACGCAAACTGTTCATTCCGTTTTCTGGCCTCCTCAATATAAATTTTCTGTTCCTCCAGCCGGACTTTCAGAAGAGCCCCCCGGCGCTCCTGATCCGTCATGGCAATGATCCTGCTGAAAACCTGGATCATCATGAAAACCATCAGGACCCCTGCCGTCATCAGGAAAAAAGCAGAGGTCCGCAGACCGGCTCCGGAAGCGGACAGATACTCCTCAAAAAAGGGGCTGTCCAGCTTCAGACCGTATCGGACAGACCAGGCCATGATCCCGCAGGGCAGTAAAAGAATATACAGGTAAGATGAGACGGATCTGTGCAGGCTGGACAGATATCTTTTTCGGACGATCCGCAGCCACAGAAAATAAAGACCGTCCAGCAGCAGGGAGATCAGCACCTGAACCGCCTGCCCGTACAGGGGCGAGCTCATATTTGTTGAGATCCAGGACATTATAACCGCCGAGAAGCCTTCCATAAAAACATAGAAGGTAAACAGGATGGTCAGAGGAGCCAGAAATTCCTCCCATGCCAGCTTCAGAAACCGTCTGGCAAACAGGGCAAGAAGCACCATATCCGCCAGAAACAGTCCCGGCAGCCGGACACAGAGCGCTGCCGTGATCATCAGCGCATTCACACCCAGCCATGCCGGAAGATACCTTCTGCCCTCCTTTCTCCCCGTAACCTCCAGAAGAAAGTCAAAGGCCAGATAACAGACGATCTCATTGACCAGAAGCCACCAGACATGATAAAACACTCTGTTCATTTTCAGCTGTCTCCTCCCCGGCAGACCTGCAGAAGCCTTTTTGTAAATTCCTGCTGTTTTCTCCGGGAGATCAGGACCCTGCCGCCTCCCTCCACCACGGCCTCTCCGCCAGCCTTATCCACCACAAATTCCATATTCACCAGATAGCTTCTGTGACAGCGGAAAAAGCGGTCATCCAGTTTCTCTTCAAGGGAATCCAGCGTTCCGGACATCTGGTACTGTCTGGACATGGTATGAACAAACAGCCTGTGATCAAAGACCTCACAGTAGATAATCTCTCTCAGAAAAAGCCGCACAGTCCTGTCTCCCTCTGTCACCAGAAGAGTCTTTTCCCGGCCGCGGACCGCCCGTTTTACGGCTCTGTCCATGGCAGAACAAAATTTTTCGTTGCTTACAGGTTTTATGAGATAGTGGACGGCATCCATGTCAAAGGCCTGAAACACATACTCACGAAAAGACGTGATAAAGATGATCTCACATAAGCTTCCTCCGGCTCTCAGCTCTTCGGCCACCTTCATGCCGTTTCTGCCCGGCAGCCTGATATCCATGAGAACCACATCCATATTCTGTCTGAAATTCAGAAGCTGCTCCCCGTCTTCAAAAATCCGGACCCGTCCCTCCAGTCCTCTCTCTGTCAGATACCGGTCCGTCTTCTCCCTCAGTTCTTCGGCAAACCGGGGTTCGTCCTCGCATATGGCGATGGTCACCATCACAGTTCTCCTTTCACGATCTTAAGCAGTTTTTCATAATCCTCCGCAACAGCGGTGTGACCGATCCCTTTAAGGATCTTCACCCGGCAGCTGCCCAGATCTTTTTTCAGCACAGCCATATTCCTCCTGCTGATGACCCGGTCCTTCTCTCCAAGAACCAGGAGAACCCGGAGCCGGGGCCGGACTTCTCCCAGTCTCCAGCGGTCAAATGTCAGTTCAGACAGGGTGCCGGCCGCCACAGCCCCATCGGCTCTCCGGGCATCCTGGATAATCCGTTCATCCACGTCCCTCCAGCGGCGGATGGTAAGCAGAGAACACAGCCGGATCAGCAGCCGGCAAAGGACAAAGGGTCTCTGAACCAACCGGATTCCCATGACCGTCAGAGGATAAAAGAGGATCAGAGGCTTTAAACCGGCCACTCCGCCGTAGACCGGGCTGAGCAGGATCAGTTTCTGCTCTCCGTCTCCATACAGATCTGTCATTTTTTCAAGAGCTTTCAGCACCACGTTGCCGCCCATGGAATGAGCCACGATCAGATCAAATTTCCGTGTTTCCAGATATTTTTTCATATCCCGGGTGTAATTGTCCAGGATGTTCCTTCTGTACTTTCCCGGGGTATCTCCGAACCCGGGAAATTCATACAGCGTGACCCGGCAGTCCCCTGACTGCTCCAGATCTCTCCGAAGACGCTCATACCGGGCTGCAGAATGCATCCAGCCGTGGACGATAAGGACCTTTTTCAAAATGAAACCGTAAGCTGCATCTCAAATTTTTCTTCCCCGGACACGGCATAAGGGATATCTTCCGGCTTGATCTTTGCCTGTTTCTCTGCATTTTTATACATCTCCTGCTCCTTTCCGCATACGCCCTCACGAGCGCTGCCTCCTTCTATATAAT
>Ga0137306_102145_pt1 | contig 17340 bp, 29 predicted proteins | sample Inofroosms_March_FD_97187 | JGI IMG/M metagenome (GOLD analysis project Ga0137306, IMG submission 97187) | Mouse cecal microbial communities from Vienna, Austria - N-Acetylneuraminic and N-Acetylglucosamine D2O microcosms_March | ecosystem: Host-associated > Mammals > Digestive system > Large...
TCAAAGAACATAACCCTCTGATCCGCTTACACAAGTTAGGTCTTGCTGATAAAGGCGGCTTGTCTTCTCCATAATAGGAATTTATTTCATTTACGGTCATTCCATTAAGTTCATCCGTTGCCTCTTCTTTGGCAAGTATCATTAAAATATTGAGGTCTAAACGGTTTATATCTGAATTACCCATCCTTTTTACTCTCCTTCCTTGCCAAAATTTCTTTAATACCCTGTTTAGAAAATCTTTTTGATAGTTCACCATAGGTAAGATTTTCATACTCAATTTCTTTTGTCTTCTTATTTATAACATTATATTTTCCACAATTATTTTTTCTGATCTTATAGCCATATTTACCAGCTTTTACTTGAATCAGATTTACGGATCGCTCCTTTGATTTTTTGATGCCTGGATTTTTTACCAGTTTGAAGTAATAATTCCGATACATATTACTCAAAATTTTATCTGGTCTGATTGGGTGTGGTTTTGGCTGCCCTTTTCGATTTTTCTTGAACTCATGCACCTTAAATTCCCATTCGTATACCAAAGACGCATAATCTTTTGGATATTTGCGTTTAAATGCTTCTATAAAATTATCTTCACCTAAACGGTTATCTGCCCTAAGTTCATCAAATAGGACAGTAACCTTATTTCGCAGATTATCAATATAAATCCTTCCGTATGCCAATAATCAACGCCCCTTTCTCTTTTTTGCCGCTTTTTTATTTCCCTTTTTCCGATTGTTGATGCGCTTCATTGTCTGCTTACGCTTCCCACTACCAACACAGAATTTATATTCGATTGGTAACTCATTGGAAAGATTGTTAATTCCAACACGCTTGCACAAATTCACACAGAATAAAGTTAATTGCTGATTTGTACAGGTATATATGGTAAATCTGTTCATAAATTTCTTAAATTCATGTGTTGCGTATGGTGCTTTGTAGGCATTAACCGCCGCCTTCTTCTGTTTTACCTTTAAGGTTTCATTCCTGAGAGTATCCATCAAAATCTTTTCTTTTTGAGCAATCTCGCTTTTTGTTGGAAGAGATTTAAGTAATTTTTTAGTGGCATTTTCTGATAATCCATAAGGAATATCATTTATTTTGTATGTCATGTATTTACTCTCTTTTACCAGCACATTGAATCCACTTAAATGTTTATCAATATTTTCTGCAAGCGTAACAATTACACCTTTACTCTGTGCTAACTGCTTTATTTCAGTCGGCACTTCCCTACTCGGATAAATCATAAATGTATCTCTGATAGCCTTGATTTCCTCATAGGACTTATCATCAAATTCATCTTTTACATAGGCGAATGCTGCAATCTGCTTATCATGAATGCTTTTGTAACTTTCTTTTGAAACATTGTATTTATCACAATCAAACATTTCTTTCCAAGCATTCAGGAATACACTACAAGTAATATTTTCCCGATGCTCCTTGTATCTCTTTACAAGTGCCATATAAATTATAATTGCCTTTTCCTTGTTTAAAGGATTGGTACGATTGGGAATAGATTTCTTTGTATCCGTCTGATCTGCTCCGTTATCCTCAATTTCTTCAACCTCTGTAATCTTTGGAGTGTCGATATATTTCTGTAATCCTTCTATGCCGTCAACTCCAATTTCTACACAAGTTTCATAGGCAGCTTTTCTAACCTTCTTATCTTTATGTGTACATACAATAGCTTTTAACTTTTCAATAGATTCTGTACAATCTTCCTTATGGTCTTTCGTATATCTGATAAATGTTGCATCCGATACTGTACGAAGTATATTTGTATTACTTTCTTCATCTACTTTTTTAAGGAAATACTGATCTGGTGTAGGAATAGTTTCTTCTAATTCAATGTTGTACAATTTACAAGCATCTTCATAAGTGGGTATCTTATTTTCGCTTTTCCCTTTGTGTGAATCTGTCACCATATAATGACAGCAATCATTTTTTTCATCATAAAACTTGATTGCATAAAACTTCCCATCCTTAGAGATATATGGTGTTTGCTTTTTGATCTTTTGAAATCGCTCTTTCCCTGACATTAAAAATCCTCCTAAATTTGTGCTTTACAAAATGATTTACCTGAATCTGTGATAAAATATGTACTGGCTAAACCATCAACCAATCCACATTTGACATATCCAAGATGTTCCATGTTACATAGATGGCGATATACTGTACTGTATGATTTCCGTTGCTTCTCTTCCATAAGCGATAGAATCTGACTGACACATAACGCTTTCGATGGAGTTTCTACATCATTATCATTCAGCACATTCAAGATTGCTAAACTAAACTTTGTCATCAATATTCATTTCTCCTTTCCTCTCGTCATTTGATGGTAAAAAAATTTGTTGTTGCTATCTTATTCTCTTTTTAGGGTGAACTTAATACTCCTTACGATTTATAAATAATAAGGTTTTTCAATATTTTCTATGAAATTGAAAAAATAATACGAAACTTTACTTGCACTGTTAATAGTTACTTATGGGATTGATTGCTGAAACGCTTGAAATAGATCTAATATAGTGTATAATAATCTCAATAGCGTTTCTGCTATTCAAATTCTTAACCATTTTGGTATTGAATTTGTGTGTATGTGTGAGAAAGCCTGTCAATCATTCGAGGTGCGCCAACACCGTCTGAGGATATTTGATAGGTTTTCTTATATTCTCCCATGATTGAAATTATATATCGAACACTTGTTCTTGTCAATGCTGATTTACAAACTTATAATTCCTTTTTGTGGAATAAAAAAACTACCTCCGTGTATACGCACATTGGTAGTTAGAAATCAAAACACTGTTAAATTTTCAAAGTCCTGCACTACTCATGTGCAATCATATTAGTTTTGCCTATTCACAAATAGGACTTTCTGTAAATCTAAATTGATTATACTATCTTTTATCTTTCTTGTCAACAACTTTTTAGCACTCTTTTTGATTGAGTGCTAACAATTCTAATATGGCAATGAAATCGGTCTTTCAAGTCTGGAAAAATTTACGGTTATGATTTGTATTAATTTCTTTTTCACAAAGAATAGTTATTTTCTTGATACATACTGAAAACTGTGCATTTTCTCCTTTGATATATTATCCCACGCCTACCATCGAATATTTGTTAAATCAATTTTTGTTTGTCAAGAATTTTCTGGCATTGATAAATATAGAGATGCTGATGACTCCAAAGCCAACCTCATCTCTATATTTATCAATCATTATTTAAATAGTGTCAGAATAATATTTATTTCTTATTACATTATAACATTGTAAAATTCCTTGGTATATAATATCCGTTTTTACACTGTATTTTATCATTTCTGTGTAATAGACTAAGATTATCTAAAATAATATTCTGTATTGCCGTTTTATCAATCGAAAAAGTTGATCCTTTCATATAACACTGTACCAAGTCACTTATATTTTCAGGTTTATATTTATCTTGCTGCCTAAAAATGATACCAATGACAAGATTTTGAACATCTTGCTTGTTTTTAATTAATACACCTGAATTTACATTGCACATACAGATTCCTCCTTAAAATAGCCTTTGTTAATATTATATTCATTACTTATCAATTGCAATACTGGGAAACAGTTCCATTAATCGTGGCTTCATTTCATCAGCAATTTTCTCCGCTAATTGATTAAGAATATTTTCATTTAATTTATCAATTTCTGTACAATGCTTATCAGGTACAACATAAATAAATAACCACGGAATATTTTTTGCAATAGATGTTATTCGCGGTTTTAAAGAAATTTTTTCATCAAAAGTTAAAAATGTATTATTATTATATAAATAAATTTCATCTAATAAATCCTGATGATTCGGGATGCCCGTTTTTTCTTTATCTTTATTAATATAGACTATGAAATCAGTCAAAACGCCTTGTTCTTTAAGTTCTTGCAAAGTTTGACTTATTATTTCTTTTAAACTACTATTCTTTGTTGGAAAATACGAATTTAGTTGTTCAATATCCCCTTCTCGTATAATTTCACCAATCCTATTCAAAGAATCCAAAGCGTTTGCCATAGGGGAGCTTAATATATTTTCTGCTGTTATTTTTTCATCAATATTCTCATATCCTTTTATCAGTTCTTTTTGACGTAAACTAATAATATCTTCTTCTCTAATACCTAAATAAGAGAAAATTCTTTTAACGAATTTAATATTATCAATACCTCGTTTCAAAACTGAATAGAATTTTTTTCTATTTAATAATATTTCCTCTAAATTTTCTTTTAATTGTTCAACAATAGGGGTAAAGAAATTATCATTTTCTTCATATTCTTCTTCATCAATTCTAACCAATGCCTGATTCAATGTTGAAATTAACCATGAATCATTCCATAAAATAACACGACTTCTTCTATCCCCCACAGTTAATTCCAATGATTTCCATAAATTAGATATTTCTGAATTAATACATTCACTTTCTGAATTTAAATAATCATCAGCCAATATCTTCACAGATGCACTTAATGCATTTGCGGTTTTTACACATCTATGATGAAAATTAATTCTAGCAAATATTTTATAACGAATTAGTAGAATATCTTCAATGTCATCTGTAAGCTTTTGTGGATAAGCAATTGCAAACACCTTATCATCATCCTGAAGGCTACCTTCATCACTTCTATCTACATAAATAAGTTTTGCAGAATTTATAAGACGTTTATAAGGAACTTTTCCCCAATCAACTCCACTATTTAATGAATCACGTGTTATATAATCTAATCTATCAGCATCTAATATTCCGTCTACAATTTTATGCATAGACTTAAAAAAATTATCATTTTCAACTAAAATAGAGAAAGCAAATTCAACCACTAATGTATAATATAAAACACTTGATATTTTGCAAGACTTTGAACGTTTTGACAACAATATTTCTTCTAATATGTATGGCACCGTATCATTAACCGCTGATTGTAAAAAACTTAATCCTATTTTCTCATGCAGTGCAGAATGTGAAGGAGATGATTTACAAATTAAAGTCTGTATAAACATTTCATAATAATTATTTATACAATCAACAAAATCAACAATTTTGGAATTTTTCTCCTCTGTTTTAGCTGAATACTCCTTGTATAAATTATCTAAAACAGATTCAATAATATGACTATAAGGAGGATGTCCTACATCATGAAATAAAGCAACAATTCTAATAGATTGCAACAAACATCTATATAGAAAATAACTTTTTATATCAATATTATTTTCTCTTTCATTAACTTGCATCGGTGAATATTGAAAGTAATCTAAAGCTGGATCAACAAAACAGCCTTTAGAAATAGCCTCTTTTATATTATTAATAATAGTTTTTTCGATAGCCTCTTTGTTACTATTTTTATATGCTTGTCCACCAAATAACTTGTTAATTGCGTCTGTATTTTTAGCTAGATATGAAGGAATATTTAATTGTACAAATCTTGAAATCACCGAATTCAAAACTTGTTCAAAATAATTACCTAAATATTTGAAAAAAATATTTTTTGTCTCTATGTTTGCATTTGATACAGAACTGTATAACATATTCCCAGCCAATTCCATCGTGCCAAGTGAATGCTCATAACGCTTTGTTCGATTTGAGGGAAATGTCATATAAACAGTAGAACTTTGATAAATATCATGTAATCTATAAAAGTACGGCGTAGAAATCATTTCTGATTCAAGACTACTTAAATATATTGTTCCATGAATATTATCGGTTACTTGTTGTAATTTTTTCCCCATTGTGCCTTATCTCCTGTATACAATATTACCGCACTACAATTATAGACGATAAATTGAATATTAGCAAGATATAATGAATAAATTATTAACTTTCTATGAACGTATCAAAAATGGAATTAATGAATTGTGCATTTTGAACAATATTCAGCATTCAATAATTATTTTTTTATATATTACATCTATCTATACTCTATCTGTAACACTATCGAACATAAAAATACCTTATCTATAACTTATCTGTAACGCCTTGAAAATCCTAACATTTCAGCATTTTCAATCAATCCAACCCCTAAATCTATCAATCACAACTCCCCTTATAAAAATCCCCTGTTTTCCCAACATTCACACCGAAAAACACGCCGAACCACATTTATTCTATATATTTCCTATTTGATTACTATGATTTATTTCAAAATAAAATCTGCAATTTTCTCAATACTTCCATAAGAAAATAGCAGATTATTTATTACTGGAATAATATTAAATTTGTTCCTCTATCGAACTTCGCTCAAAATCCAAGTTATTTGTACCCATCAAGTATAAAATATTTTCCGAAATTGCTCTGAAACCATTATAAAATAAGGGTAAATGAATATACATAATATTTTCACCGAACTTATTTCAAATTCCATAATTTATATTTATAGACTTTATCCATCTTGTTTTTTATTCAATGAATCCTCTAGCCCTTTTCTGATTGCTTCATTTATTGTTCCAGAAACAGGACTCTCTTGTGAAAAGATAGCACCAAACAAACTACCAACAGCATTTGCAGCAAATTGATTTTTCATACTTTCTTCGTCTTTCTTAATTTCATTCTCATGTTGCAATTTTATTAATTCGATTTGATGATCATGTTCTTTATCTTTTAACTCCATTTCAAGTAAATGCTTTTCTTTTAGAGACTCTATATCCACTTTATTTTGTTGTATCAATTTTTCAATATCAGCTTTATTCTGTTCCTTTATAGTTTTTATTTGCGTATTTGACGTTTTCCATGAAGCCAAAAAAGATAATAATGCAGTAATTGTTGATGGTATAATCGCAATTAAAAATGTCTGCAAAAATTCACTCATTTGTATCCCCCTCGCTTTTCTTATTTATTTCAGTTTTCCAGATAATTCTATTGTTATTATATTATTTTCTTAATCGAATTACAATAGAAAAGCCATGTCATCACTGACACAGCCTTTCCCAACAACAAAATCAATCAATAGGTAATCACTCCTATGATCTACTTAAATTATATCATGGAACACTCAATATTACTACTGAATTTTCCTAATTATCACTGCTCTTGTAACCAGATTATCCGTAATTACACCGCAATCTGCCTATATCCCTTATCATCCTTCTCAAACACATATTCTGATTCCTTACCAAAAAATAATTCATCAGAGGTATTATCCCAAACACGAATATTACCACTTATCATATCCTGTATAATCCATACGTCATTATCACAATTACTGTTCAATATGTAAAATTCATAATCTTCTGATTCATCAGAGATAAAAGCGTGTTTCCCAAAACAGAAATGAATACCATCTAATTCCTCCGCATTTGCATCTTTCCTATATAATACTGGTTCTGGCACATCATAAACTACATCTATTTCAGTAAGTATGCCATCTACCTTGACATATTGCTTTTCGTTCCTGTTAATAAAATCCCATGCATCCGCTTCACATGGAAAGAATCTGATCCCCTCATACATCATAGCTTCCTTTACCTTTGTTGCTAAATTACTATAATGTACGCAAAATCCGTTTTCAATCCCAAGTCCAGGCTGATACTTCATAGCCCTAACTGGTCTTGTAACATATTCCTTTGCGTTCTGGTGAAATATATCGCTCAACTGAAAATTATGTATGTCCATTGTTCTAATACCTCTCTTCCTTCCGAATTTTCTCCAACTTCTCTTTCTTCTGATTCTTATATATTACCCTTGCCCTCGGCTTATACTTATCGCAATGCTGGCAGTAATGAGCATGATCCGCTTTCCTTCCCTTCTTACATAATCCAGCGCATACATAGTATAAGCATGGTGTTTGTCTATCTGTTGCCATTAGCTGAATCCTTTCTTTTCAGTATGTACCCATTTATCGCTGAATAGAATACATCTTCAAACTGCTCCAACTGTTTATCTGAAAGAACATCTTTTAACTGTTCCATGCAGCTTTTACACGCTTCTTTCTTTATGCGGTTACTTTCTTTAATATATTCAGGTATATCTTCGCTGTTTTTGTTGTCATATCTACCTGTCATTTCCTTTAAAGCATCAATATCTACTTCAAAAGTTTTATAAAACCAGTCTACAATATCTGCCCTGAATGTTCCAATAGGAAAGTTATTAAATTCTTCTATTGTACATCCAGTTTTACTATATTGAATCGGTGTATCACAAAATTTTATCCATAATTCTTTTATGTTTTTCATATAAGGACACAATTTACATGAACTTGTTTTACCGCATAAATTATCTTTTCTAAGACAACATTGTCTTGCTCTGGTCAAATTATTATTATCCATTAGCTGATTCCTCCACCCTAATAAACATTGGCTATCTTTTCTTTTACATCCAAAACACGATAATGACTTATCTCTTCTTCATCACGGGATTGAAAAGTATAATAAACATATTCATTACCAAAACGGATTATCCAATTATCTTTTTGCCCTCCACATCCACATTCCGTTATGATCAATTTCCCTATTTGTATATCACGTTTTCTTCCAAAAGGAAGATCAGATTCCATATATATTCCATTATCCTTGATGAACATACAGATTTCTTCATTATCAATAAATTCTTTTATTTTCACATTTATTGCTCTATAAATAGAATCTATTGCCGCATCATTGAATATTTGAAATTTGCTCTTATTGCAGTAGTCACGATAAACACCATCATAAGACAATGCTAACTTCTTAAATTCATCTGATGCAAAGAAATCATTGATTTCTCTTTCAATATCAATCATTCTTTTGTTACATGCCATTAGCTGAATCCTCCGTATACTTCCATTTCTCATATAATGCTTTCATCTGACTATGTAATAAATGCGCTGTTTCACATACCTTTCTCGCATCAGTATCCACATTATCAGACAACTCTTTATATATATTTCCAATCATCCACTTCCATTTACTAATCTCTTTAACACGCTCATAACTTCTTCCTATAATTGGATTAATAAACTTTATATCATTTATATTCTCATCCAATTCATCTATCTTTCGTTTCATACCTTTTTCACAGTCATAAGAACAATGACAATAATCAACCTTGCAATTGTCACAATGACCAAAATATTGATCATCTGGATTCATACAAGTTTCATGTAGAAAAATATCTTCATTATTATTTATTGAGATACGCAACTGACACTCCGTATAGTTTGATAGAATCTTCCCTTCTGGTGTGTTCAGACTTACGCTTGCTATTGCATCATTACTATCATGGTCACTCACAAATATAATGTTGTTATTTTGTACTTTGCAAAAAATATTGTCAAAGTCTCTATCTAAATACAACATAAACAACCTGTTATATTCTTCTATGCTTAATTTAATTTCAATCACTTTGTTTCATCCCCTTCCTTCTCACAAATAAATCCATAACCATCCGCAAACTCTTTCATATCATCAAATTCAATTTCCGAATCCAATTGCTTAACTTTTCCACGCAGAAACAACCACTTAATTATCTCCGCTGACTTAACTAATATCCTGTCTGCAAACTCTCTGACTGTCATAACATCAGGAATACTAATCTTTTGCAACTCAATTCCACCTTGCATAGCTTCAAGAAAACCTGACCACTTAACATCATCTACTGGATTGCAACTTTCAAGATATTCCTCCGCTTCTTCCAGACTGTCCACTCCATCAACAATGATAGTTCCACGTTGTACTACTTTTATTCTATAGATTCCCATTACGCCGATTCCTCCATCTTCACAAACTGAAAACCAATAACCTTTATTGCTCTGGTAGATTTCTTTTTCATTTGAATTTTTCCTTCGTCTTCCAGTTTCAATAAGTGCATATATACGCTTGATGTAGAACTAAGATCAGTTCCAACACAAATTTCTCTTACACTCGGCGCATATCCGTTTTTCTTGATAAACTCCACAATAAAGTTATACACTCGTTCCCTTCCTACTCCTCTTTCTCTTTTATTATTATTTTCCATAGCTTTCACCTATCCTTTAAACTGTTTATAGTTCTCATAATCTGTATCTACAATCCAACCGTCACGCTGAAAATCTCCAATAGCAATTAACATAGCTGTCTTTGCATCTACAGTCTCAATGATTACTTCTATTTTATTATGTGTCCTTAAAGTGGAATTAATTGGTACAATGAACTTTTTCACTCCATGTTCTTCATTCCATGTGGATTCAATATCATCCATAATATCCATTAAATTCTGCTTTGCGTCCTTCAGCCAATACAATTCCCCATTAATTTCTACCGGCTTGCCAATCTCAAATTGATGCTGAATGTGATCCGCTAACTGTCTCCGTCCTACTTCCATTCCTAATCTGAAAATCTCGTTGTTTGTCATATCCATGTTGTTATTACTCATGCTGTTTATCCTCCATCTATCTATTTAAAGTCTGTCTTTGTTTCTGTTCCTTCTATATATAATAAGATTCCATCCGATTACTCTAAAGAAAATCAAAATAATTTTATGTGATTCTGTAATGCGTTCTCTATATCCTTACTTTGCAAGCCGATATACCGCTGTGTGGTTACTGTAGATGAATGTTGCAACAATACACGAACCAAATTTATATCATAGTGGTTATTTACATAGATACTGGTTGCAAAATACTTTCTAAAGCTATGACTTCCTATTCCAGAATATCCAAGATGATCACAAACCAGTTTCAAATGCTTTGTAACTGCACGTTCTGACATATCAAACAATTTAGCAGCAGGATTGATGTTATTTTCTAGCGCATAGTTCTGAATGTAGATATAAATATCCGTTGGAACTGTAAACTCCCTTTTCTTTTTGGTTTTCTGTTCAACAATATCCAATCTGTATCTATCACCATCACGGACAATAACCGATAACCTTAACTGCAATATATCACTGATCCTCAATCCTAAATTTGCTTCCAATGATAAAGCTGTTGCAATTCTATTGTTCGGCTTCACAATATGACCATCCGAACATACAAATCCATTGCGTATTGTCGAAATAATTTCTCTATACTGTTCTTCCGTGAGTGCAACTGTTTTCTTATTCAAATCTTTTCACCTTCTTAAAAGTTCCTATTTTCAATATGTTTTAGTTCCTATTTTTCAGATGTGTATATCATACATATCTCAAACCCTTGTAAATAAAGGAAAGTTCCTAATCTATATAGTTATTGGAACTAAATATTTGATTGCCATATCCACCATTTCAACCTATACTATAAATAATAAGAAAGTTCTGAATTTTCCAAGCTACACAAAAAATTTTTAAGGAAGTGATAACAATAGATATAGAAATCAAAGACCGTAACCGATTAAAAGATTTTTTTCAGAATTTCCATAGTAAAGCTGAGGACATAGCATTTTCCATCATTCAGCGGATTCCAGAGAAATTTATCCCTCAATGGCTCATGAATCGACTTGAAAAGTATTTAGATAAACGGATCAGCGAATTAAAGCAACAATCTATCAAAATGACCTGGAGAAATATGTATTTACAATCTGCTACTAATGAAATCCATAATAGGCAACAGGACACAAAAAAAGCACCTTCAGATGATTAATTCATCCGTTGGTGCTTCCCACATATTTAACATTTTGATTTTCCGACTAAACAAGTTAGACCGATTCCAAAATGTTAAGTTTTTACATACTCGCTACAGCTTTCCGCTTTAATGCTCTACGCCTTTCAATCTCTCTTTCCGCTTCTTTGCCGGAATTATTGTAATATGCAACTTTTTCCGCTACTGTCATATCTTTTGTCCGTTCATAATTCTGTTCCCTGATCTTGTGAATATCCTCAATAGTAAGATCAGGACTGATAACCAATGCTTCCATAGTCATCCCTCACTTTCCAATAATACAGACGGGTTGATAATATCTATCCCCTTGTAACCTTCCAGATTAGTAATTGCTCTCACGCCTCTAATCGTCTTAATATTTACAATATGCTTAAAATTCCATGATATGATGCAGTCACAAGCATTGACAACGGCGGCGGCGATATGCTGACAATCATCAAAGCTCTTTGGTCTTAATATCCCCATATCAATAATCTTCTGTGCAAGTTCTACGATTTCCGCATTAATTTCCAATTTAGTGTATTCAATATCACTCAAATAGTCATACAGTTTATTCCTTTTGCTTTCGGAACACTTCTCTATTTCATCCAATGTTACCTGAGAAAGATATACGTCATATTTACCATTTACAAAATCTTTCCATAGTTCCAATGTGTCCTTCATGCGTTCCGGCGCATCTTCCTGTGAAAGATAACTGATAACTGATGTATCTAAATATACCTTTAATTTCCGCATAGAGCATCACTCCTATTCTGGTGAATCCTTTTCAAGTTTGTTTTTTTCCCTAATTGATAATATTTTTTCTCCTATTTCATTTTCCAAAAGTGAAATTACCAACTTATTTATACTCAATCCTTTAGATTCTGCACAAGATTTAATCTTATCATAATATTCTTTAGGTACTCTGACCTTTATATCCTGCAATTTTTCCATATAAGCATCCTGACTATCCTTTTGCTTACCTGTCCTTGGTGCCACCATATGTTCCTCCAATCTCTATATTATGTTCTAAATATAGTATACACTTTTTACGTTAAATTTTCAATCACTTTCTATGGGTACATACTTTATTGTTTTGATGCTGACAGAAAATTTCCATCTATGACGGCTTATTTATTACAACGCTTCCACTAATTTATGTATGATTTTTAGTTTCATATCCTTACTACACTTATTTTCCGTCTGATATAGGAATATTTTTATAATCCTGTCCATAAAATCATCAGGGAGAATGTTACTCTTGAATTGATTGCAAGCATAACAAGCTGTTTGCAGATTTTCCATAGAATCTTCACCGCCCATTGATAAAGGCACAATATGATCTAAAGTCATTTCTTCAAACAATAACCGCTGACCGCATAACTCGCACCGTCCACCAGATTTATTGTATATGATTTTCCGTTCATCATCTGAATAACTTTTCCGCTTGATTTTAGCTTTATTCTTTTCCGTATCTATATAATAATATCCAGCACATTTTCCAGGCGTTTTGTTTCTTTGATTAATCGCCCTCTCTACTGAATAAAAATCCTGTGCCTGTTCTATGTCTGCCACTTTAATTACTGCACCAGTCCTATTGTGTGCTATGTAATATTTTCCGTTTGTTAATAAAATCGCCATAATATCCACCTTCCTAATGTTGCAGACTGCCTTTAATTTCAGACAGTCCACACAATCCATTATTATCTCTCACTTGGGAAACATACTGTTGTCGCATTGTCTCCGGCATTTTCCGATATGCGATTAGTAATAATCCATATTTTCCCCTTGCAAGTCTCATAAGCTGCCAATAAGTACATATCATCAGGATATTTTAACGCTTCCTCATTCGTCTGTTTGTCTTCATCATCCAGATTTCCCCAATCTTTGACCGCATACCGCTGTAAGGATAAATTAACCTCTGCTGCAAATCGGCTATTTTCCGTCATAGCTTCATTGATTCCGTGTGTAACAACTACTTTTCCCATATTGAAAAATTGTGATTTAATCATATTCATTTCCACCTTTCCGATTAAACTAATCCGCACAAGCAAGCCATTTTATATATTGGATTCCTTGCAATTTTCCGTCTACGTTCTGCCTCTGCCCTTGCTTTCCGTTCCATCCTGTCCATATATGCAAGCCTGTTATCCATTTCCAGATATTCCACCATCTGAAGCGGAGTAAGTGCGTTGTATGGCGTTTTAAGGCTCCGATCTATAATCTGATTTCCGTCTGATGTATCAATGATTCTAAAATCAAACATAATATTTTCCGTCCTTTCCGTTGTCCGCTGACTGATTAGGGATATACCCTAACCAATCATTTCCGCTAAGACTTTCTTGATCCGATTCACTTCCACATAATAAGTTGATGGCTTTATTTCCAATGCTGAATAAATTTCCTTGCTACTATATCCGTCAACCTTTAGTTCCGCAATTTTCCGCTGTGTATCTGATAAACTGCTTAACATTTCCGTCATTCGTTCCATTGCCATTATTTCAGATTCAGGCGATTTTCCACCGACAACACCGATACAGTTATATAAGTTTTCTGTTTCCGCATATTCCGCATCCAGACTAACCAATGTTCCCGATGGCTTCCGTTTCTTTGCATCTTCCATTCTGCAATGGTTTCCAATCTCTGACCTCATATATTGCTGACTGATAAAGGGAAAAGCGTATTTATTCCGCAAATCTTCCCTACGGTTATATATCTGCACAGCTTTTAAAAATCCGAAAATTGCCACATCATAATAAATTTCCAAACTGTAACCGTGTCTATGAAGAAAATCATATACGAGATTGTGGTTTTCCGTTGCGAATTTCCGTTCAAAGTCTGTTAATGGTTCCAATTTATAATTATCCAATAATATTACCTTGCCCTTCCTATGCGGGGAATTGCCACGCTGACAATCCCCCATATGTTCTATAAATTTTCCATAGCATCTTCCCACTTCTGATAGTTGTCTATGTCTCCATATTCCATCGTGTCTCTGTAAAGCCTCTGCAATGCGCTGTTGCGTGTCTTTGTGAGTGCTACTATAATTTGCGTAACTTCCCTAATCCCCCAATCCCTATAATCATCAATAATTACTACCGCTTTTCTTGCTATTTCACGATTGCTATAGCCCTTTTGACGCATATCAATAATAAGTTTCAATAAATCCGGCTCCGCATATCTGTGAATATTGGAATATATATCATTGAGAAATTCCTTTTCAACAACATACCGCTCCACGTTCTGCATCGGATCAATCCACCACGGCTCCATTCTGCCGTATCTCTCCTGTTTGTGGTCTTCAAATTCATAATCTAAGCGGAATGCTTCACGCTCCATTGTGTTTTTACCATTGTTATACTCTCGCCAATAATGCATCATCCTACCGTTTAACCGCTGGAATAATATCTGTCTGAATGAAAAATTGATCTGCAATTCAGGCTTTTCGGTTACATACTGTTTAACCGCCGTAAGATAATCAAGAATCAATTCATCATAGAAAGTTTCTGCATCCAGTCTCTTACACTTCATATAGTCATAAATCAAATTGTGGTTTTCAGGAAGTGCCGCAAATTCGCGCTCCGCATTGTTCAATGGTCTATTTGTATAGCTTGCATTACCTTTATTTCTCATTGTGATTACCTCCGATTTTGATTGTTAGGGGAGTTGTTACGCTCCCCCGTGTTAATTGCTACCGCCGACTGATTAAAAGAATTTATCAATTAATACTTTAATGATTGCTTTTTTTAGTTCGTCTGTATGCTCTGACAAGTCAACCGTGATACTATTGCCCAAACATTCCATCTGCGGATCAACTGTATCTGTAAAACCAAAACAAATGCTATAATCAATCGGCTTTCCAGCTTCCAGAACTACACGCAAGTATGTAAAATCCATGTTTACAGGCTTGTCACTCCATACTGTGTGAAGATTATAGCCATATTCAGCGTTTAAAGATTCCTGCTCTTTGGTATACTGCACTTTTGCAATCTCTACAGCCTTTTTGATTTCAGCCTTCAAACAGTCAGACATATCACAAATATCAATAGATACCTCCATATAGTCTTCATTGAATGTCAGATTGCCCAGCTCCAAAACGCCGATATTAGTTGTTTCTGTCCTTGCTTTCCATTTCATCATAGTTAAATACCTACCTTTCATTTTTGATTGATTAATGTTGTTGTTACGGTATTTCTACCGATAGGGCATGTGGGGAATCGAACCCCACACAAGAACCGTTTACCCTTTTACTGCTGAACTATTTCACCCTTAACACGTTGTAAGAAGTTGTTTTTTCAAACGGCTTCAGATCCTCGCCTAAAACCTCTGTCAATTTTTCTTTGTCTAATGTCGTGCGGCTCTGTGGCTTGTAGGTGATCTTTGCCGTATCGGTGATTTCGGTGTCAAGTTCATTCTCTGTCATGTATTCAATGATGGAATGCTCAACCGCTTTCAGTTCGTTTTCAAGTTCTTCTTTCATTGCTTTCAGGTTTCTAAACTCCTGAACCTTGTTTTCAAGTTCTTTTTTAGTCATACACATAATGGCTACCTCCTGATTTGATTTTGTTTGTTGTTTGTTTCTGTACCCATATCATAGCAAAAATATGGGTACATATCAATATGCAGAATGTATAAATATGGGTACATAATTTTGTGCAATTTTATGGGTACATATTTATTGACAATTATATGTACCCATATTATAATTGACTTAACAACAAAACAATCAATCATATATTTTTAAGGAGGCAATCACTTATGAGTAAATACTTTAAAGATGTGAATACACTGGAAGAGTTAAGAAGACAGTACAGAGATTTATTAAAGAAGTATCACCCTGACAACGCAAACGGAAGCACGGAAGCGACACAAGAGATCAATGCAGAATATGACAAGCTATTCAAAGTATTAAAGGATAGACACGAAAGCAAGACAGCGGACAGCAAAGAGAGCAACGCAAAGACAGACTTTAATAATATGAAGTATGACTTCACGGAAGATCAAAAACTAAGAGAAGTATTACAGCAGATCATAACCTTTGAAGGTATCAACATTGAGATTGTAGGTTGCTGGATATGGGTAGATGGTAACACATACGACTATAAGGACACATTAAAGAGTATCGGTTTTAAATGGGCGAGAGAGAAAAAGAAATGGTATTTTCACACGGAAGCATTCAGGAAAAGAAGTCATAAGAAGTTAAGCATGGAAGACATACGGAACTACTACGGCAGTACAGAAGTAGAGACAGACGGAGCAAAGAGACTTAAACAAGCGTAACCACAAAAAAACAAGGGTGTAACCAATGGAAGCGGCTACACCCTGACACAAAGAAAGGAAGGTATAAGAATATGATGACTATTAAAGAGGCTTATCAATGGATATGGGAAAATACAAATTTAATGCAGGATACAATGATGTTAGACTTTGAATGTTTGGCTTATTGTGTCAAGCATGGAATATTAAAAGAAGTCGATAAGGAACATTTTGAGGTAATGTAAATCAAATACTAAAAAACAAAGGAGATCAAACACTATGAAGAAACCAATTAAAACTATTGATATTATCGTAACTATGGGAATTATGCTTGTATCGGCTTATCTGTTAGGCGCTGCACAAGCGGAAACAATAACAGAAGTACAGACAGTGACAGAAGCAAGGGAAGTTATACCAGATGGATATATACCGCTTCATGATAGTATTGTGGATATGGATGCAGTGATTGACTTTTCGGCTACTGAATACGGCTTGCAACTGTATTTTGAGGATGGAAGCGGTTACTTTTGGGAACGATAAACAGATATTCAATGATATATAATAAAGGCTATGCGCT
>Ga0137306_102146_pt1 | contig 17339 bp, 16 predicted proteins | sample Inofroosms_March_FD_97187 | JGI IMG/M metagenome (GOLD analysis project Ga0137306, IMG submission 97187) | Mouse cecal microbial communities from Vienna, Austria - N-Acetylneuraminic and N-Acetylglucosamine D2O microcosms_March | ecosystem: Host-associated > Mammals > Digestive system > Large...
GGGCAAGAGCAAGCTGGAGGTCGCGGCCACGCTGAAGGACATGGCCAGCAAGGGCATTCAGAATGTGGCGAACGCCGGGAAGAAGATCGCCGGGAAGGTCTGGACGGTAACGCTGAAAGCGGTCGATCTTGTCACCGCCCCTTTCAGGAAGGTTTTGGGGCTGATAGCGAACCCCATCGCCGGTGCGGCGGCATTCGCCGGAGTATCCCTGGGCGTGGCGGACACCATCAACACGTTTAAGGACTTCGAGCAGGGCATGGCGAACGTCAGGGCCATATCCGGCGCGACCGGGGAAGAATTTGACGAACTGACAGCTACGGCAAAGAGACTGGGCGAGACCACGATGTTCTCTGCGGCGCAGGCGGCGGAGGCCATGGAAAACCTCGCCATGGCGGGCTGGAAAAGCAAGGACATCGTGGCCGGTATGCCCGGTCTGCTTGACCTGGCTGCAGCCGGAAGCGTAGACCTCGCCACGGCGGCGGACGTTACATCCTCCGCGCTGGCGCAGTTCAGCCTGGACGCAAGCGAGAGCACACGGGTGGCCGACGTTCTGGCCGCTACAGCTACCAACAGCAAGACGGACATCGCCGGACTTGGAGAAAGCCTAAAGATGGCCGGTACACAGGCGGGCGCTCTTGGGTACAGCATTGAGGACACCGCTCTGGCGCTCGGTCTGATGGGCAACGCCGGTGTGGACGCCTCCAGCGCCGGCACCGCCCTCCGCTCCACCCTCGCCCGGATGAGCAAGCAGGAGGGCATGACGGCGGAGGAAAGCAACGCCATGGCCCAAGCGATGAAAAAGGTCGGCGTGTCCCTGACGGACAGCCAAGGGAAATCCAAATCGCTGATGACCGTCATGAAGGAGCTGCGGGCGGGATTCCAAGGGATGACCGAAACGGAAAAAGCCGCTACAGCGGCAAACCTCGCCGGAATGTATGCACAGAGCGGCCTGCTGGCCATCGTGAACGCCTCCGATGAGAAATTCAACGAACTGGCGGCGGCAATCGAGAACTCAAGCGGCGCAGCAGCCGAGATGGCGGGTATCAAGATGGACACCCTGCAGGGCTCCCTATACTACCTGCAGAGCGCCGCAGAGGGCGTGAAGATCGCCATCGGCGAGAAGCTGCAGCCATACGTCAAGGGGCTGGTGGATTGGGTGACGGCGCATATGCCGGACATCCAGAATGCGGTCGGCTCGGCGGTGGACTTCGTACTCGGCAAGATAGACGATATAACCGCCTCCATCAAGGACATGACAAACAGCCCGGAGTGGGCAAACGCAGAAACCCTGTGGGACAAAATCAAAATCGCCTGGAACAAGCTGATAGCGGAGCCTTTTGACGCCTGGTGGAACAGCACCGGCAAAGCATGGATCGCTGAAAAGGCGAACAGCATCGGAGAAGGGCTTGGAACGGCGCTGAAGACCGGCATCCTCGCCCTTCTGGGCGTAGATATAGGCGGTGCGGTCACGGACGGCGTGGACATCGGGAAATCGTTCGCGGACGGCTTCATGGAGGGATTTGACGGCTCGAAGGTCGGAGAAGCCCTCGCCAAAGCCATCAAGGACGGGCTGAAAAGCCTGGTCCTGGACGCGGCGACCCTGCTCCCCGGCGGGAAGGAAGCAAGCGGCACAAGCGGCCTGTCGGCGGCTGTGCTGGGCTATGGCGCGTACAAGACCGCCAAGACAGGCTACAACTTCTACAAGGGTGGGAAAGCCCTTGTGAACGGCGCAAAGGCCGTGGGAAGTGCCATCGGGAACGTCACCGGGATATCCGATGGCTTCAACATCTTCAGAGCCGCCCAGGGCGGCGGGAGCGCGGCCCAGAGCGCACTGGCCATGGCGCAGAACGGCGCACTCGGGCGCGGGATGCAGTTTGGTGCAAAGGCGGCTGGCGGCGTGTCCAAGGCGGGGAAGTTCTTCTCCAAAGCGGCTGTTCCGCTGGCGGCAGTCGGAAGCGTCATTGAGATGGGCGTAGATGCATACCACGGCGTGGGCAAGGCGAAGGAGTGGACAGGCTCGGACAGCACCGGCGCAAGGGTGGCCTCCGGCATAGGAGCGGCCCTCGGCGGCACCGGGGACGGCATCCTCGGAGAGGAAAGCGTTGGGAAAAAGGCCCTTAACATCGGCGGCGGGGCGCTCAAGGGTGCAGGTATCGGCGCGGCGGTGGGCAGCATCCTCCCCGGCGTGGGAACGGCCATCGGTGCGGCGGTTGGTGGCGGCATAGGAGCAATCGGCGCGGCCATCGGCGGCTCGAACATTGCCAAGGCCCTGTCCTCCGCCGGCGCGGCGGTGGGCGGCTTCTTCACCAAGACTGTGCCGGAGAAGTTCGGCGAATTTGCGGAGGGTGCAAAGAGCTTCTTCACTGAGACCGTCCCCCAGGCGTTGAGCAGTGCCGGGAGCGCGGTCAGGGGCTTTTTTACCGAGACGGTGCCGGCGAAGTTCGGGGAGTTGGTAGATGGCATAGGCGGCTTCTTTACAGAGACTGTCCCATACGCCATCGGCTACGCCGCGGGCAAGGTGCAGCTGTTCTTCACCGAGACCGTGCCGCAGAAATTCGATGAACTGGTGCAGGGGGTAACGACCTTCTTTACCGAGACTGTGCCGGCGGCAATCGAGATGGCGGGCGCGGCCATTGGGAACTTCTTCACCGTAACCGTGCCAACGTTCTTCGGGAATCTCTGGGACGGGGCGGTGGGCTTCTTCACAGAAACCGTCCCGGCAGCCATAGAAACGGTAGGGAGCGCAGTGACGAACTTCTTCACGGTGAGCGTTCCCGAATTTTTCGCCGGCCTGTGGGAAGGGATCACGGGCTTCTTCACCGAGACTGTGCCGGAGGCACTGGAGACCGTGGGGACGGCTCTGAAGACCTTCTTCACCGAAACCATACCGCAGAAAATGCAGGAGGTATGGGACGGTGTGGTCAACTTCTTCACCGAATCCATCCCGAACGCAATCAGCAGCATCGGAGAGACCATTGGCAGCTTCTTTACTAACGTGAAGGATAAAATCGCTGGCTTCTTCGGCGGCATCTGGGACAGCATCACAGGCAACGCCAGTGCCGGTTACGAGGCTGCTACCGCCACACCACACGCAGAGGGCGGCATCATGACCCGCCCGCACCTCGGCCTTGTGGCGGAGGACGGCGCGGAAGCCATCATCCCGCTGTCCGGGAACCGCAGGCAGCGCGGACTCGACCTGTGGGAGCGCACCGGGCAAATGCTCGGCGTAAAGCCATACGCAGAGGGCGGCATCGTTGGAGGCAACACACCGGAACCGGCAGAAGCGCCGACACCGGTCGTAGGGGGCAATGCTCCCGCTGCGTCCAGCGCGGGCGGCAATGGCAGCGTGGCCGTCCCGATCACCATCCAGAGCCTGACGTTTGAGATCAAGGTGGATGGCGGAAACGCCCAGAACCCGCAGGAGCTGGCGGCGGCCATACGCGAACACGTCCGGGGAATGACGGACGATATCGCCTACCAGCTGGCGGTGGCCATGCAGCAGGTCTACTCCAATACACCGAAGGAAGGGTGGCGGTAAGCGCATGGATATTTACCTGACAAATCTGACGAACAGCGACCGTCTGCGCTTTCCCATGCTTCCGACCGAGATTAGCATCAAGATAGCGAACCAGTTCGCAAATTACACCATACTGAGCATCGGGGAGGTGCGGCTTCCAAGCGGCACCTCCCTTGACAGTATCAGCTGGAACGGCATCCTGCCGGGGCAGAAGCGTGTGGGCGCGGGGGCACCTTTTATTTTTGACTGGCAGGACCCGAAGGCGATCTACCGCTGGATCGAGCAGCTGAAGACGCAGTACGGAAAGCCGGTCAAGGCGCGGCTCCTGATCACCGAAAGCCCCATCAACTGCGATGTATACCTGTCCAGCTTCACGGGGACGCCTACGGGCGGTTACGGGGACATCAATTATTCCATCACGCTCATACAGGCAAAGGACATCAAGATCAGCACGTCCGGGAACCAGGCGAAGCAGGATCGCCAGCCCACCACGGCGGCGGCTCCCGCAAGGCCGTCCCCGCCTGCGGCAAAGACCTACACGGTGAAAAAGGGGGACAGCCTGTGGAAGATCGCCCAGAGCTTCTACGGCAAAGGGAGCGACTACAACAAAATCTTCCAGGCGAACGGCAGCGTAATCGGGAGCAACCCGAATCTCATTTACCCCGGTCAGGTGCTGACGATCCCAGGCTGACGAAAGGAGGGCGGGGCAGGTGGACGTTGCCCTGGTTGAGTACGATGTAGAACTGATCACCGAGGGCGGCGTCATATACGACCTGGACAACGCCCTTATTTCGCTGGCCTGGGAGGAGCAGGAGGGCCAGCTGGCGCAAAAGGCCGTGGTCACGGTGGTCAATATCAAGACCGGCTCCGGCTACTTGATGTCCCTGGCAAAGCTGAACTGTATGATACGGATTTACGCCCATTGGGGCGCGGGGCGGCAGAAGATGTTCGAGGGAAGCATCTGGGAGTGGAGCTATACCAGTGCCCAGACCAAGGAACTCACCCTGACCGTCTATGACCCCATGATCCGCTTGCAGCAGTGTAAGGACATCAAGTATTTTTCCCCCGGTATGACGACCCCAGCCATGCTGGGGAGCATCTGCGGGGATTGGGGCGTTCCGCTGGCCTACAAATGGGACCAGCAGATCACTCACGAAAAAAAGGTGTTCAATGGGGAGGCTGTGAGCGACATCATAACCAAGCTGCTGGAGGAAGTGCGCCAGCAGACGGGGGAGCGTTACGTTGCCCTGTACAAGGACGGCGCGCTGACCGTCTCCGCCTACGGAACCAACTCGGATGTGTATGTTTTCGATACGCTGAACACCATAAGCACCTCCGACAAGCTGTCCATGAGCAGCCTCGTGACGCGGGTGAAGATCATCGGCAAAGAGGATAACCAGGGCCGGTCGAGCGTGGAGGCGGTCGTGGACGGCGATATGCGCTTCGGAATTCTGCAGGAAGTCATCAAGCGGGACAACGACAAGAGCATCGGCGCCGCAAAGGCGGAGGCGCAGGCCACGCTGAAGGAGCGGGGGCAGCCGGAGGAAAGCATCATGCTCAACAGCCCAGACCTGCCCTTCCTTCGCAAAGGCGACGCCGTAGAGGTGGCGGCCGGAAACCTGATTGGAAAATTCCATGTCCTCGGCGTATCCCACAACGCTACGCAGAAGCAGATGACTATGACGCTGAGAAGGGCAGGGTGATACACACAATGGAAAGCACAATGGGAAACGAGGGGATCAACAAGCTGGCCGCTGTATTCCAGAACCGGATGCACGGCATGACGGACAAGCCGGAGGTCTTGGATTTCGGCGTGATACAGGGGGATATGAGCCTCCTGACCAACCGATTCCCCCGCCCTATTCCGCAAACCGACTACATGGTCTGCCGCCAGCTCACTCTGGGGCCGACCCACAACATCCTGGCAAAAACGCAGGATATCGGGATGCCGCACAGCGGCTCCCACATCCATAACACGCACGGCCTCACCTGCACCCACCACGGCGGGACGCAGCAGGGCACCACGGGAGAGGCCACCGGACCAGCACCGAACCCGCCCATCCCCTCCCGGCGCACCGCGGGCGGGGACAGTTCGGATGGAATGCACCAGCACCACGTTCTGATCCCGGAGAAGATGCGGCAGATCAAGCCGGGGGATCGGGTGCTGGTGGCTTGGGTGGGAGACGATGCCTGTGTGGTAGATATCGTCCTGCCGGCGACTGAGGTGGTCTGATGGCGGAGAACAAAACCAGCCTGTTCCCTGTTTTTGACGTACCCGCCACGCTGGCGGAGGACATCGAGAACGAGGAACGCTATGCTCCGGCCCCGCTCTGGGACGTTGAACGGGGGGACTTTGTAACGGACGGGGCGAACCGGACGCTCTATGGCAGCGGCTATGACGCTTGGGTGCTCTGGTGTACCAAATCCATTCTGACGCAGAGGTGGGCGCACACTTCCTACAGCGGCGATACCGGCATCGAGGCTGAGCAGGCATTCAGAGAATCAGACCGCAAGGCGGCGGAAAGTGCCTTTGAGCGCACCATCACCGAGGCCTTACTGGCGGACCCCATGGGGCGCACGGTACAGGTCCGGGACTTCACCTTCCGGTGGGAGGCGGACAGCCTGTGGATCGAGTGCGCCGTTTTTGGCCGGGACGGAAATACGGCAAGCATCAAAGCAAGGCTGGACATCTGACCGGGGGAGGTGAAAGAAGATGCCAGACGAATACGCATACCCATACGAAGCCCCTGAGTTCCTGCGGGGGCAGAGCGCAGAGGAAATACACCGCAGAATGCTCGACAGCCTCCCGCAGGGGATAGACAAGAGCGAGGGCAATATCCCGTGGGACTTCACCAGGCCGCCGGCACTGGAAAAGGCGGAGATGGTAGAGTTCACGCTGAACGAGACCGTCAAGCTGATGTTCCCGCAGTGGTCTTACGGGAAATGGCTCGACCTGCACGGGGAAAAGGTGAACTGTATCCGCAGGGCGGCGAACCGGGCGAGTGGAGCACTGTCCGTGACCGGTACCAAGGGAACGGTCATTCCGGCCGGCTATCAGTTTGCCACACCAGCGGAACTGACCTCCAGCGTACTGTTTGAAGCCATCGAGAGTGTGAGTCTGGACGGTGAGCCGGACAGCAAGGGACAGGTGACGCACCAGGTGCCAATTCGGGCGCTGGATGGTGGGCTAACGGGCAACGTTGCGGAGGACGCCGTCAAGCTGATGGTAAAGCCGATGAGCGGCATAGCTTACGTCACGAACCCGGAAGCGATCACAGGCGGTGCGGAGGCGGAGAGCGATGCGGACTACCTGATCCGCATACTGGACGCAATGCGCAACGGCTCATCCATGACGGGCTGCGTGGCAGACTACATCCGCTGGGGCAAGGAAGTCCCGGCAGTGGGACAAGTCATCGTTGACCCGGAGTGGCCAGATCCCGGCCTCCCCGAACAGTTCCACTACTTGGACCGCTTGGGGCGGGAAAGGTGCGCGGGGGCGGTGCGGCTCATCATCGTGGACAGCAGCGGCCTCCCGGCGAACAAGCAGATTCTGGACGCGGTATATATTCACATCGCCGGGGACGGCCCGGAGGACATAAAACGGCTGATGCCAATCGGAGCGCACCTGACTGTTATTGCCCCGGAGGGCTTGACCGTCAACATCGCGGCAGAGGTTCAGTTGGAGGAAGGCGCAGACGTCGAGGCCGTAAAGGAGCGGTTCAGAAAGAACCTCGCCGGATACTGGCTGACCGTAGGGCAGGAGGCTGTTGACGATGAGATCGGCCATCTGGGCTACATCCGCTGGGTACAGGTCGGAGCAGTTCTGGCAAAGACCCTGGGCGTCATCGACTACACTGGCCTGACAGTAAACGGCGGCACGGTCAATATCCCGGTGGAACACGTGCAGTATCCGGTAACGGGGGAGGTGGAGTTGATTGTCCAAGCCTGAGCTTGACATCATCCGCAGCCAGTCGGCGGAGGCGTTCCTGCGCTCGGTCACTAAAGGCTTTTATGATCAATCCTATACTGCCCTGTGGATGTATGAGGTCATTGGGCGGGAATGGGACGAACTGCGCGAGTGGTCGGAGGGAATGCGCACCGAGATACACCCGCAGACCTGCACCTGGAGCATCCCCGTCTGGGAGTGGGTGTACGGGTTTGAGCCGGACGAGAGCCTGACGCTGGAGGATCGGCGGCGGCGTGTCCTGTCAAAGGTGTTCGGCGTCAAACCCATCAACCCGGAGTCCATACGCAGGGGCGTCTCTGCGGTGGCGGGGATGGATGCCAAGGTTACCGACCTTACAAATCCATACGGATTCGGGATCACCCTCCTGCCGGACATCGAGACCACCCCGGACGAGGCCATCCTGGCAGCCATCCAGGACGGGAAAATCACGCGGTACGTCCGGGAGGTAAAACCCGCCCACCTCCGAGTGGATATAGACATCATCGTGCGCGTGAACGCAAAGCCCGCTATCGCCAGGGCGGGGGCCGGTACGCCGGGCCTGTGGGAGACCGTCCGCACCCCCCTGGAACTGCCTGTCCCCCTGATCAAGCCCACGGCGGGCGTCCGCGCAGCCGTCACAACGGGCCTGCGGGAAAGCGCGGCGGTCAGAGTGGAATTGCCCACTCCCGTTGTCCGCCCCACAGCAAGCGTCCGTGTGGGCGCTGTGACGGGCCTGTGGGAGAGCGTGGCGGCCAGGGTGGAATTACCCACCCCCATCATCCGGCCCGTCACAACGGCCCGCACAGGGGCCACAGCGGCGCTCTACGAGGCGTTCACGGCAGGGGTGGATCTGTCCGCGCCTGCCATTCGGAGGCTGGCCAGCGCACGGCTGGGAACCACGGTGAGCCTGCTGGAGGAGTTCGAGGCGCGGCTCGTGCTGCCGGACGGAGTGCCGGCGAGGAGTGGGGCAAGGCTCCGGGCGGTCGTGGCCAGCACATGGCAGGAGTGCTATGTGACCCAGGCCGTCCCCCTCGTGGATACGGTGTTAACTGCCACCGCGCAGGCCCACGCAAAAGGCGTGGTGGCGTCAACGCAAGAAACAGCGAAGACCCATATCAATTTACAGGAGGTAGACTATGGCGGAACAGAGTAAAACCACGCGCTGGTCTAAAACGGCGGTGACGGATGCCGGTACCAGCCTGCTGACCGAGTTTGCGGCGGGGCGGCTCCTGACCATCACCAGCGCATTCGGCTCCGTCAGCGACCCTGGGGGGAACCTGGTGGAGCTGACGGAGCTGCCTGATGGCCGGGAGCACCCGCTGACCATCGAGAGCGTCACCCGGACGGATGAGAATGTGACCGTGTGCATCCAGGTAACGAGCATCGGGAACCCGGAGCCGTACAAGCTGGAGCAGATTGGCATCTTCGCCGCCGCCGGGGACGCCAACGGCATGGAGGGCCATGTGGGCGGCGAAAAGCTGCTGATGGTCATCGAGGACACGGAGGATGAGCGCGGCGGCAAGGGCGTGACCGTGCCGGCGGAGACCGACCAGCTCTACACCTTCAAGCTGTATGCCGTGCTGACGGTGACCAATAAGGAGCGGCTGGAGATCAGCGTGTCCAGCGCGGGTATCGCCACGATGGGCGCCATCGAGGACGCGATGAAGGCCCACATGGAAGACCCCAACGCACACCCCGCGCTGGCCGGTGGGACCGTTGAGGCCCACAACACCGACCCGGAGGCCCACCCCGGCCTGACCGCTCGGATGCTGGCCACGGAGCTGGCTCTGAACGGGAGTGCGACGATCCTCGCCCCGGAGGGCGACCCCACCACCGAGACGGTGGGCAGGAAGGGCCAGCACTACATCAACATGGACACCGGCACGGAGTGGGAGTGCGCCGGCGTGAAGGACGGCGAGTACATCTGGGGGCTGGTGGACTACGCCAGTGAAAACTACAAGTCCATGCGGGATGTTCTGAGCGAAGCGGCAGAAACCGCAAAACAGGCCAAGGATGTGGCGGACGGTGCTGCCCAGGCCATCGCGGCGGTGCAGAATACCATCTCCGTGATCCCCTCTCAGTCCGGCAGCCTGACCTACAACGGCGGCACCCAGATTCCCAGCTGGAACAATCTGGCCCTGGAGATGATGGACATCACCTACGGGGAGGGCAGGGTTCCAGCGGCTGAGTTCCAAGGCGAGACGGATGCCGGGACTTACAAAGCCTACGTCACGCCCAAGGAAAAATACACCTGGGGCGACAAGTCCGCCGAGGAAAAGGAGATTCCCTGGAGCATCCAGCGGGCCACCATCACCACCGCCCCCAGCGTGAGCGGCTCCCTGAGCTACACCGGGGAGGCCCAGGCCCCCACCTGGCTGAACCATAACCCGGAGCAGCTGACAAAGGCGGAGACGGCACAGACGGACGCTGGGCAGTATTCCTCCTCCTTCACGCCCACCAAGAACTATCAGTGGAGCGGCGGCGATACCTCGGCCCGAGTGATCCCCTGGTCTATCGCCAAGGCCGCAAACACCTTCAGCATCGCCCCCAGCGCGGCCCAGGAACTGGATGTGGGCGACACGGTGGTGATCCAGGTGACGTCCAACAGCGACGCTGTCATCACGGCGGAGTCCAGCAACACGTCCTTTGCCACGGTGTCTGTAGACGCGAGCGCCAAGACCGTGACCATCCGAGGCGTCGGTCAGGGGACGGCGGTCATCTCTATCAACAGCAAGGGCAGCACCAACTATGCCGACGCCGGTACTACCCTCAATGTGGATGTGAGCCGGAAGACGCCCACCTTCTCCCTTAGTCCTTCGGGTGCTCAGTCTTTGAACATTGGCGGTAGCAAGCAGATCGCAGTGACTACCAACAGCGACGGGGCTGTGTCCGCCAGCTCCAGCGCCCCCGGCGTAGCCACGGCAGCGGCCAGCGGGAAGAACGTGACCATCTCCGGCGCGTCCGCCGGCAGCGCGGTGATCACCATCTCTGTGCCGCAGACCACGAAATACAATGCGGCCAGTGCCACGGTGAGCATCAGTGTGGTCAAACCCTCGGTGTCCAATTCTTCCTGGGATGACATCAAGGCCATTTCTGATGCGGGAACGGCTGCCAGCTACTTCGCCCCCGGCGATACCAAGAGCATCACGCTCAACGGCACGGTGGGGACGCTGGCGCTGAACAACCTGCAGGTGGACGCCTTTATCCTGGGCATCAACCACAACGCCTCCAGGGAGGGCAGCAACCGTATCCATTGGGCCATCGGGAAAATCGGTGGCACCCTGATCGCTCTGTGTGACAGCGGCTATAACAGCAGCTACACTGACGGCAATAAGCGGTTCAACATGAACCACTGGGGGAACTACAACCGGGGCGGCTGGAAGGGGTGCGATCTCCGCTATGACATCCTGGGCAGCACCAACAGGGCCCCCAGCGGCTACGGCAGCGCTGCGCAGGCGGGCCGTGTAGGGTATGACCCGTCCAGCTATGACATTGTGAACAGTCCCGTGGCCAACACGCTCATGGCGGCCATGCCGCAGGCGGTCCGAAAGGTGATGAAGACCGTTACTAAGTACACGGACAACGTGGGCAACGCTAGCGGTGACACCGCCGGGAACGTGACCGCCTCCGTGGATTATTTCTTCCTGTTGGCGGAGCATGAGGTCTACGGTGGAAACCGTACCTACGCCAACAGCTATGAGAAGAACTACCAGGTGCAGTACGACTACTTCAAAGCAGGTAACAGCAAGCAGGTGTTTAAACACGACGCACGGACTACAGCTGTGTGGGGCCCTCTCCGCTCCCCTTATTGCAATTCCAGCTATTCCTTCTCGGCGCTGGGCTCCGGCGGCTCTGTCAACTATTGCGATGCTAGCAATTGCGGGGGGCTGCTGGCCGGCTTTTCTACCTAATCCTCCGCAGAGTATCCCGCCCCTATCCCGCCCCCGGAAGGGGGCGGCCCACTGGGGCCGACAAAAACCGGCCCGAAGGGCCGGAACATGGAGGGCGCGTAAGCGCCCGACGCGATTTTTGAAATTTTGCCCCTTTGCTATTTTGTGCTTTTGTGTTATACTGGCCCATATCCAGAATGGCGAAAGAGGTAGAATTATGTCGGTACTCGCTAACAAGCGTATTGTCAGCAAAGCGGAGTTTGTCAACACGGCAAATCAAATATATGTGGAAACGTTAAACTTTTTGACAAGAATGTCTGCACGATATTCTCGGTTGCTGGCAGAGCCGGTGGCGAAGCTTGCGGGGGAGATTGTTGACCATTCCGAAAAGGCTAACAGCATCTTTCCCATGGATGGAAAGCGGGTTGTGGTGCCTCAGCGCGCACGACTGCGCAGGGCGCATTTATTGGAGGCCATGGCCTCACTCAAAGCACTGGATGTGCGACTGACTCATTGCTACTTGGTCATGAATCAGAACCCGGAAGGCTGTTTTACTACGGCGAACGGGAAAACAGTCAGTTCAAAGGAGGCGATAGAAAAGCTTGATAAAATGTCTCAGAGTTTGGGGGATCTTATCGACCATGAGGATAATCTCCTAAAGGGCCAAATTGACAGCATTGAGAAAATGCTAAAATCCTGACTGCGCGTTGGGTGTACTTCTGATAATTTATCCCGCAGCTGTGTGGGGCCCTCTCCGCTCCCCTAATTACAATAACAACAATAACTTCTCGGCGCTGGGCTCCGGCGGCTCTGTCAACAATTACAATGCAAACAATTGCGGGGGGCTGCTGGCCGGATTTTACGTAAATACGCGGTCAAATGGAGTAGCGAAAGCGAAAGACGACCGACGTAAAAGGAGAGGTACTTCCCTGGGTAGCCAATCCCTAAAACTTCCCTCTGATGTCCTTACACGGACGCTTCTTGCATGGCGGGAGAACGTGCCAGCTCCCGTTTCATGTGTATTAGGACAACGCAGATTTAGACGGCACCCTACAAGACAACTGTACAGGGGGAGAATACTTTTTTATGAACAGTCAGGAACGCCGGGAAGCCCGGTACCAGCGCCGCAAAGCCAAGCGGCAGAAAAAGCGTGAGGAGCGGTGCGCCGCCCTCGGCCCTCTGAGCGAGGTGTTCAGCTATCGGAAAATGTTCTTTTATGGGCGGAAGTGCTGCAACGGCGTCCGCTGGAAGCAGAGCACCCAGAACTTCGAGTTACACCTCTTTTCCGGCACCGCCCGCCGGCGGCGGGAAGTCCTGGAGGGGAGATGGAAACCGAAGAAATGTGTCCACTTTACGCTGTGTGAACGGGGCAAGGTGCGGCCCATTGACGCGCCCCACATCACCGACCGGCAGATCCACAAGACCCTCTGCAATGAGGTGCTGGTTCCTCTGTACACCCCCAGCATGATCCACGACAACGGGGCCAGCCAGATCGGGAAGGGGCTGCACTGGCATTTCAAGCGGCTCAAGCAGCACCTGGCGTGGCACTTCCGGCGCTATGGCCGGGAGGGGGCTGTCCTCCAAATCGATTTGAAGGGCTACTTCCCCAATGCGCCCCACGCCCTGATTTACCAACGTCACCAGCAGCTGATCACCGACCCGGTTCTCCGGGAACTGGCGGACAAGATTATTCGGTTCTCTCCCTGCCCCACACCGGGGAAGGGAATGCCGCTGGGCGTGGAGCCGAGCCAGCAGGAGATGGTGGCACTGCCAAGCGACATCGACAACTGGATCAAGTGCCAGGCCGGGGTCGAATATGAGTGCCATTTCATGGATGATTTTCTGATGACCTTCCCTACCATTGAGGAGGCCAAACGGGCAGGCCATGAGATCGTGCGGCGGTTTGAGGCCCGCGGTATCCGGGTGAACCGGCGCAAATGCAAGGTCACCCCGCTCACAAAGCCCTTCCGTTTCTGCAAGGCCCGGTTCACCCTGACGGAGACCGGGAAGATAAAAATAAACGGGAGCCGGGACGGAATCAAACGCGCCCGCAGAAAGCTAAAGCTTTTTCACCGGGAGTTCAAGGCTGGCAAGCGGGAGTTCAAGGACATCGAGCAGTACATGGAGTGCCAGAGCGCCTACTACCGCTGTTTCGATGACCATGGGCGCCTGCTCCGCCTGCGGCGGCTCTACCACGCTATCTTTTTTGGAGGTGCAAAATGTTCAGGATCACCAACACCAGAGATGGGAAAAGCCTCGGCATGACCGAGGCCCCCACCTACATCAAGCAGGCCGAAAACGGCTGCTACGTTTTGTGCCCGGAGCCGGAGGCTTCGGGCATCGCTATTTCCGGGGTTCCCTACCGCCTGCTGGGCCGGGAGGCCCCGGAGGGCATGGGGAAACTGGATGCCGTCATGCTGGAGGAAACGGACGCCGGCCCGATGGTCGCTGCGGCCCATAACCTCTCGGCGGACATTGACGGCCTGACCGTAGACCACGAATACCGCATCACCCTGCTGGAGCTTGGTGTGGCGGCAGATAGTGAGACCGTTTGAGAGGGGAGGTGTAGAAGATGCTGTATCGGACCCTTAAGCGCATGATCGAGCGCGGCCAGATCGAAGGCATGGAGGAGAAGCTGGACATCTTCCTGGCGTCCAGCAAGATCACCGCCGAGGAGTACACGGAGCTGATGGGGATGCTGCCAAGCAAAGCCCCGACCACGGAGGAGTAAGCCATGGAGCAGGTCATTCACAAGAGGTACGTCGCTCGGAGGCGGGCGCGGTTCAAAGGCTGCAACGGCCAGCAGGTCAATATTCCATACGGTTCCATCCTGGAAGCCCAGGATGGTTTTTTGTTGTGGAAAGGCCAGCCCCTGTGTGTGGATACCAGCCAGAACGCCCACGAGTTCTTCAGCCAGGACGATGACGGCCAGGGCCAGGAGCGTGGCCAGCTGGTGGCCGCCATCCTCACCCGGCTGGAGACACCGCCCAATGCCGGAGAGAAGTGCCAGGCGGAACTGCAGGCCCGGTGGGATAAGGTGTGGGCCGACCCCCTGTGCCAGAAATACAAGCGGCCGGAACACGAGGACTTCTGGATCTGGAACCACGACTTCTATGATGCGCCGGTGGAGGACCTCCGGCACATCGCCGCCCTGGTGGGGGCGGTAGTCAAACGACAGTAAGCCAATGGGAGGACGGGATACCGTCCTCCCAAATTTATCTTTGGGGGAATGTGTAAATGGAAGTGACAATCAGTGCGGATATGCTCATCGAGCTGGCCGCGCTGCTGACCGCCCTGGGGGTGATCGGTGGCGTTGCCTTATGGTGCCACAGGTTTGTACTGCGGAACAAGAAGCAGGACGAGGCTATCGCGGCAATCCGCAACGAACAGACCCTTATCTGCTATGGGGTGCTTGCCTGCCTCAAGGGTCTTAAGGAGAAAGGGTGCAACGGCCCTGTAACTGCCGCCTTGGATAAGCTGGAGAAGCATCTGAACCAGGCGGCCCATGATGTCGAGGACGCAGATTGAACTATGAAAGGATGATGCGTAACGGACATCATGAGGTCAATTTTAATCGCCGCTGCCGCCTTTATTGTGGGGGCGGCTTTTGGTATTGTACTCAGCGCGGCCACGATCCGGCATCTCCGGCGGCGGCTGAAGGAGCTGCGGGCTTGCCAGGAACGCCCTAATATCATTCGGTCAATTACAAGGTTTCTGTTCGTCACTGCGCAGGTATTTGCCATCGTGTGGGTAACGTGGTCGTATGTAATTGCCACCTACTCCACCGTTGTGCTGATGCAGCCGTTCCCAGCCGAGGAGCTCTCCAGGGAGGCCGTCAGGACCATCCTCGGTGTTGGGGTCCTGAAGGTGGTGGAGAACGTTTTCGAACACAACAATGGGAGGGTGTTCGGCCATAGCCGGACTGAGGATAATCTGTCCAATGAGGACGGGGAAGAAGGAGGAATCGGATAAGCAATGAACACGGAAGAAAAAATCTGGAGTTTTTTGAAGGCCCAGGGCCTCACCGATGCCGGTGCCGCCGGTCTGATGGGGAACCTCTACGCTGAGAGCGGCCTGCGCCCGAATAACCTCCAGAACAGCTACGAGGGCAAGCTGGGCATGACTGACGCTGAGTACACCGAGAGGGTGGACAGTGGCAGCTACACCAATTTCGTCCGGGATAGCGCAGGCTACGGCCTGTGCCAGTGGACCTACTGGAGCCGGAAGGAGGCCCTGCTGGCTTACGCGAAAAAGGCCGGTAAGAGCATCGGAGACCTGGAGATGCAGCTTGGCTTTTTGATGCAGGAGCTGGCCAGCGGCTACAAGGCGGTTCTGGCCACGCTGAAGACCGCCGCCAGCGTTCGGGCCGCCTCCGACGCCGTCCTGCTCCAGTTCGAACGCCCGGCGGATCAGAGCGAGGCTGCGAAGGTCAAGCGGGCCGGATACGGCCAGAAGTATTTCGACAAGTATGCACAGAAAGGAAGTGTCAACACCATGGGATTTTCGAACAGCCCCCTGGCGACCGTGACAATGATCTCTCCCAACAGGACACCCAACCGGAACCACTCCATCGATACCATCACCATCCACTGCTTTGTCGGCCAGGTGACCGCCAAGCGGGGGTGCGAGGTGTTCCAGCCGAGCAGCAAGCAGGCGTCCTGCAACTATGTTGTGGGCTATGATGGCTCCATCGGCCTGTGTGTCGAGGAGAAGGATCGTTCTTGGTGTACCGGGGGCTACGACAAGAATGGCAACCCCATCCGGGTCAACGGAATTTCCGGCAAGTCCAATGACTACCAGGCTGTCACCATTGAGGTGGCCTGTGAGTCCAAGCACCCCTACGCAATCACAGAGAAGGCCATGGCCGCGCTGATTGAGCTGTGTGCCGACATCTGCCGGCGGAACGGCATCAAGCAGCTGCTGTGGTCTGGGAACAAGGACCTGGTGGGCCAGCCCTCCAAGCAGAACATGACTGTTCACCGCTGGTTCGCCAATAAGGCGTGCCCCGGAGACTACATCTACCAGCGGCTCGGCGACATCGCTGCGAAGGCGAACGCCAAACTGGGGGCCACCGGCGCAGCCCCGGTACAGCCCTCCGCTCCCGTGAGCAGCGTTCCCTATAAGGTCCGCATCACCGCCGCCGATCTGCGCATCCGCAAGGGTCCCGGCACCAACACCGCCATCGTCCAGAACGCCATCACCCCCGGCGTCTACACCATCGTCAGCGAGGCCACCGGCCCGGGTGCCACACTCTGGGGCAAGCTGAAGTCCGGCAAGGGCTGGGTGTCGCTGGACTTCTGCAAGAAAATTTGAGGAGGAAAACATCATGAACGAATTCCTGTCCACTCTGTTGCAGGCCGTCATCATCGCGGCCGTCCCCATCTGCGCTGGTGCCGCCGTCAAGGGCGTCCGGGCCGCCGTCCAGTACCTTGCCTCCAAGTCGGAGAGCGAGATCGCCAAGAAGTATCTGATGGACGTGGCCGACGCCATCAGCACAGCCGTCACCTACACCAGCCAGACCTATGTGGATGCGCTGAAGGCCAGCGGCAAGTTCACCAAGGAGAACCAGGAGGAGGCTCTCAAGAAAGCGGTGGAGCAGGCTGAGAAGCTGCTGACCGCCGAGGCCCGCAGCTTCCTGGAGAAAGCCTACGGAGATCTGAACGCCTATCTGGTCAGTAAGATTGAGGCCGAGGTCCGGGTACAGAAGCAGCAGGGTAACACCATCACGCTGGGCGAGCCGTTCACCGCCGAGCTGAAGGAGGCCCCCGACATGACCACCGTGGCTGCCGCCACCGCCGCGGCGACCGCTGCCGCCGTGGTTCAGAGAGCTATCCCCCAGACAGCCCCCACCGGCACCCCTGACAGCCCCCAGGAGGGCGGGGTGGCCCCGGTGGTATAAATTCACGTCATCGCCGCTCCCCCTCGCCTGGGGGCCGGGAAACGGCGAACGTGACCGCAGTAAAGCCCCCTTGCAGGTTTCGGCCTG